>Ga0272441_10008341_pt1 | contig 16438 bp, 18 predicted proteins | sample SSMProp6N_FD_193582 | JGI IMG/M metagenome (GOLD analysis project Ga0272441, IMG submission 193582) | Marine sediment archaeal communities from Little Sippewissett salt marsh, Falmouth, MA, United States - SSM-Prop-6N | ecosystem: Environmental > Aquatic > Marine > Wetlands > Sediment ... | reverse complement strand
ACCCGCAGATTCACCCGAATCGGGCACCACGTTCACCAGAACCGGTGCGGGCCGGTCGACGTCCCCGAAGTACTCCATCAGGATCACCGGACCGACGCGCTCGATCGGCTCCGGAACGTCCGCTCCGGCTTGGTGCAGGAGCGACAGCGTGCGAAACTCGTGGGCGATCCAAGCATTGAACTTGTGCAGTCGGCCGCGCTTCGTCTGCTTGCCCAGTGCACGAAGCGTGCGGGCGTCCGGGCGGCCGTCCCGTTCCCGCCCTTGCTGATAGACGGCATCGCGCTGGAAGCTGCGGCGCTCCACGGACCGGTAGATCTTGGCCGCCAGCAGACCGCCTCCGAGGGACGCGTGGGCGCGGCAGCAGTAGACGACCGCTTCCTTCCCAGCCTTGATCGGTCGCAGGACGCTGTCGACGAGGTGATCCTCGATCAGCGGATCGAGCTGCTGAAGCAGCTCCTCCTCGACGGTACGGTCTTCATCTTCCTTCGAGCGCGCGTTGCGGAGCTTCTCTTCCAGCGGGTCGATGTCCTCGAAATGCCAAGGCGTCATGAGTCGTTCGGGACGTTGAGTGTCGCGTGAACCGTCTTTAGCCACGAGATGATCTCGATTTGCTGCGGGCAGGCCGCTTCGCAGGCGCCGCAGGCCACGCAGTGGTCCGCACGTTCTTCGGGCTTCAAGAACCGGGTGTACCTCATCTTGGCGGTGTCCTCGTCGTTGTACATCTTGCTCTGGTTGTAGATGTCGAAGATGCGTGGGATGGCCACGCCGCTCGGGCAGGGCATACAGTATTTGCAGTCCGTACACGGGATCGGCGACAGCGCGCGATACGCATCCCGGACGCGGTCGACGAGCTGCAGCTCCTCCTCGGTCAGGCTGCCGATCTTCGAAGCTTCCGCGCTGCGAAGGTTCTCCTCGACGTGGTGCATGGCGGTCATACCGGACAACAACAAGGAGACCTCGGGATGATGCCACACCCATTGCAGCGCCCAGTCCGCTTGCGTCCTCGCCGTTGACGCCTCCTCCCAGAGGGCGGCGACCGAAGGCGGCACCGGACGCGTAAGCGCACCGCCGCGGAGCGGTTCCATCACGACGACGGCAAGCCCCTTGTCCGCCGCGTAATGCAGGCCCGCGCTTCCGGCCTGGAATTCCGTATCCATGTAGTTGTACATGATTTGACAGAACGTCCAGTCATGCGCGTCGACGATCGATGTGAAGGTGTCCAAGTCGTCGTGGAACGAGAAACCGAGATGACCGATGCGCCCGTCGGCGATCGCCCCTTCCGCCCACGTCAGCACGCCCAGATCGCGTAGCTTCGGCCATTGTGTTTGATTCAGCCCGTGCAACAGGTAGAAGTCGATCGTGTCCGTTCGCAGGCGTTGGAGCTGTTGATTCAGATACGCATCGAAGTCGGCGCGCCGCTCGATCAGCCACGACGGAAGCTTGGTCGCCACCTTCACCTTCTCGCGGTATCCGTCGTCAAGGCAACGTCCGATAAACGGCTCCGAGGTTCCCTTGTGGTACGGCCACGCCGTATCGACGTAGTTCACGCCTGCATCGATCGCCGTACGAATCATGCGGGTGGCCAGCGCTTCGTCGATCGCTCCCGGGTCGTCGCCGATCGTCGGAAGACGCATCGCGCCGAATCCGAGCGCGGATGGCTTCCAATCCAGATTTCCGAATGATCGATACTGCATGCGTGCCTCCCGGGTCATGGTGCGTGATGCGCCGAGCCCGGTCAAGCCAGTGAAGCGCCCGCCGACGGAGGCATTGCCGTCGTCACGAGGCGATGGAGTCCAACGATAACGGGGTGGGGCTCGTTCCGTCGACGTCCACGACACCGAGTTCTTGCGCGGCCCGCGCGGCGATGACGACGGTTCCGGTGCGCTCCATGATGTGCTCATCGGTGCTCAGTGCGGCGACGACGCGGCCGAGGAACTGCGGAGACTCGGAGTTAGAGAGGTCGAAAAACTCCGCGGCTTCCATCACGGACTCCGTGCGTACGAGTCCGGGGTAAAGGGAGATCACGGCGATGCTGTGCTCCCCAAGCTGCTCCTTGTACGCGGTCGACAGCTCGTGGGCCATGTCGGCGGTCATTCGGTCGACGGCGGCCTTGGAGACGCCGTAGGGGAGATTCGTCATGTACGTCTGTGCTGCCCAGAAGGAGACGTTGACGATCAAACCGGCGGCTCTGCACAGCATCAGAGGCGTCGCGAGAGTGGCTGCATGGAACGCGCCGCGAACGCCGGGGTCGAACATCGCGTCCCACCGCCACATGGGCTGTAACCAGTACGGATGTTCATTGACGTACTCGCCGTCGACGAACATCCGTTCGTAGCCACCCCAAGCGTTGTTGACGAGGATGTCGAGGCGGCCTTCCTGACGTTCGATCGTCCGAAATACGGTGATGATTTCCTCATCCACCGTGTGGTCGCAACGAACGGCGACACCCCGCCCGCCCACGGCGGTCACGTCGCTGGCTGTCTGATGAATCGTGCCCGGGAGGGGCCCTCGAGGGCCCCTCCCGTCGCCCTCGTTCACGGATCGGCCGGTCACGTAGACGGTAGCGCCTGCTTCTCCCAGGCCGATGGCAATCCCCTTTCCGACGCCGCGGCTGGCGCCCGTTACCAGTGCAACGCGTCCAGATAGATCCACGATGGGTTTCCGTCTCTTGGGCATTCGGCTCCTTCCGACGCACATCCGCCTTGCGTCAAATCGACTCGCACGACGGCTACTGAATCGGTTCGCAGATGTCGACGATGTGCTTCTTCTCCGGATGCTGATCCGGATCGTTCATGTACCATTCGTAGCAGAGCCGACTGGGATCGGACGTCAACCCTTGCGCGGGAATCCACTCACCGACCAGTTTGTCCCACGCCTCACCGTACTCGGATGGATCGATCTCCACGTGAGCGACGGCGAATCTGCCGCCCGGGATCTTCATCGGCTTGACCTCGCCATCCTCCGGCGTGCCTTCCGGCACGGTCAAGCAGGCGTCTGACTTCAGCTCGGCTTCGGCAACCTGTTCCGGACTATCGTAGTACACGGCCATGCATTGGGTCTTCGGGAACTGAATCAAGCCCTTGGGACCCGCCCATTCGAAGATCCTCTGGATGGCTTGGCCGATCCGGTTGTAGGGACCCACGTGCCGGATGCACGCGACGTGGTGTTCGGGCAGTTTCTTGATTTCGGCGGTGAACTTCATGATTCCTCCTCGGTCGTTTGAGATGCTCCAGCCTAATGGAGGACTTCCCAGAATGCTTTCCGTCTGTTGCGCTCCCGTTGCCAGATCTTGCCGCCGAGTTTGCGAATCTTGCGGTACCCTCAGAGCGGTCGAATCGGTTCGCAGATTTCCACGATGTGCTTGTGTTGTGGGTGTTTCCGGGGATCGTTTAGATGCAGTTCGTAGCAGGGCCGATCGTCCGGCTGGTAGCCCGATTCCGGGAGCCAGTCGCTGAACAGCCGGTCCCATGCTTCGCCGTATTGCGTCTCCGAGATCTCGGCATACGCCACGGCATAGGTTCCGCCGGGAAGCGTCATCGATCCGATGTTGCGCTTGACCTTCGTTCCCTCCGGAATCGTCATGCAGGCGTCGCAACGCAGCTTGTCGATCGGAGTGACATCGGGACTGTCGTGGTAGACCGTGAGCATCCGTGTCTCGGCGCGGAACAGCCTGCGGGGTCCCGCCCACCGTGCGAGCTTCCCGAACGCTTTCCCGATCTCGCTGTATTCACCGACGTGCCGGAGGTACGCCACGTGCCGCACCGGCTCCTCCCGCACCTGAACCCGGAACACGATGTCGGTGCGTTGCGGGTGGTGCGGATGGACGCCTACGCCCTTCTCGACGAGCTGATCGCGGAACCGATCGAGCGCGGTCTGTCCCTCGTTCCGGAACTGCGAGGCCGACACATCGAAGTGCTGGCGAAAGCACCGGGCGAACGAAGAAGGAGATGAGTACCCGCAGGCCACGGCAACCTCGGTGATCGTCATCGAACGGTTGTGGATCAGCATCGCGGCCGCGCGCTGCACGCGAACGCGGCGCACGTAGTCGTTGACTGTCTCGCCAACATGGGCCTTGAAGATGCGGTGAAAATGAAAGGGCGAGAAGTTGGCGGCACGCGCGAGGGCTTCCAGTCTCAGATCTTCGGACAGGTGGTCCCGCACGTAATCCATGGCGCGATTGACACGTCCTTCGTACTCCTGGCGTCTCAGCTCAGCCCGGTCCAATTCGCTCTCCTTGCCAGGTTCGGAGGCGTCAGCCTACCGGCTCCACAGGCCGAACCGGTTTCCGACGTTGTCGAGGAACACAGCGAAGTGCCCGAATTCATCCGAGATCTTGGTCTTGGACACGACCGTCTTGCCGCCGTGAGCGGAAACCTTCTCCAGCGTTTCCTCGATGTCCTCCGTCTCTACGTGGAGGATCGGTCCCTTGTCCGTCGGCGCTTCGGCGCGCGGTCCCGAGTTGACGCCGCCGCCCAATCCTCCGGGTGTGCGGAACATCATGTACGTCTCGAATCCCGGGATCACCTCGAACGTCCAGCCGAAGATCTCGTGAAAGAAGGTACGCGTCTTGTCGGGATCGGTCGTGGGGAACTCGATGTGACAGAAATCGCCGGTTGCCATCATGCCTCCTTGGGTAAGTTGGCTGTTCATCGATCCAGTGATGCGATTATAGGGGTCGCAGCAAGTCATCAGCCAATACTCGTGGGCAAATAGGTTACGGAAGGGGTATCAGATGGGCGTTGACCGTGTCTCCCAGTTCGAGGAGAGCGAACGAGGCGCGGCCGGGAGGCGCCGCCACCGCTCCGGGGTTGATGAACGTGATGCCGTGCCACGTCCGGATGACCGGACGATGGAAATGCCCGAAGACGATCACCTCCGCGCCAGGGAGCTGCGTCGACATCAACTGGTAGAACAAGTCCATCGGCGGCGATTCGTACGCGTGCTCGATGTAGTGCGCTTGGACCCCGTGCGGCTGATGGCCATGCTTCAGGCCGATCGTCGTTCCTTCCCATTGAAGGATCTCCCGATCGTTCAGCCGCCGCGCAACCTCCGGCGGGTCCATGTTGCCTGCGACTGCGATCGTCGGGGCGATCACGGACAGCTGCTCCAACACGGCCGCCGAGACGATGTCGCCGGCGTGCAGGATCTTGTCCACACCGTTCTCCAACGCGCGTAGCAGCGCGTCGGGAAGCCGATTCAGCATCGTTGGAATGTGCGTGTCCGACAGCAGTGCCACGATCATGACGGCCGTTCCTTCGTCCGCGAAGTCGCCCCTTCGCGATGCGTCGCGTATTCCGAGTATCCCCCGGCGAACTCAGCCAATGTCCCGCCCTTGAGTTCGACGATTCGATCGACGCATCGATCGAGGAAGTAGCGATCGTGCGAGATCACCAAGACGGTCCCTTCCAACTCCTCCAACGCGTCTTCCAGAATCTCACAGGATCGAATGTCCAGGTTGTTCGTCGGCTCGTCCAGCAACAGGAAGTTCGCCCCGGAAAGTACGATCTTCGCCAGTTGCAGCCGGCTTCGCTCGCCTCCCGACAGGTCGCGCGCCGGGCGTCGGGCTTGATCGTAGCTAAACGCAAACCGTAACAGAATCTGCATTGCACGCGTATCCGACACGCCAGCGTGGTATCGTAGATTGTCAATCAGCGATCGTTCGAGGTCGAGCGTCTCGTGCTCTTGCGCGTAGGCACCCGGCACGACGCTGGGGCCGAGCGTCAACTCTCCGGATGACGCCGCTTCCTGCCCGAGAATCAACCGGAACAGCACGGACTTCCCGGATCCGTTCGCACCAACGAGCCCGACGCGCTCGCCGTGCCGGACGAGAAGGTCGATTCCATCCAACACGACGGTATTGTTCGCCATTCCGTCGATCGCCGGGTACGTCTTGGCGAGTCCGCGTGCTTCGACGACCTTCGTGCTTCCTCGCCAACCGCCGAGCGACAGGGACATTTCCCGTTGACGATGCGGTCGATCGATCGTCTCCATCCGTTCCAACCGCTTGAGAATCGCACGACCTCGGCGAATGAATTTCTCGTTGTCGAAGACGGCGCCCCACGTCATCAGTCGTTTCGCCGATTGCTCCAGTCGTCGGACCTCTTTCTGCTGATCCGCATACCGCTTCTCGGCCAGCGCTCGACGATGCTCTTTCTCGACGGCGTATTCCGAGTAGTTCCCCGGGAACCGGTCGAGCACACCGCCTTCCAATTCGACGATCTCGTCCACCACGAGATCCAGCAAGTAGCGGTCGTGCGAGACGAGGACGACCCCGCCTCCGTACGCTCGCAAGAAGCGCTCGAGGAATGACTTGCCGTCTAGGTCGAGGTGGTTGTCCGGCTCGTCCAGCAGCAATAGGTCAGGCTGCTCGATCGCCAAGGCTGCCAGAGCCACGAGCTTCTTCTGACCTCCCGAGAGAACCGACACTGGACGCTCGACCGCATCGTCTCGGAATCCCAGTGCGTGGAGAATCGAGCGAATGCGCGCATCCAGCCCCGGACCGCCGAGTCGTTCGTATGTCCCCAACCAGTGCTCGTGTTCATGCAAAACGCGAGCCAAGGATGCCTCATCGCCGTAGACCGCCGGATCGGCAAGTTGCGCCTCCAACGCCGCGAGGGCTCGTTCCGCCTCGTCGACCGCCCGGGCTCCGCGCCGGACTGCTTCGAACACGGAGGCATCGGTGGCAGCGGCGACGGATTGAGGAAGGTATCCGACGGTCAGTCCCGACCGCACGGAGATCGTTCCGCTCGACGCCTGGACCTCTTCGGTGATCGCCTTGAGCAGCGTGCTCTTGCCGCAACCGTTCGGGCCGATCAGTCCGACGATCTTGTCGTCATGCACCTCCCACGACAAGTCCACGAAGACGGTGGACTGGGCGTAGGCAACGGAAACGGCGTCCAAGGTAACGGCGATCATGACGGCTCCTTGCGGTGAAATCGGCGGGTACGGGCAGCGTAGACTACCCGAACGAATCGCCGGATTTCAACGCGCCCGGTGCATCCGGTCATGCACACGTATGTGTTTCGGTTGTTTTCCGCTCCAAAGAATGGTATCGTAAGCACTGCTCGTACGAAGGAGGCTCGCCCATGGTGGAAGACGTAACGTTCAGCGGAGGGGTACCCGTGTGGGTCTCCATCGTGTCGCTCGTTCAGGTTCTACTGCTCGCGTGGCTTGCGGTGGTGATTCTCCTCGGGAGTTGGAAGCTGTTCCGCTGGCTGCTCAAGTGGAAGCCGTAGACGTCCGGATCGTCCCATCCTCGAATCGCTCATAGGCGTCGACGCAGTCCAGATAGACTCCGTCGAACCCAGCGGCAACGATACGTTCCAGTTGGCGGTAAACGATCGCCTGCCACGACGCGTCCCAGAAGCGCACGGTGTAGTTGCCGCTCCACGCCGGATTCTCGGCGAGCAACCAGTCCGGCGGATCGGCAGCCCACTCCGCCTGCCAGTAGCCTCGGTACTCCTCGGCTTCGCCGATGCTGAGGTAGCAGAGCACGAGGCGGCGAGCCCCGTTGGGCTTGTGTCGCAGGCGGTCGACGTCGGCCAACGTCAACGGTCCGTCTTCCGCCTCGCCGTCAATGATGAGGAGGTCGACGTTGACGTCTGCGAGCGCCTCCACCAGCGTGTGTCCGTCCGGATAACGTCGGGGGTTGATGAGAACAAAGAAGTTGCGAACGCCCATCAGATCCGTCACGGCAGCGTCGTTGGGGTCGATCGGGAACGAATCGCCGACCGGGATGACGTCGAGTTCACGGCGCGGCGCCGCGAACGAGATGAATCCATGAGCGCTGTTGGCGTCATAGGACGCCTGCACGTGAGCCGGACTCGAGCAGTAATCGATTGCGAGCACGCGAACGCCTTCACGACGCGCGCGCGCCAGATACGAGAGCATCCGTTCGGTTGCGTCACTCGGGGTCGGCTCGTCATCCGCCGTATAGCCGAAGAACAGGTCCTCGCGCCCCAATCCATCCACCGCATCGAGATAGTCGGTGGCCAACGGCGCGCTGACAGGATCGGCGAACGTGATCAACTCCTCGCCGTTTTGCGCGACGATCACGAACTCGGGCGACATCCTCTTCGCGGCACGAGCGATTCCGATCACCCACGATCGCATCGCGTCGCGCACGCTCGTCGGCGCATTCGGATCCGCTGTTGCCATCGAACTTCCGATCACGAGGGATAGGAGAGCGAAGGCAGCGAACGCGCGGTACCTCGTACTCACGGCATCAGCAGAATGCCGAGGACGAGAACGCCGACGAGAACCGTCGCCAGCGTCACCCATGGGAACGGAGTCTCGGCAGTCCGGCCCAACGGCGATTCGCACCCGTGGAAGACACACTCGCGAACGGCTCGCCTCAACAGAAGTTCCTTGTTCAGGCCAATGCCGGTGATGCCGTGGTCTCCGACGAAGATGACCGGGTAGTCGGAAGGGAAGATGCCGTACTTGGCCGACAAGGACCACATCAAATCCGCAGCCCCTGGATCGGACTCCTCGATGTGTGTCACGACCAAGCTCGGGTACAGCGCCTGGAGTTCGTCCAGAACATCATCCATTTGTCGACAATCCTCGCACCCCTCCCGGTAGAAAACGAGCACGTCAGGAAGCGTATCCGCCGCCACGGCAATCATGCCTACGCAAGCCAAGAGTGCAAACCCGAGTCCTCCACCGAGCCATTTCTTCGATCTGGGCATCTCGTCACCTCTTCCCGATGATCCGATGGATCGCCGCGTTCGGATGTGCCGTACGTCTCTCACATACCGGACGTTTCAGCCAGCTTCCTGCGGAGCTCGGGGAGGATCGCCTCCGCCGCACGTACGCCTTCCTCGATGCCGTCTTCCGCCCGCAGGTAGCTCATCGTGGTCAATGAGAGATCCGGACGAATCAGGATGTCCGGCGGCGCAAGAATCAGTTTCTGTCGAACGATCTCCTGAAGCAAGATGGCGATGGACTGGTTGAGGATGCTGTAGATGCCGGGCAACGGACGTTCGGCATCGGGACGTTCGCGAAACGCCGAGTCCAGCAGTTCGGCGAGGCTCCCCGGGACCCAATTCGGTTGCGTCAATCCTTCCCGAATGTGCTCGCCGATTCGGTCCCAGACGTTTCTCCCCTTCGGCGTCGTCGGCACGGGTCCCGGCGTGATGTCGACGGCGATGACGAACTCCGCTCCGAGCCGGCGACACGTCTCAATCGGCACCGGGTCCACGAGCCCACCGTCCACCAGTAGACGCCCGTCATGGCGAACGGGATGGAAGATACCGGGAATCGCGGTCGACGCACGCACGGCTTCAACCAACGATCCGCGATCCAGCACGATCGCTTCTCCGTTGTCGATGTCGCAGGCAATCGCGGCGTACGGCATCGGCAGGTCCTCGATCCTTCCGTCGCCAAGCAAGCTCGTGAGAAGCTTCTTCAGTTCGTTTCCCGAGCTGAGCCCGGACCGTGGAAACGTCGGCAGGAAGTTCCGGAAGACCTTTCGGGCGCCGGTGGACAGCCACTCTCGCTCCACTTCGGCATCAGAGATCCCCGCGGCCTTGGCCGCGCCGATCAATGCGCCGATGCTCGACCCGGCAATCACCGAAACGGGAATCCCCTCTTCGTCCAGCACCTTCAAGACACCCGTATGCGCGGCCCCCCGAGCGCCGCCCGAGCCAAGTGCGAGCCCAATACGGGGCGGATCAAGCGTTCGTTCACCCGTGGTCATGATGCTCCCATCCTATCTCATGATGAAGGGCCCGGCCATGGCCCTGGAACCCTCGTTCATGTTTTTCCTCCCACCATGATGTATACTATGGGTTCTACGGACAACGTCCGGAGTCGAGGGGAGAAACCATGAAGATACGTCCTCGCACCGTGAGCCTCCTTGAGGCCCTGGGGCGCTGCCGTCGTGGGTGCTGCCCTCACAAGCGAGATCCTTCGACCGCTTGGGAAGACTACGTTGCCACGCGGCAAGGCGACTCGTAGCGAACCTCCTGTCGGAGGCGCCTCGCGCGCGTCGGGGCGCCTCCCCTCCTACGTCCGCGCATCGAGGAACCGGCGCAAACGTCTGTCCGTTCGCGCAAGATACTCCGGCGCAAACGCACGGTCCTCCGCGTCCCGTGACGTCGTCACGTAGTTCGCCAGCAGAAGCATCCTCCCCATGATCAACGCCTCCAATTGCCCCTCGCATCGTTCCGGCCACGGCCGCACAGATGTGTATCCTTTGGCGAACGCGTCTTGCAGCATGGGGTACGGTTCTCTCCAACGGAAGTAGTACAAGGTGGTCGCCACGTCCTGTATCGGGTGCCCCCACATCATGTCCTCGAAATCCAGTGCGAAGAGCCGATCACCGGCGACCTTGACGTTCCACACGTGGAGATCGTTGTGGATCACGCGGATCTCGTCCGTTTCGGAAGACAGCTCGTTCACATGGCCCTCGACGATATCCAATGCGCGTCGATACACGCTCCGCTGTGCGTTCGTCAGCGGAGCGCTCGCCCCTCGATCGAACAACACAACCGGCTCGACTTGAGGGAACGAGCGGTCCGAATACGGAAACACGGAGGTGTATCGCCGAATCCGGAAGCCTTCCGGCGGTGAAAAGCCGGCCGCATGCTCATGCAGACGAGCCATCAATTCGCCCATGTTGCGAACGTTCCGTTCCGTCATTCGTTTCTCGAGCATCTCCCCGGGGACCCATCGATAGAGCGCACAGTAGAGCGACTCGCATGTACCGGGGGCAACGACTTCGCTGACGTAGCCACCGTCCTGACGTGCAATCGGTTCGGGGATGCCAAGATCCGTATCTCTCACGAGCGCACGCAGCCATGAGATCTCCGATTGAATCTCGGCGGGCCCGTGGCAGCTCTTCGGTGCCGTAATCCGCAGGACGTAGTTCCCCGCAGACTGCGTCTCGATACGGAAGATGATGTTGCTGGCTTCCGTCAACTGGCGAAGCACAGGACGCTCGATTCCGTAGGCGGACAGAATATCCGCGGCCACCGGGCGAAGCCGGCGTCCACGTCCGATCGGCGTGAGCTCGTGCAGCGGCCTCATGTCACGCCCTCCTCGTCGTCCAGCGTCTCCACGCTCAAATTCGTCCCCTCGCGCAAGACCTTCTCGAAAACGAGGGTCCGCCGCGTGGGGCTCATTCCGGAAGCCTCGTACACGCGATTGGCACCGGTCAGACTGGTCGCGTCCACGCCCAATCCGACGCGTTGCTGGCCCCGGGTCTGGAACGCCCGGAACGTATGGTGAAGAAGCGCGAGCGCGATGCCGCGCCGCCGCCAAGCGCGCCGCACCCCGAGCACGTCGATGAAGCCCATGTTCGGATCCTCTGAGTTCTTGAAGTCACACGAGGACAAGCCGACGATCGTCGGGCCGGCGACGGCAAGAAAGGTGAGGGTGGGATCGAAGTCCGGATCGTTCCGGAGCCAGTGGTCCCATTCCGCGAGATCTTCTTCGAACGACACGTGGACGTGGCCCCAGTGATCCTGAAATGCATCTCGATAGGCGTGCACCGTCTCCTCGAGGTCCGCCTCCAGATCGAACGTCCGTACTTGAATGCCCTCCGGCCAATGTGGCTCGGGAACCTCGTGATCCAGCTCGATCGCCATCCGCAGGAAGGTGCGAATGGTTCGGAAGCCGTTCTCTGCGAACAGCGCTTGCATCTGTTCGTCTTCCGCGGGAACGCCGTGGGACAGTGCCACGCGCGCGTGATCGGGCGCCAAAGGCACAGCGGCTTTCGCTCGTCCCTCGATCCAGGCAAGAAGCTCCTGCGCGATCCCTTGCCCGCGGTAGTCCGGACGCACGCGCAACCAGCTTCCGACGCGGACGTGTGTCGGAAGCGTGTCCTCCACTTCCGCGTACGCGATTACTTCGCCGTCGGGCAGCACAGCGACGCGCGTATCCTTCTCCGGTTCGAATCGGGGTTGCTCCCAAGTCAGGATGACGTCTCGCCGGGCGTCCCGGGGCGTGCCGAGAAGGGCGCGCGAGTATGCATCGATCAGTCGGCAAATCGGATCGATGTCCTGCCGAACGGCCGGGCGAACGATCCAATCGTGGTGATGTACTGCAGTCATGACTACTCCTTGCCGTCGAGTGAACGTTACGTCGTGCGATCTCCCAAGACAGGGATTCGCTTCGAGCAAACGTAGGGAATGGGGCGACATCGGGGCCGGCATCCTGCCGACGTCTGTCGCTTCAGGAGTGTGAGATCGGTCTCCACGGGAGGAACGACACGTCGGCACGTGGTCTCGGTTGTGCACTCATCATCATGTTCCTCCTTCCGTGGTGTCCGAACCGTCGTCCTCAAGGGGACGTTGGTGGGCGTCGACGACGGATAGGGTACTCGGTCGAACGGGCTCGCTCAATCGTCGGGGAGCCGCTCCACCTTGAAGATCACCGGACGGACCCCGTCATTGCAGCACGTGATCGTGATTCCCGGCTCCTCGATCCACGGAACCGTCGCGTTGTACATGACCATCGCCACCTCGTGTTGGATGTTCGGCCACGCACGTTCGCAGAATCCGTCGGGCTTGGTGGGCCAGTCTTCCGAGATGAACGTCTGTCCTTCGGTGAAGATCGAACACGGGCCGAAGTTTGCCTTGAATGCTTCGTTCTTCACGTACTGATCGACAAGATCCTGATGGAACGTGGTCTTGAGAACTGTAATCTTCACGCGCGGCATGACTTACGCCTCTTCCACGCGCTGGATGCGGAACGTGACCGGGCGAAGCCCATCGCTGCAGCAGGAGAACTCGGTTCCTGGCGTGGGGTTCGCACCCATCATCGTCAGTGCGATCGTCTTGTGAAGGTCGGTCCACGCCCAGTCGCAGAATCCTTCCGGCTTGGACGGAAACGGCCCGTCGACCTCGAACACCTGCCCCTCTTGGAACACCGGGCAGATCTCCGCCCGGTCCGCGATCTCCGGGAAATACCGCTCGATGACGTCTTTGTGAAACGCTCGCTTGATCACGGTAATGCGTGCTTTCATGCCGATTCTCCTTTCATGCGGTCCTGCCAGCACGGCGTACACAGAGTCTGCCCGTGCAGCGTATGCGTCTTCGTCTCCATCACGCGTTCGCCGCACGCGTCGCACGTGACCGAGCCGCGGATGATCGCCCGCGCGGGCGGTTCGAGATGCACACGTTCCACAGCAACGAGAACCTCTTCGGGAGCGGACAGGATCCAGTCGATCGCTGCGGTCCTGCGATCTCGAACGGCGTCCGGGAGCGCGTTCGCTCGCCACGCGACGCGAACCCCGTTTCCGGTGGCCCGGGCATAGAAGGTGTAGACCGATTTGCCGTAGTCGCGAAAGATGAGGTTGCCTTTGCCGAACGTGCATCCGGAAAGGAACTGAACGGCATCCACGCCACACGCGTCGTTCTCGACGATCGCCACAATCTCCTCATCCTCGGCACGTTGTTCATGGAGCGCGGCGAGCGCGGCGAGGGTCATTCGATAGCCGATGGCCAGGCCAGGGCATACATGGCCGTGGAAGCGGGATACGGTTTGGAACGTCGCGGCTTTCATGATCTTGCCACGGATTGTACCGCATTCCCAACGTTCCGCGATCCGCTGAAAACGCGCTTCACATTTCTGACACCAGTTCGGCCGACCGCAACCATCGCCGATCCCTATCGTCACGTCGTGCGCGACATCGTCGCACTTGATGGAATCGTCATCACGTACTGCTCGAGGAGGGCGCTTATGAAAGGAACGAGCTTGTTACGAATCGCCGCCGCGTTGTTTCTGATCGCGGCCCTGTCCTCGGTCTTCGTCACCGAGGCCGTCGCTCAATCGGAGGATCCCTCCGACGGGGCGGCCGGCCGACCGCCGGAGGTCAGCCTGTTCGGCGGCTCCAGCTACGGGGGCGGGCATCTGCTGTACTCTTACAAGGTCTCCCGTGAGGGGCAAGATGCCTACTCGATCACGACGACGGAGATCATCCCGCAAGACGACGGCACGTACCGAATCGAGAATTCCAGCACCGACGTCGTCAGCCTCGCCGGTGTGAACATCGGCTTCTTCGGGATCTCTCTTCACGGTCTAGGATTCCGGATTCCGACCAGCAGCGGCGGAACGGTCGACTTGTCTCCGTTGGAGGCGTTGGAAGACGAGGTCCTCGAGCCGAACCGCGAGTACGTGCTTCCGGACGGTGGATTCCTGGTTGCCGGCGATGCCGGAACGATCGCCGGGCTCGACGTCGTCTACGCGACGTACACCCATGCCGACTTCACCAACGTACAGATCAATCTGGCGATGCCGACGGACCTGACCCTCCGCAATCTCCTCCCGCTCTTCCCCTACCTGGAGCTGGTTTATGCGTCGGACCAGCTGCCGGAGGAGGGTGCAGAGGAGGACTTCCACCGCATGCACAGCTTCAGCCAGATCGAACTGATTGACTTCGTCTACGAGCCGTAGGAGGGAATCGTGCTGGCATTCGAGAACGTACACAAGACCTATCGAATGGGGGAGACGCAGGTCGATGCGCTGCGGGGCGTAAGCCTCGATCTCCTTCCGGGCCGTTTCTCGGTCATCATGGGACCGTCCGGTTCCGGGAAATCGACGCTGATGCACCTGGCGGGATCCCTGGACGTTCCCACCGCGGGAACGATTAGCTACCGGGGGATCAACCTCGCCGATTTGAGTTCGCGAGCGCGAGCGGACTTCCGCTCGTCCGACGTCGGATTCGTGTTTCAGAAGTACAACCTGGTGGCCAATCTCACGGCCGTCGAGAACGTCACGCTTCCGCTGTTGCTGCGGAATGTCCCAACGAAGGTCGCACAATCGCGCGCGTCGGAGGTGCTGGCGATGGTCGATCTTGACGATCGCATGATGCACCGTCCGTCGAAGCTTTCCGGGGGAGAGCAGCAACGCGTGGCCATTGCACGCGCCCTGATCAACGATCCCTCGATGATCCTGGCCGACGAACCGACCGGGAATCTCGATACGGCGACGGGAGAACGCATTCTCCACCTGCTGCATGGTTTCGCGGAAGGCGACAAGCTCGTCCTCGTCGTCACGCACAATCCGGAGATTGCGGATCTGGCCGATCGCCTCGTCGTCCTTCGCGACGGGCTCGTAGAGGTCGAACAGACGCAAGAGGTGGTCTTGCGATGAAGCTGAATCTTCTCCGGCTGGCGTTCAAGAACATCCGCAGCCGTCGCACGCGATCGTGGCTGACGATTCTCGGCGTTCTCGTCGGCGTCACCGCGGTCGTTGCGTTGCTGTCGATCGGCAGCGGCGTCCAGCAGGCCGTGCTTCAGCAATTCGAAGACATCGGATACGACATCATCTTGATTGCGTCCCGCGGAGGCGGAATGGGAGAACGCGGCGTCGAGGGCGGATTCATGCCCGGCGCGGCGATGGGCGGCCGGTTCAGCGGTCAAGGCATGACCGAGGAAAGCACGACGTCCGGAACCGCGGGCACGTTCTCCCCGGAGAATCTGAGCGGCGGCACTTCGACGGACGGAGAGACGACGTTCCCGTTCAGTGGGATGGGCGAGCGCCTCGCGGAAACATCACTGGACACCGACCTGCTGTTGACGCAGGTGCCTCAGCTTCTCGAAGCGGGAACGTTGGGCACGCAGATCCAGCCCGTTGTCGCGGGAGCAACCAGCGGATTCCTGCGGGTCTCCACGCCGTCGCTCGACTTCCTGGAGGCCTTTCCGTCCGTCCTCGGCGGGTTCGCGATCGCTGACGGCACCACCTTCACGACCACGACGGAGAACCAAGTGGTCGTCGGCGCGCGGTCGGCCGATCTGCTGAATATCCACGTCGGCGACGCCATTACAATCGACGATCTCCCGTTCACTGTCGTCGGAATTCTTGCGAGCAGCGGACAGGCCGACGCGGAAGAGGACGCGGAGGAGTCCGTCCTGTCCGGTCAGGGATTGACGCAGAACCTCGGCGCCGGCGGAACGGACTTGGTGGTCAGCGGATTGACCAATACCAACGATTCGCTGTTCGTGCTGAAGGAACGGGCGGACACGGTGTTCGCCGCCGGCGCGGGGACCTCGGTGACCATCACGCGCGTCGCGCCCGGTGAGTCGATCAGCGAGACGATGGATGCGATCAATGTCGCCATCGGCCTCCAGGATGCATCGGGAACGCCCATTTCCATCCAGGAAGTCGCCGACGAGATTCAGGGGACGCTGAGCCTGATTGAAACCGTATTGGCCAGCATCGCTGCCGTTGCCCTCATCGTCGGAGGTGTCGGCCTGATGAACACGATGTACACCGCCGTGCTCGAACGAACGCGAGAGATCGGCATCCTCAAGTCGGTCGGCGCACGTGACGGACAAGTGATGACGCTGTTTCTCATCGACTCGGGACTCATGGGCCTGATTGGCGGCATGCTCGGCTTGATCTTGGGCAGTCTCCTCAGTCTCTTCGGAACGCGCCTGTTGGGCCCGGGACTGGGAGTGGGATCGTTCTCTCCCGTTCTCGGCGCCGGACT
>Ga0272441_10008340_pt1 | contig 16440 bp, 14 predicted proteins | sample SSMProp6N_FD_193582 | JGI IMG/M metagenome (GOLD analysis project Ga0272441, IMG submission 193582) | Marine sediment archaeal communities from Little Sippewissett salt marsh, Falmouth, MA, United States - SSM-Prop-6N | ecosystem: Environmental > Aquatic > Marine > Wetlands > Sediment ... | reverse complement strand
TATACGTTTCCAACAGGGTGGTTATTTGTCTGCTGTTTCTTAAATCACCATAGATTTGTGGTTGGAAACCATATTTTCTGATCTCAAATGAGTAGGGTATTTGGTGAAATATCCCTCCTGTTTCACCGAATCCTTCGCCAAAAATGAAACTAAACCTGTTATGCCAGTCTCTTTTTTCAGCGGGTTCTCCACATATGTTATGGTATAGTAATGTTCTAGAGATTAGTAATGAGACGTCCTGAACATCGTAGGATACTGTTCTCCCAACTGAGAGATTCCAATCCAAGGAATAGGGATTATCGGAGGGTAATCCCTTATCATAAATTCCTCCTTGAGACGGACCATAATAATACATTGGAATCATGTTTGTATCTGCAAGGATTGCTAGCCATGCTGGTCCGTTGAGGTAGTTTTGAAGCATTTCTTGGTTGCCAAGTAGAGATAACGTTTCTTCCAGTTGTTCTATTGTATAGTTTACCTTTGTATTGGTAAAATTATGTAATTTTTCATTGTACCATGGGCCTGTTCCAGATCCATTTGCCATGGCGGCATAACCATTGCTTGTAAGTCCAAATTTAGAGTCAGCTATGATGATTCCACAATGTGCACTTGTAAGATATGGGGCAGTCATAGAAAGCTTTGGTATAAGTGGCATATGTGGTTTTTCTAGTTCAGATATTTTTATTGAGATTTCAAAGTCTGTGTCCACTACAGAAATTCCTCTTTGGGTGAAATAACCACCTTTTATACCATTGTATATATTAACTTTGAGTTTGTAAATTCCAGAGGCATTGCAGCTAAGTGTTTCTAGGTATGTTTTTTCAAAATCATATCCAAGACTTGAAGAATATGCAACGATGTTGTCTTGTTTATCATAAAAATGTAAACTAATGATTGGGGTGATGGAGTCAATTCTATCCATAAAAGAACTGCTAGATAATGTAATGTTGGCATGTATTTGGATTCGATTAATTCCATGGGGTACACTGATTGTATAGTTATTTGTTCCTTCTCCTTTGATATCTATTGTTTTTCCCAGAAGGTTCAATTTGGTATTTGTGATGTGATCTGCAAATCCTGTCTCATTGGTGCTAATTACATATGGTGGGATGCCATCTGATGGATTTGTCATTGTGATATAGTTGATCTCTCCGAATTTTTCGTTGATTGTAGTTAAAACGGTGTTCTGTATTTTATCTTCGTTTTCAAGTTTGGTAATGTCAATATCTGGTAGATCTAGCGAAATGTCTCCGATTAAATATCCGTTGTGTACGTTTAGGTTATTACAAATCTCTTGTAGTTCATTCTCGTTTTTGTCATAGATTAAAACAGGGATATTGAGATAGCTTGCTAATGGACTTGCCATGAGGCTAAGTTTATATTCATCGCCTGTACCGTATGGGATAATCATAACTGTTGGGGATTCCACAAATGTATATTTTGCAGCTTCAATAGCAACTTCTGAGGGTGATCCTAGTAATTCTGTGGTGTGGTATGTAGTGTTTAGATGTTTGCCCAGAACTAAGAATTTTTTATTTTCTGTATTTAGGTATTGATTAAGAAAAACCATCTGATGATTTGTAAGTCTCTGATCTTTCTGAACAAACAAGGGTTTTAGTTCACTTATATTAGGTGTATCATACCAGCAGGCCATACTTGCACCTATTATACCAAAAAATGGGTCATTATCTGGAATTACAATAGCGTCCTCGGTGGATTGCCGGTATGATACAAAATGAGAAATTGTTACCATGTTTTGTATATTCTTTTTTTCTGGAATTAAATAGTTAGCATTAATTGTGCATGATGGGATTAGTAAGATTATTAGTGAAAGAGCGATTATTTTACGCATAAAATATTTATAAAGGCTTTCATATTAAAAGTATTTCCTATATTTTCTGCATATGGGAAGTTTTCATGCAATATTTCTTTATCTTACCAGTTGAGTTAATTTTTTTTTTGGGGTCTGATTGTTTGTCACTCATGGTTAAAATTATTCAATCCAGTTTATGATATCAGATCCTACTTTTCTAATGGATGCCCTTCCGGGTTTTTCTTTGGGGTAACCAAAAACAATCGCTGCTGAAATATGATGTTTGTCTGGTACACCGATTTTTTGCATCATGCCCTTTTTTAAACCAAGTACACTTGCAAATCCAATCCAACAGCTCCCAATGCCAAGCGAATGGGCAGCAAGCATCATGTTTTCTGCACAACATGCGCATGATTCATCAAAAAAAAGTCTATTTTCCGTTGTGATGAAAACAAGGGCAGGAGCTTCAAAGAATATGATATCCTTTTCTGAAAATGCAAATGCGTAGATATGTTTCAGGGTATCTTCGTCTTTCAATTCTTTTATCGAAAATTTTGTTATGAAGCGTTTTTTGAGCGCTTTCTTCAGTTCTTTTTTAACTTTTAGGGATAAATCTTGGATGAACTCTTTATTCGTGATAACAATGAATTTCCACGGTTGTTTGTTTTGAGCAGATGGGGCAAATTTTCCTGCCTGGATTATTTCTTGCAGGAGCTCCTTGTCTATCTCTTTTTCCTCAAAGCTTCTAATGCTTCTCCTTTCCTTTATCGATTGTATGGTGGAGTTTGTCATTTTTTTTCTCTCCAAGTTATAGTCTCAGAACGGTTGTCCCTTTAAAAGCATACCCTGATTTAGAATAAAATTAATATTTTTGTGGATATAAAATAATTAACTGTCGTTAACTTTAAATATACATTTGGTAATAAATAAATTATAAGTTATATTGGGGGACATTAAAATGAATAAATATTTAGTAGCAATTGTGATAGTTTTGATATTACTCTTACCGGCAGTAGGGGCTTCAAATTTATTAGTGTCAGATAAAACTGAGATAAAAACGCCTTTGAATAATTTTGAATATGACTTTACTCATAGCGTTTTTATTGAATTTGTTTCGACAACAGTATGTCCATATTGTCCTACACCTTCATACCAATTGGGCTCCATTTATGATTCTGGGGATTATAATTTCCATTATGTATCGCTTGTAGCTAATGCTAATTATAAAATATATGATAGAGTAAAAGAATTAGGTGTATCTAGTGTTCCAGATGTCTATTTCGATGGAGGGTATCTAAATATACTTGGAAAACAAGATGACGAACAACCATATCGAAATGCTATCCAGGAGTGTGGTAATCTGGATGTTCCTGATATTGATGTTGATGTTAATGTTCAGTTTAAGGGTAATGCCATTTTGAAAATTTCAGTCACGGTACAAAACAATGAACCTGAAGATTACAATGGGTATCTCCGAGTTTATATTGTTGAAATAGAATCTCGTTGGAATGATGCATCTGGTCATCCTTACCATAATGGCGTAATTTACATTCCAATTGAAAAAAGCCTTGCTATGCCACGAGCACAGGCACAGGTTAAACCACTTGGTGATTCATACACATTTACAAGAACCTGGATTGGTGCGCTCTATGGATTTGGAGATATTACCCAGGATAACGTTATGGTGATAGCAACCGTTTTTGATCCCGATTCAGATCAAGCCGTGGAAACTGCTGTAGCTACGCCGACAAATATTATAGATAATGGTATATTCCAATTCACATTCTTTGAGAATTTTAAGATATGGCAATGGTTTAATACCAGGGCAATTCATTCTAATCTTTTGAGTCTCATCTAGGAACTCTCTCTCACATTTTCAACTTTATTAAATTATTTTTTTCTTTTTGATTTCCTGGAAGTATATTATGTGAAAAGTGTAAATTTGTTTTCGATAGTTATAAATATATAATAGGTTGTATTTTATAGTAGTATGAAATTTCCAAAAATTCCGAGAATTCCATTGAAATTTATTATCATATTTTTGATAGCAACAATTCTGCTGATATCTGTTTATGTTATTTTTTTCAATGTTGAAGATAGGGATGTTATAGCCCCCAAGATTAGAGGCATTACTGGAAATACAACAGCTAATGTAGGTGAAGATGTTAGCATATCAGTTAATTTTACTGACAACGTTGGTGTTACCAATGCCACAATATATTATAAAACTGCAAGTGCAGATGATTGGAATTCTATGTCAATTTTGAATGGCATTGCGGATATTTTCATTTCAGTTGATCCTGTTGAAAATTTGTATTACTATGTGACTATTGATGATGCGACGGGTAATGGCCCTGTAGGTGATCCCTCCGTTAATGGTAGTATATATTATGTTGTCACCGTAGTTGACAATAGTGACGATGATGATCAGAATTCGACACGCTATGTTTTTATAGAAAAAGGCACCTCAACTGACTGTAAAAATTGCCCTGTAGTTTCAAATATATTACATGAACTATATGAATCTGGGAAGTATAATTTTTATTATGTAAGTTTGGTTAATGATAGAAGTAATGAGGCTCAAACTCGTTTATCTAATGATTACGATATCTATGGCGTTCCAGCGGTCTTTGTTGATGGTGGTTACAAAGTTATTATTGGTGGAAATACTTCTAAATCTGAATATGAAAGGGCGATATTCGGTGCTAGATCTAGAGATGCTGCAGACATACAGGTAGCAGTTAGTGCAAAATATGATAATAAGACTGACAAATTGACGACTGAGGTGGTTGTGGAAAATAATGAAAAGGAAACATATAGCGGGCGTCTCAGAGTGTATTTGACAGAGATAGTTTCACAATGGAATGGATATGATGGTAAACCTTTTCATTATGGCTTTGTCGAATATGCATTAAATAGAGTTATATCTGTGGATGCTAATGGAGAAAAAAATTTTTCAGACACTCGGAGTGTTTCAAGTTATGATTATGAAAATCTTATGGTTATTGCAGTTGTTTTCAACTCGGATTCAACTGATACATATGAGTATCATAACGAGGAGGAAAATTCCTTTGATGCATATTATGCCGATGCAGTTGATGCTACTAGTGTTGCTGAAGGGGGGAATCTTCCACCTGAGGTTGGTATTACATCTCCAGTGCAAGGGAAGATATACTTCCTTGATTCTCCAATTCTCGAAAGTTTAGGGATGTTTAGAAATACGTTTTTAATTGGTAAAAAAACAATCAGTGTATATGCAAGTGACGACTCTGGAATTGAAAAAGTTGAATTCTATGTTGATGGTGATCTCATGGTCACTGTTGAATCTGAGCCGTATAATTGGACTCTTTCAAGGATTTCAACATTTAAGGAATTATTTTATCATAAACACACTATTGGAGTAATAGCATATGATGATACAGGGAAAACATCACCTGCCAGTATCGAGGTCTGGGCAAGATTATAATCAAATTATTTATTTTGAGGTAAATAATCTTTCATGTTGGTAATACTTGCAATAATCATTATTGTTATTTTCAACAAAAAACTTCTAAAAGTTTGATATTGTGTTTACCGTGTTTTCTTGTCAATGATTTTAAAAGGAGCTGTGGCTTTAACAGTTGCAGGAGGATCAAAAGAAATCTCAAGTAAGGAGGTAAAACGATTAATTTTTTGCTAATTTATCCCCAATCCAGTTATTCTTATGTTGATACGCGGAAAAATAATGATACAGTTAGGGGGCTTGCTCCACCACTTGGTTTGCTTTATATTGCAAAAATTCTTGAAAAAGAGGGGGATAACGTTACTGTACTTGATTTTTCCTGCGAATCTTTTGAAGAACAAAAACTGATAGATGCAGTAAAAACTGCAGATGTTGTGGGGATGACTGTTTTAAGTTTTTCCCTAGAAAATTCAATTGAAATAATTAATATCACTAAAAAAATTAAACCACAAATTAAGGTGATAATTGGGGGTCCTCATTGTACGTTGTTTCCCAAAAAGGCTTTGGAAGAAACGCGGGCAGATATTAATGTCCAGGGTGATGGCGAATTAGTAATTACTGATATTAAAAAGGCAATTGCAGGTGAAATTGCTTTTTCAGAGATATCTGGGATATATTACCGGGAAGGTAATGAGATTAGAAAGGGAGTGACATTGAAACTTGTCAAAGATCTTGGTTCTGTCTCTTTTCCGGCAAGGCATCTTGTTAAAAAATACAATTATGGGAGTCAATATAATCCCAAGATCGGAAAAGGGGAGTTTACTTCAATTATTACTAGTAGGGGATGCCCGTTCAATTGTAAGTTTTGTTCAAGGAATTCTGTTAGTATGAAGACATATCGAATGCGATCGGTGAAAAGCATCCTGGAAGAGCTTGAAGAACTTCGGAATAATGGATACAAATATGTTGCTTTTGTGGATGATAGTTTTCTGTCCAACAAGAAACAAGTTGAACAGTTATTTGATGAAATTATCAAAGAAAAATTTGATCTGAAATTCATTATTACTGCAGCTCGTGTTGATTCTGCTGATGAAAGATTATTCAGAAAGATGAAAAAAGCTGGGGTAACTCATATACAATATGGTTTGGAATCAGGAAATCAAGATGTGCTGGATTTCTACAATAAAAATACAACCTTGGATAAAATAAAATATGCAGTAAATCTTAGTCATAAAATTGGTTTTTTCAACATGGGTTCATTTATTTTAGGTGCACCATTTGAAACTAAAAAACATTTCGAAAGAACTATCGATTTTGCAAAAACCCTTCCGTTGGATTCAGTTTCGTTTGTAGCGTTGAAATACATGGCTGGGTCTGAATTGTGGTGTAAGGCAGTTGAAGATAGAAAGATATCTGAGGACGATTATCTGATTCAAGCTGATTCTGAAAAGAAATTGGGTTTGCTTACGCAGAAGGAAATCATGGAATATTGCATAAAAGCTCGTGGAGATTTTTATTTGCGGCCACAATTCTTGTTAAGGCTTTTTATGAAATCAATTAAGAATGATGATTTAGGATTTTTGCAATCCTATTTATCGTTATTTTTTTCAAATATCAAAGATGGGTTTAAGTTTCTAGGATTAATTTCACGGATGACGTGATTTCACCTATAACAAAAGATAAATGATCAAAAAGAAAAGTGCGGATTTTGTAATAAGTATACTTTGGTTTTTTCTTTTTTCGTTATATTTATAATCATCAAGTCGGTAAATAAGAATCCATCCATACTGTGATAAGAATGCAAAAAGTGAGATACAAAGAATTTTGAACCATATGATATACTCTAGGTGTAAAGTTCCTGCTTGGACATAAAAACTACCAATGACCAAAAACATTGCGCCGAACGCCATCTGTGATTCATGATGTAGTAGCCCTTCAGCGTACAGACTCATGATGCCACCTATTATGGCAAATATTAACACTGGCCATCCGCGTTGTATTGTAAGATAAATTGCTATTCCAAGTAAAAGGGGGGTAGATATTGCAAGTAATACTTTTAATGTCTTTTTGGAAAATGTGATCCTTTCCTGAATGTCTATATGATAAATATCGTGAATCGTGTGTGCTAATACCCATTGAGTAAGAAAGCCACCAATTATGACCAGAACAATACCTTCGATATACGCAGTTTTGATGATGCCAAGATCAAGAGCAACGAAAGAGCCCAAAAGCGGAAATCCTAATCCAGTAATCGTGGAGGTTATCACAGTGAACGGGGCAAGCATACCTTTTTTTTCAAATTTCATTACATTTCCTGCAACAATTTATTAGTTAATAAAAGTCACAGTTCTATGTTGGAGAAAGCAATCTTCTGCTGTTCATATTGGCACTGATATTTCGCTCTAAAACAAGGAGAAACGGATAAATTCCTAATCGTAAACTCTTGATTTCTCTTCTTACTGTATAAGGGGTTGAATAGAATTCCATGTACATTTTATTTACTCCTTTGCGTAGTTCTTCCGGAGTCATGTTTCTGGGTTCAAAGACAACGTTTTTCATGGTATATTTTGACCAATCTTTGCTTAAGATACGTCCTTCATTATCAAGTTTAGTAAATAGGGGTGTACCTGGAAATGGAGTCAACACGCTGAAATCTGCGACATCGATTTCCAATTTTTTTATGTTTTTAAGGGTTTCATCAAAAACCTCTTTGATATCAGTGTCAAACCCAAATACAAAGCAACCGATGGCGGCCATTCCGTTATCGTGAATATTTTTTACAGCTTGTTGATATTCCTTGACATTGTTTGTTTTTTTACCAATTTCATCGATGGTTTTCTGCGATGTAGATTCAAAACCAATTAGCCATGATACGCAACCAGCCTCTTTAGATAGCTGTACAAGTTCTTTGTCATGGGCAAGTACATCTGAGTTTCCGTTACAGGAAAATTTTTTGTTTAACCCTTTCATTTGTTTAAATAAAGATTTTGCGTAATTTGGTTTGATAGTTAGAGATGTATCATAAAATGTCAGGAACTTCTGTGGCATGGATTTTATCTCTGAAATAACATCTTCAGCGGGTCTGGTGTAAAAATACGAACCTCCGGGTATGTTTGTCTCGCGACAAAACTCGCATTGATATGGACATCCTCTAGTTGCTTCAATTGCACCGCTTATTACAAATCCTGGTAATTCAATATTTGTTGGAGGAATATTTGTAGATTTGTTGTAGGCTATTGGCTGATAAAATGGCTTTAATTCATTTTTTTCAAAATCTTCTATCAACTTAAGCCAGTTAAGTTCTCCTGATCCTAGTAATACGCTATCTGCATGTTGCTTTGCTTCTTCTGGAATGGCAGAGGCATGCAGACCACTTAAAACAACGGGTATATATTTTTTCCTAAATTTATCTGCAATTTCGTAAGCCCTGGGGGTTGTAGAAGTTGTAAAATTTATGTGTACTATATCATAGGGTTTATCAAAATCAATTGCGGTATATCGTTCATTTATCACGTTGATTGAATGTTTTTTTGGAGTAATGGCTGCTATTCGACGGGCATACAACGTTGGAAGGATGGAGAAAGCAGTAAGTACTGTTTTATCAAAAAATCCATATTTTGTATTTCCCATCCAAACGTTTTCAATGATTAATATGTTCATTAAATCCAATCTTATAAATGAAATATATATTTAAGTAATCTTATGCATCTCCAATATTGTTGGAAACTATGAACTCCTTCTATGATCCAGTGTTCATATCAAAAATTCTTAAAAGCTATTTGTTTGATATTGGGAGGCTCAGGAGACTAAAAGGTGAAGATTTAAGAAAATACCAGGATAAAGGCCTGAAAAAAATAGTCAGATATGCGTATACTGTACCGCTCTATCATGATAAATACAAAAAAGCAGGTGTTCATCCAGGAGACATTACTGGGGTTCAGGATATTAAAAAACTACCAATAATTTCCAAGGAGGATATTAAAAATTGTTATCCAAATGGGATTATTTCATCAAAAACTCGTAAAGAAAAACTTATTGAAATTTCTACTTCTGGAACGACTGGGAAATCATTATCGCTTTATGGTGATATGAATGATGCGATGTTATGGCTTTTTTGGTATATTAGAATATTGAGGGAATATGGAATCAACTGGCGAAAAAACAAAATGACAATTATTGGAGATTTTGCGCCGCATACGATTGGTACTGGTTATATTAAGAAAGGATTGCTTTCCCATCTAAAAAATGATTTTCTTTTTAACAATATTCAATGGTTGAATACTAATGACGATCCAAAAACGATAATTAAGGAGGTTAATCGTTTCAAACCAGAGTTTATTGGTGGCTATGTTGGAATGCTTGGTCATCTTTCTTTGTTGAAAGAAAAAGGTTTTGGCGGAGATATTAATCCAAGATGCATAGCAACGATTGGTTCAGTACTGACTGATCCTTTGAAAAAGTTATTGGAGGAAACATTTGATGTTCATGTTTTTGAAGTATATGGGGCTACAGAATCTGGGACAATTGCATATCAATGTAAATATGGAAATTATCATGTCATGTCTGATCTGGTTTATTTGGAGTTTTTAAAAGATGGAAAACCGGTTAGTTCTAAGGAATCAGGGAGATTGATTCTTACAAAACTTTATGGTGGGGGAACGCCGATTATTAGATATGATGCAGTTAACGATATTGTTGCTCCTCTTTATGAAAAATGTGAGTGCGGTATGCCGGGTGATTTGATAGATCGAATTTATGGGAGAGATGACTTATCGTTATATTTTTCTGGTGGTAGAGCACTGCTTCCGTCTTCTATTTCTGAGATTCATGGTAGGGTTTTGTATGGGTTGAAAACCAATAAGGTTAAGGAAACTCGGGTAATACAGCATGATTTAACAAAAATTGAGATAAAACTTGTAATTGATAACCGACTGAGAGAAAAAGGTCCTTCGGTTGAGGAGATATTCTCTATGATTAAAAAGGGTTATCGGAAAAAGGTTGGTTCAGATGTTGAAATCATAGTTAGAGAGGTCGATGAAGTTAGTAAAAAAGGACCTCGTATTATCTCAAGGCTGGATAGAAATAAATTTGAAATACGTCAATATATTTAGATAATGTGGTTTTTTAACCGCAACATTTTTAAAATACAAAATAATATATTAACACTTGTTAATGGGGCAATAATATGAAGATAGTTCTATGTGAAGATGGGGTCTGTGACCCTCCAAAGTGTCCTGTTGTTGATGTACAAGAAAGTCAAGTAACAATTGGTGAAAAAGATAACGTCTGTACGTTAACAAGGGGTCAGTTTGATATATTAAAAGAAAAAATTAAAAATGATGAAATCTAAGGAGGGTTTTTCCTTCCATATTCTTTATTTTTATGCGTGTTTTAATTGGTAGATATCAAAAATTTTATTTGGTTTTTTTCCTAGGTTCAACTTTTATATCTTCTTTTATGTCTGCTAGCCGTTTTGCAAGTTCGATATAATGATTGATATCAGAACTAATATTAATCATCATTTTTGCGCCGTCTGGGGAGCCGCCACCATGCATGCAACCAGGAACGCCTGCCCCTATCGTTAGCCATTCTATAAGTCGAGCAATCTTGGCACGTGTTTCACCAGAGCAATTTGCTTTTAGATATTTCTTGAGAAGGTCACCGTATCTGGGGTCATTGATGTCTTTAAATGATGGCAAACACCCTGTTTCGGCAATACCGCCAGTCATGTCTTGTGTTATGCGTTTGGTATCATATGGAAGTCTTGCGACATGCACCTTATTTACATTTGAGAGCAATGCATCTGGAATCCATACGCCAGATGGATGTTTTCGACCGAGGATGCCTGCAGCTATACCCATGCCAAAGGTGGTTTCATTGTTTATGATCATCTGTGTTATTTTTTCTCTGAATACTTTTTCAGAGAGCCCATTTGCTCTTGCCATAATCACTGCGGCACCTATCATGAGATCTCCCTGGCCAGCTACACATCCACCGATTGCTGCCCTGTATGGTTTTATAAAATTCATAACTGCCTTGATTGCAAAGGTAAACTCTTTGCACATAAACACTCTTTCCTTTGGGACAAAGACATCTTCAAATAATAGATACGCCTGGGTTATACCACCTATGTCAACAGGTATATCAAATCCTTCTTCTTTTTCCCTAGTATCACTTGGCCGTCTCGTTTCTACAATGGTCAGATTTTCAATATCGCGGGGTATGACAAATGAGACAGCATAGTCTTTATCTGTCTCCTTGTATCCAGTACCAGGCATTATAAAAATCTCATTTGCAGCTGCAACACCGCAAATCATTACTTTTGCTCCTCTGACGACAATGCCGTCTTTTCTTTCTTCAACCACATGCAGGCTCATGTCTGGATCTTTTTGCATGGTTGGAGATTTAGAACGATCACCCTTTGGATCGGTTAATGCACCGGAAATAGTGATATCTCGTTTTTGAGCATCCGTCAGCCATTTTTTGATCCTTTTATGATACTCTGTTCCAAGTTCTTTGTCCATGTCGTAGGTTGCTGCCCACATGGCGTTGATAGCATTGAAACCAGCACATCTACCTCCGGTACAAGTGCCTGTAAGATTAAACATAAGGCGCTTCATACGTACGTTTGCTGTCATGTCCTCGGCGTTACTAATAATTGAAAGATAACGCGATATCCTTTTGCCAGTTAGATTCGATTTAGTTGTTATAATATCTTTATATTCATTAGTCTGCACAGCATCAAATATCTGAGCATGTCCCTCAACTGTTCTTTTTGTAGCGGGATGAGTTGTAACATCCTCTATTAGTTCACCGAATTTGTAGATATTTGACTTCATTTTCTTTAGGCTTTGTTTGTATTCTTTAGAAGTCTTCATAATTTATATTTCTCCTTTCATTTTATGTTCCAATTTTGGTAAAGTTGACTTATTGTAAATATCTTTGATATCCAAACTTTTTTAAGAAATTTTTTTTGGATACAACTGATGTGAATCATGCACTGATATTTAACTTTTTTATTTTTAAAATTTTTAAATTATGGGGAAAATCAAGTTATTAAAAAACTGATTGAAAATAATGGAACAATCTTACAATCTGAAATAAGTAGAATGTCAAATATTGGGAAATTAAGAACGCATAGAATAATAACATAGTTAAAGAAAAAAGAAATAATTACACTTGAAAAATATGGAAAGGCAAACCGAAAAAACTTAACTAAAGATGCTAAAAGTGTTTTATTGAAATAAAAAAAAGATGGTGTTATCAGAAATTATAACTATGGCCAGACAACACCGCTTCTTTGTTGGTCTCCTTCACCAGGAAAAGTATCATCATCAAATGGGTTTTCATTATTTTCTTCGTAATTACCATCTTCCCCATTTGTATTGCAGTTATTATCTCCACCACCTGCTATTGCAAGTCCTGCAAATACAACTGATGTGAGTAATAGACCCACTAATATTATAGTTGCTTTTCTTTTCATACAAGATAATTTGTTGAAACCATATATAAACTGCTGGTGAAACCAAGATTATTTACTTATGATGTTTTAACAATGAGAAACATGATTTGACTATTTGCTTGTTATGATGTTGATTATTAATGATTTTTTTATCCAGATTCTAAAATTTTCTGCTTCTCTGTAAATTTATAATCTTAATGGTTGAGCATCTATGATTCCGTTTGGACTAATGGTATTTTTCCTAAAAGTTATTTAAAAGTTATTATGATACCTAGTGCAATTCAAATTTATAAAGTGATACTTGATGAAATCCAATAAGGTATATATAATAAATTTAATGATTACAATTATTTTACTTTTTAATGTAATATTTTTACCATCATCTCTTGCAACGGATTATTATGCTGATTTAGAAATCGTAGTTGATAACTCAGGATTTGTTACTATCAATGGTGTTACCAATCAACCAGATTTACTAGCAGAATCTACAGAGGTTTATACGTCAAAAAAACAAAGTTTTTGGCTATTTAACATTACTAAAAATATTGTTTTTTCTGACTTTGTTTTTACATTGACTTTACCTAAAAATTCAGAAATTAGCTATGTTAAATCTTCAGGTTCAGTAATTATTGGTGAAGAACTTGGTAGTTTAGTTGTTAAAGGTTTTGGTGAAAACGAATCTTTATCATTGTTAGTCCAATACAAAACCGAGAAAACAATAGAGGAAGAAGGAATATTTGGTTTTGATTTTTTTACAATAATGCTACTTGTTTTTATTATTGTTTTGATTATTTTGTTTTTTATTGTTTTATTTTTTATAGATAAGAAAAAAAATCCAACACCTGTCGAAAAAACAGAAGATGATAAAGAAATTAATTTGCGAGGTTTAAACGATAGGCAGAAAAAAATTGTCAAACTCCTAATAGAAAGTAAAAGAGCCCTAACTCAGACAGAGATACAACAAGAGATAGACATACCTAAAGCAGCTGTATCAAGAAATATTCGTGGTCTTGAGCTTAAAGGTTTAATTGAAAAAGAGCAAATAGGTATGTCGAATCTTATTAGGCTTAAAAATCCGTAATTTTTCTTTTTTGTTCCGGTTTGTTCCGCCTTTTTTCGGTTAGAATATATATGTTGTTCCATCCAAATACACTTATTGAAGCCACTTTGTTAGATGTGGTTTTGAGGAATTGATTATATGAGAAAAATATGGAATATGGTAATCGTTCTGATGCTAATGGTATCAATTGCACCATTGGCATTTGCGGATGAAGCTGTAGATTCAACTGATGAAGTCGAGATTAATGATGAAACACAAAAACAAGTAGAAATTATGGATGTCTGTGTAGGTTCAGAAATTCGTTTATTACAGCTTGAAAAATCTATAACAAAAAATATTATCAAAGGAGAAGAATTAGTTTCTATTTTGAAAGATTTGGAATATAACACTACATATTTGGAAGCAATACTTGCTGAATTTGAATTTTTAAAAGAAGAGGTAATGGATGCTGATCCAAATTCAACCGATGCTGTTCAGATATTTGTAGATTTGAAACACGATGCAGTTAATCTTACAAAAGAGTTTAGAGATGCTTTGAAAGAATTGTTAGACGATGATACAATAGAGCATCTAAGAGAAAGAATTAGAGAAATGGTCTGTGAGCAAGCTCAAAACTTATCTAGTAAGATACAGAATAAAATAAAACAATTCAATAGGAACCAACTACATAAACTGTATCAGATAATGGGTGAAAACGGGAGCTCTTTTTTAAATAAATATCAGAATGGTACTCTTACAATGGAGCAGGTTAAACAACAGATTGGAAAGATGGTTAATCAGATGACAAAAGAAAAAAGATATGAAATTTTTTCTCAACTTAAAGGAAATAAAATTCAAAAAAAGATACAAGCAAAGATTTGTGTTCAAAATGCAACAGACGGTTTTCAAACAAGGAAAGAAAGTAGATTGACAAACAGATTACAAAAATCAGAAAATATGCCTGATAACCCAATAAACGAAGAAATGCAAGAAAGGATAAGAAATAGATTAAATGGTAATGATAATGCTGGTACCGGGGGTAACGGTAATAAAAATCAATCTGGAGGTGGGGGTAAATAATGAAAAAAATATTATTGACAATAATTTCAGTATTGATAATATTGTTTTCTTCTGTTCTTATTTTTCATGTGTTCTCTGATGATTCAATAGAGATAAATCTAGGAGGTGAAAAAGAAGATTCAACGGGTGATGTTATGAATGAAATAAATGAAAGCCTATTAGATGAAAATGATGAAGTAAAGATAGGAGAAATGGTTTAATCAGAAAAAAGGGTTTATGAAAATGATTGATGTGAAAATTGAAGAAAAAGATTATTCAAAAATGCTTTTTACTTTCGTCTAATTCGGAAGGGGTATTCATCCGATGAAGCAAAATACTATTCAGAACGGATGACCAAAATTTGAGAGAATGTTAACTAAAAAGGAGATAAAAAAATGAAAGGAAAAATAATAGTGGCAGTTGCGCTTGTCGCACTACTAGCATTTAGTGGTGTAGTTGCAGCTGCAATAGAGGCAAGCGGAAACATGGAGAGACAAGAGCAAACAGCACCATTAGACGGTAATCAATTTGGACTGTGGGAAAGAATACGAAACAGAATCCGTGATACACTTGGGATCTGCGATGGTAATTGCAAAGAGATGGTAGAGATTACAGGTGTTTTAACATATGACGGAACATACTTCTATGTTGATGATGTAGAGGTACACTTTGGGCCAGTCTGGTACGTTTCAATAACTGAATCTGCAATTGATTATGACGGCGATGGCACTGAAGAGCTCATTATCTATGAATTACAAGGACTGGTAGGAACAACAGTTACCATGGAGGGACACATGCAATCAGATAACTGGCTTAGTGTGTTCACCATCAATGATGAGGCGTACAGAGATGTAGGTAAACCCATATGGTCTGGTGGAGCAGGTGGACATCATGGCAACGGACCTGGACTATAAACCCCCCTCTTCTCTTTTTTTCTTAATGAGAGATAATTTTAAATATTTAATTAAATATAGATGTGAATTAAAAATTGTTAGTTTAAAAGGAGGCGTAAAAAATGATTAAAAAGATAATAATTGGAATAGTAATTGTTTTGTTAGTAGGCAGCGGATTTTCATTAGCAGATGAATCTATGGACAATCCACCGAATGTACCAAGTGATCCACACCCAGAAGATGGTGCAATTGATGTTGGAATAAAAACACATTTAAGTTGGACTGGTGGGGATCCAGATCCAGGTGATAAAGCAATTTATGATCTTTATTTTGGGACAGAACCTGAACCTGAATTACTAGCATCAGATCTTCAAATGCCTAATTATAACCCAGATATTTTAGAAAAAAATACGCAATATTATTGGAAGATTACCGCTAGAGATGAAAACCAATCAGTAGCAACAGGTGCTATATGGAGTTTTACAACTAACGACTGTGATTGTAACCCTCCAGATCAACCCAGTGGACCAGTTCGAGCAAGAAATCGGAATCGATATGAATACACTACTAAGTTGATGATACAAAACCAAAATGGGTTGTATTATAATTTCTCATGGGGTGATGGAAACTGCTCAGGTTGGTTAGGTCCTTATAATCATAACGAACGGGTACGAGCAGAACATCAATGGCAGGAGCCGGGTGAATACCAAGTGCAAACCCGGGCTAGATTTC
>Ga0272441_10008339_pt1 | contig 16440 bp, 19 predicted proteins | sample SSMProp6N_FD_193582 | JGI IMG/M metagenome (GOLD analysis project Ga0272441, IMG submission 193582) | Marine sediment archaeal communities from Little Sippewissett salt marsh, Falmouth, MA, United States - SSM-Prop-6N | ecosystem: Environmental > Aquatic > Marine > Wetlands > Sediment ... | reverse complement strand
TTCTGGACGGGTGGGTTGATCTGCCGCAGGGGGAATCTTATAATGAAAGGCTCGATCGATTGAGCACGTCGGCGCCCGTGACAGCTGAAAAAAAGTGAAACGTTTCATCCGCAGGTGAATTTGTGCGTAAAAAACCTCTGACTCCCGGCTATGTCTTTTTTTACATCCTCTTCTGGCCTGACACCTGGCGCATCCTGGTCGGTATCGCGGCGGCCTGTTTGCTGGCCCCCCGCCTCGTTTACCCGGATTTGGGGACCTTGGGCACGGGGATGATTTACGTCATGCTCGCATCCATCGGCTACGCCTTCGGCTCTTTGCCGGCACGCTGGATCAGCGACAGAATCAAAAAGCTTATCTTAAAAGACAAGCGGCCGTAGCCGTCGCCGTGGTGGCAATCCGTTTCGGGAGGATGGCAGTGGTAAGATCGCTAAGGTTATTTTGACTAAGTCAAGTAGTTGAAATTTTACAAGAATGGGAAACCGTGCTAAACGGTCATGGCCCGACGGGCCGCTACGGTATATCAAAATGATGCGCCGGAGCCCGGGTGAACCGTTGCAAAAAGCGGCTGACTGTCTGAGTCGCTTACGGGATCTTAGACCGGACCCTATACCGATGCCACTTGGAAGGCACGATTTTCAAGCTGTATCCGAAATCATTATGCGAAGACGGGATTGGTCCGGGCATAGAGTCCGTTGGCGACGAGTTTCAGCCGTTTTTTGCAACGGTTCACCCGGGCGGAGGTGCCCACCTTTTTACCGTGTTACGTCCTATTTTCGTGATTGAGGTAAGAAGAACTAAATTCGGTTTTGATTTTCAATATTTGAAATCGCCTCGGAATTGCCGATGGGAAAACGAATCCTCACCATATTTCTTACCACCCTTATTCTTGCGTTAATCGTGTTGGGCGGTGTGTGGCTGCAGGCGCGTCCGGCACCACCGCACCCGTACTTCGCTGCGGCCGGTTTCCAGGTGATCGCCCACCGTGGAGGTAGCGGGCTGGGGCCCGAAAACACCCTGGCGGCGTTTCGGCGCAGCTTGGCGGCCGGTGCCGATGTCCTGGAAATGGATGTGCGCACCACCGCCGACGGGCATCCGGTCGTGCTGCACGATGCGACGGTGGACCGCACCACCGACGGCCGCGGCGCCGTGAACGAGATGACCCTGGCGCAGCTCAAAAAACTGGATGCCGGCTTCCGCTGGACGGCCGACCAGGGGCGGAGTTTTCCGTTCAGGGGCCGCGGCATCACGGTTCCCACCCTGAGCGAGGTGCTCGCGGCCTTCGCCGAAACGCCCTTAATCACGGAGATCAAGGAAAAACGGCCGGAGGTCAGCCAATCGGTCTGCGACATGCTGCGCCGGCATGGCCGAATTACCCGCGTTTTGGTGGCCTCGGTGCATGCCGGCGTGCTGGAGCGCTTTCGTCAGGTCTGCCCCGGGGTGGCGACCTCGGCCGGACCGTCCGAAGCACTGTGGTTCTACCTGCTCAGCCGGGCAGGCCTGGCCTTCCTTTACTCTCCGGCCATGCAGGCCCTGCAGGTGCCGGTGACTTTCAGAGGACTGACGGTCGTGTCGCGCCGATTCGTTGCCGCAGCCCACGCCCGCAACCTGACGGTAGCCGTTTGGACGGTCAGCGCGGAAGGGACTATGCGGCGGCTGATTGAAGCCGGTGTCGACGGGATCATGACCGATTATCCCGACCGCCTGGCAGGCATCATCGAAGAAACACGCGACGGTCGCTAGGGCGAGAAAATAAGTAGGGGTGACAGCTGTTTGCGGCTCTTGGACTGCCGGTGCGGCCGCCTGGCGTTTCATTCCAGATACTCTTTGAAGGTTTCCCCGTAGATTTCCCAAATGGTGGCAAAAAGCGCGGCCACGATCGGGCCGATGATGAAGCCGATGATGCCGAAGAGGCTGATTCCTCCCAGAGTACCGAAGAAGATGAGCAGTTCGTGCATCCTGGTATCGCGCCCGACCATTTTCGGCCGGAGAAGGTTGTCCATGCTTCCCACCAGGAGTCCGCAGAAGATCAGGAGCAAAAGGGCCTTTAGATAATGCCCCATGGCGGCCAGGATGATCACCGCCGGAACCCACACCAGCGCGGAGCCGACCGCCGGGATGACCGACAGAAAGGTCATCACAGCCCCCCAGAAAACCGATCCATCGATGCCCACGGCCCAGAAGGCCAGACCGGCCAGCCCCCCCTGGATTACGCCGATGACCAGGGTTCCCTTGAGAGTGGCCCGGGAGACCGAGGAGAACCTCTCCAGCAGCCGCTCTTCGTCGTGGCTCGCCAGGGGCAAATAATAGAGTATGCGGTCCAGGAGCAATTTGCCATCCTTCAGAAAAAAGAACATTGTGTAGAGGAAAACGAAGAAGAGAAAAATGAAAACGATGGTCGAGCGGGTGACCTGGGCCAAGTTCTCGACAAGGAAGGTGCTGATGCTTCCCACCAGTTCCCCGGCCTTTTTGAGGATCAGTTCCTTGTACTGCTGGAAGTAGTCGTAAAACGGCAGCGATTGGAAAAAATCGGCGAAACTGGTCGGCTCCTTGATGTGGTTGGCCACCCACGGCCCCACTTCGTTGCTGATTTTGATGGCCTGGGCGGTCACGATGCCGAAGAGCAGGAACAGCGGCAGGATGACGATCAGGCAGATCGTCACCAGGGTCATGACGGAGGCGAGGTTTCTTCTTCCCTTGAACCACTGCACGAACCGCTGGAAAATTGGCTGGAACATGGCCGAAAAGATCCCGGCCAGAAAAATGACAATCAGGAACTGCCGGATCATCGAGATGAAGAGGGTCGAAATGAAAAGCGCCAGCAGCAGCAGGGTGGTCTTGCTCCAACCAAATTTATGTGAGGGTCCGCTTTTCATATTTATTTCCAATGATTTCGACCGGAAAGATCGGGGATCGGTCTCTCCAGTTGCCGGAAAGGAGGCTTTTTTACGAACCGCGAACGGTAATATGGCATTGCTCGGAGGCCGAGAGGCTGCCGGTGTATCCTGCGGACCGGTCGCACACGGACATTCCCATAGGACCAATCCGCAGTCAAGGTCAAATGGACATTTTCAGCGATGATGGTTGCACCCTGCGGGTGCCCGATCGCAGCGGCCAAGGCTGCGGATGCTACACCAGTCGGCAGCACGGCGGCATCTCGGAGGATGTTCTCGATGCCGCGTATCCCGTCGTCGCCCCTTTTGGGGCTTTACGTCTTTAACCGTCGCCGGTTTTTCTCCCGGCCCCTTTCAAGTCCTCTGCCACTAAACACTGTTGGATGTTGGTGTGGTACTCCTGCAGCGGTCGCACCCTGGGGGCGCCCTCCCGACGGGCGGCGATGCCCTTGGCCGCCGCAATGGCGGCGGCGGTGGTGGTGATATAGGGAATCTTGTGCTTGATGGCGGCTTTGCGGACTTCCGCGCTGGCGTGCGAGCTCTGGCGGCCGCTCGGGGTGTTAACCAGCAGTTGGATTTGGTTGTTCTTGATGGCGTCCACAAGGTTCGGTCGGCCGAAGCCCAGCTTCTGGACCGGTTCGGTATCGATTCCCTTCTGCCTGAGAAACGCGTACGTCCCCTTTGTGGTCAGGATGCGGAAGCCTAAGTCCCGGAAGAGCCTCACGGGCTCGAGGGCGGCTGTCTTGTCGCGGTCGGCGATGGTGAAGAGCACGGTGCCCTTCAGGGGCAGGGTCACCTGGGTGGCTTCCTGAGCCTTGAAGAACGCCCTCCCGTAAGAGTGCGACATTCCGAGCACTTCGCCGGTTGAGCGCATTTCAGGCCCCAAGACCGGATCGACTTCCGGGAACATGTTGAACGGAAACACGGCTTCCTTTACGCCGTAGTGAGGTATGATGCGTTGCTGCAGGCACAAGTCCACGAGGTTTTTACCGAGCATTACCTGGGTGGCCAGGCGGGCCATGGAAATGCTGCACACTTTGGAGACGATCGGCACGGTGCGTGAGGCACGGGGGTTGGCCTCGAGCACGTAGACCGTGTTGTCGAAGATGGCGTACTGCACGTTCATCAGACCGACGACTTTCAAGGCTACTGCAATTTTGCGGGTGTATTCGCGGATGGTTTCGATGTGCTGGGGCGCGATGCTGATGGGCGGAATCACACAGGCCGAATCGCCTGAGTGTATTCCTGCCAGTTCGATGTGCTCCATCACGGCAGGCACGAAGGCGTCGGTACCATCGGCAATGGCGTCCGCCTCGGCCTCGATGGCGTTGTCGAGGAAGCGATCGATCAAGATGGGCCGCTCGGGAGATATTTCCACTGCGGCTACGAGGTACTGCTGCAGCATTACGTCGTCCTGTACCACCTCCATCCCTCTGCCGCCCAGCACGTAGGACGGCCGGACGATCAGCGGGTAACCGATGGTACGGGCGATCTCCTGGGCCTCGTGGATGTTGCTGGCCATGCCCGAATCCGGCTGTGGGATGCCCAACTCGCGCATGATGCGGCGAAAGCGGTCGCGGTCCTCGGCCAGGTCGATAGTGTCCGGAGAAGTGCCCAGGATGGTGACGCCTGCCGCGGCGAGTTCGGCGGCGATGTTCAGCGGGGTCTGACCGCCAAATTGGACGATGACGCCCTCAGGCCGCTCCTTTTCGTGAATGCTCAACACGTCTTCCACCGTCAGCGGTTCGAAGTATAGTTTGTCCGAAGTGTCATAGTCGGTCGAGACGGTTTCGGGGTTGCAGTTGACCATGATCGATTCGAACCCTGCATCCCGGATGGCGAGGGCGGCGTGTACGCAGCAGTAGTCGAACTCGATTCCCTGTCCGATGCGGTTGGGGCCGCCGCCCAGCACCATGATCTTGCGACGCTCGCTGACCTCGACTCGGTCCGGGGCGTTGTAGGTGGAGTAGTAGTAAGCGGCCTCATCCACCCCGCTTACCGGAACCGGTTCCCAGGCTTCCACAACATTTAGAGCCCGGCGCTGTTCGCGGATTTCGATCTCACGGCAGCCGATCAGCCGGGCCAGGTAGCGGTCGGCGAACCCGTCCTTCTTGGCCTGCTCCAACAGCCCGTCGGGTAGCCGGCCGCCCTGGTAGATCAGAATTTCTTCCTCGAGGGCTACCAGTTCCTTCATCTGTTCGATGAACCACGGCTTGATGTGGGTGATCCGGTGGAGGGCTTGGACGTCGGCGCCCTTGCGCAGCGCCTCGTACATCTGGAAGTGGCGTTCGCTGCTGGGGGAACCCAGGGCGCCGAGCAGCTTTTCGAGGGGCAACTGATGAAAGTTGCGGGCAAAACCCAGCCCATAGCGATTGGTTTCCAGGCTGCGGACGGCCTTCTGGAAGGCTTCTTTGTAAGTCTTGCCGATGCTCATCACCTCACCGACGGCCCGCATCTGGGTGCCGAGAACGTCCGCTACCCCCTCGAACTTTTCGAAGGCCCAGCGGGCGAACTTCACGACGACGTAGTCGCCCGAAGGCGTGTATTTTTCCAGGGTCCCGTCCCGCCAATAGGGGATTTCGTCCAAGGTTTGACCGCCGGCCAGCAGAGACGACACGCGGGCGATCGGAAATCCGGTGGCCTTGGACGCAAGGGCCGAAGACCGGGAGGTGCGGGGGTTGATTTCGATCACCACCACCCGTTCGGTTTCGAGGTCGTGGGCAAATTGGATGTTGGTGCCACCGATGACCTGGATGGCCTCCACGATGTCGTAGGCGTGCTGCTGAAGCCGCTTCTGAAGTTCGGGAGCAATGGTGAGCATGGGCGCCGTGCAGAAACTGTCGCCGGTGTGAATGCCCATGGCATCCACGTTCTCGATAAAGCAGACGGTGATCATTTGGTTCTTGGCGTCACGGACCACCTCCAGCTCAAGCTCCTCCCAGCCCAGCACCGACTCTTCCACCAACACTTGGTGTACAAGGCTCGCCGCCAGCCCGCGGGATGCCACCGTCCGCAGCTCTTCGACGTTGTATACCAACCCGCCGCCGGTTCCGCCCATGGTGTACGCCGGCCGAATCACTACCGGATAGCCGAGCTCTTCGGCCACCTTTTCGGCATCCGCCACATCCTCGACCGTCCGGCTGCGCGGCATCTCGATTTTCAGCCGCTGCATGGTCTCCTTGAAGGCCAAGCGATCTTCGCCGCGCTCGATGGCGTCCACGCCGACGCCTATGACCTTCACGCCGTTGGTGTCGAGAACCCCCTTGCGGTAAAGTTCCGAGGCCAGGTTCAGCCCGGACTGCCCTCCCAGGTTCGGCAGCAGGGCGTCGGGGCGTTCGCGCTCGATAATCTCGGTAAGCACATTTACATTCAGCGGCTCGATGTATGTGACATCCGCCATGTTCGGATCGGTCATGATGGTGGCCGGATTGGAGTTGACCAGCACGACCTTGTAGCCGAGGGATCGCAGGGCCTTGCAGGCTTGGGTGCCGGAGTAGTCGAACTCGCAGGCCTGTCCGATGACGATCGGCCCTGAGCCGATGATCAGTATCTTTTCGATGTCGGTTCTTTTGGGCATCTGCCCTCCTTTCATCGGGTTGAAAGAACCGGTCGCTCTGGACGGCTGGCCTGCCGCCGTTGCGATCGGCTCTTTACAAAATCGGTTCAATTGTACTAAAAGAAAACCTCTAATTTAAGTTGGGATTAAAATCAAGACATCTTCGAGGAGAGCACCATGGGCGGACTGTTCGGCGTGGCGTCGTCTTCGGACTGTGTGTACGATTTTTTCTACGGCACCGATTATCACTTCCATTTGGGTACGCGCCGCGGCGGCATGGCGGTGAAGAATTCGCACGAGATCAGGCGCTCGATTCACAGCATCGAGAACAACTACTTCCGCTCCAAGCTCGAACCCGATCTGCCCAAGTTCAAAGGAGGCAAGGGGATCGGCGTCATCAGCGACTACGATGCTCAGCCGCTGGTGATCGGTTCGCATTTAGGCACCTTTGCCATTGTCACCGTCGGACGGATCAACAACATGGGCGATCTGGTGACCGCGATCGCCCTGGCTCGTGAAAAACTGTGCACCCACTGCTGGGACGGATCGAGTTATTTCTGAGCCGGTCCCTCGTACAGTGAAATCGTATCCTCCTTTAACCATTTCTGGCTGTCGGTCTTGCGGCAAATGACGATGAAACTCCGGGACATTTCACATGATTTTCTCCGATTGGTTTTGGTCGGAACTTGTCTTGTCCTGCTTTCCTGCACCATCCTCAAGACCACTTACACCGTCACGAAGGGCACCCTCAAATTGGGGTACCACGTGGCAAAATTTGCGGGCAAAACCGTGTATACGATCGGAAAATACACCTTCGTCGTGGTCAAGGCACCCTTGACCTGGCCGCTGACACAAACCGATCTCGAGTCGATAGACGGTTTATCGCCCAAAGAAGCCATCGAACAGGGCCGCGTCAAGACATCGCCTTACGTGGTCATGGGTCAGCGCTACGTCCCGATGAGCATTGAAGAAGCGCGAACCTATCGGCAGGAAGGGACGGCCTCCTGGTACGGGTACGAAACCTACCGGCAAAAAGGCGGGCACATGACGGCCAATGGGGAAGCGTTCGATCCCGACGGTTTTAACGCGGCGCACAAGTACTTGCCGCTTCCGACCTTCGTGCGCGTAACCAACCTGGACAATCACCGACAGATCATCCTGCGGGTCAACGATCGCGGGCCATTCGTCGACGGGCGGATCATCGATCTGAGTGCGGGAGCGGCCAAAAAACTTGGATTTTATGAAAGCGGGACGGCAAGAGTGTTGGTGGAAACCGTCGATCTCGAGGCGTGAAGGCTCCTGGCAATAAACGAGGTGGCAGGGCACGGGTGTCTTCGGGACCCCACTGTCCGTGTAACGCAGCGGCCTGTCACCCTGCGCGACGGAGTGCGGCACTGAAGACTCTTTCTGCGTCGCTAAAACAGAGAAAGGCCTCTCATACCGGCAAAAATCATACCGATGCCGAACACGATCGGAAAGATGCAATAGGAGACAAAATGGATGATACTGCCCTTATTCGTGCCGAATCGGTCTTGCAGGCGTTTTAATTTCGAGAACTTGTCATTGTAGGTAGCGCGCAGGTAAAAAGAATAAACCCCGAGAAACACTGAGGCGATGCCGATTCCGACGGTTATTTTGTTCATCAGCCCCTCCTGGTTTTAAATGCACACGCAAATGAAAGGTCGGACGTCCCATATCGCCGGTCAGGTGTTTACAGTCGATTGATGAGAACTATCATTGTAAATGCAGCTCCGCCCGCCAGGGAAAAATGCAGCCCATTGAGGATTTTCTGATATTTGATCTTGACCTTCGGGTCGGGTTCATTACGGATCAAGCCTTTGAACCGCCGGTAGTCCTCGAGCCACCCCTTGAACGCATCGACCGTGAACCCCTTGTTCTTCAGAATCATCTTGATTTGCTGTAGATTATACAGCGCGATTGTCACGGAAAGGATTATCGCAAATTCGAGCATGCCCATGGTGATGTTTCCATTTATTCAGTAGTTGAGATCGTTTCAGAAGCATGCATAGCATCATTACGCGTTTCCGCCAAGTCGAATAAATAAGAAAGTTTAGAGCTTACTTTCAAACTATCAAAGTGATGTGGTTTAACTCGGATCTGAAAAACGCTGGCGCGTTTTTCATCCCGGTTATGTCCATCGTTCGGCCCTTGCTAAACATTGCCTTGACATAACGGAATACAATGCGTACAATTGTACCTATGAAAATTATTGCTGACACAAATACATTTATAGCCGTTGCTTTAAATGAGCCCGAAAAGGGCAAAATCATCGAACTTACTGAAGGTCATGATTTAATTGCACCTGACGTTTTGCCATTTGAAATTGGGAATGCGCTAACAGCAATGATGAAAAAGAACGTTTTGAAAAAGGAGGAAGTCGTGTCAGCATGGGAGATTGTTCAACAGATACCGGTTGATTTGAGGCATACTGACATAAAATCGGCATTAAGCATCGCGATTAAATTTAACCTATACGCATACGATGCGTATTTTTTAGAATGCGCTGAAAACCTCAGAAGCCCAATGCTCACACTTGATATTGGAATGCAAAGAGTAGCACGGGAGATAGGTATTTCAATTTTGGAGTAAGAAATCATGAAGGTGTATACATATTCTGAAGCGAGACAGCGTCTTGCTGAAGTTCTTAATATTGCAAGAAGTGAAGAGGTTGTTATAAAAAGGAGAGGCGGAGAAACTTTTTCAATAATTTTTAGGAAAGGCAAGAAATCACCATTTGACGTTCCAGGAATTCAAACCAAAGCAACTACAAAAGACATTCTCGTGGCAGTTAGAGAATCAAGGGAACGATTTGCCGAACAAAACGTACAAGATTGACGGGCAGGGACGAGCGGCTTCGCTTAAAATAGGATCTTGCTATTAAAATTGCCCTCCCTTTATCACTGGTGTACCCCCTGCCCGCAACTTAGCTCTGCGTTGGGCCTTTTTCAATTTAAAGAAATATGTGACAAACAGGCCAATCTATGCAGCATTGAGGGGATGAATTTGTTTAAGTTCATTTTTAAAATGTTGTTCGGAATTCCAAATATCACGAGCATTTTGTGCGTTTAGCCAAAACTCCGGCCTATTTCCGAACAAACGGGACAATCGTAATGCCATAACGGGGGTGATGGATCTTCGCTCCCTGAGGATTTCATTTATCGTTTGGCGAGATACTTTCAAAGCGTCAGCCAGTGCTGTCGTCAAACCATAATCCGGCATGAAATCCTCCCTCAAAACTTCACCTGGGTGGGTAGGGGGTATTTCTCGTTTAATTGTATTCGGGATCGCCATTATGTTTCTCCTAATGATAATCGGTTATCTCAACGTCATATGAATCGCCATCACTGAACCGGAAACAAATGCGCCATTGGTCGTTGATTGATTTTGAATATTGTCCCTCTCTGTCGCCTTTGAGGGCATGTAACCGGTTGCTTGGAGGTACTTTGAGATCGTTCAGGGTTGTTAATGAATATATTCCAATAAACGGTTCGCTTGCCTAAAACACCTTGACGTCATAACGTTTAAGCGTTATAGTGTCCCCAAAAGCAAGGAGGTGACATTATGGCCACACCCGCTAAACGTGCCACGATTTATCTGGACCCATACATCCATAAGGCTTTGAAATTAAAAGCGTTAGAGACATCTCGATCCGTATCTGATCTTGTTAATCAGGCTGTCAGAGAGGCCCTTGCCGAGGATGCCGAGGATCTTGCCGCTTTCGAACAAAGGGCGGATGATCCCTTGGTCAGTTATGATGAAATGGTGAGGAGGCTGAAGAAAGATGGCCGGATATAGGGTCTTTTTCAAAAGCTCCGTGGAAAAGGATTTTTCCGCCATTTCGAAAAAGGATGTGAAGAGAATCCTGGATCGAATCAAGACCCTTGAAGACAACCCCCGCCCGATAGGCTGCGAAAAATTAACTGGGCAAGAAAAGTATCGACTACGACAGGGACGATATCGAATTGTCTATTCAATCCAGGATGAAGAACTGACTGTTTGGGTCGTGAAAGTCGGTTACCGCAAAGATATTTATCGCTGAAACGAACAATTCGCTGGAGAAGGATGCGCCGCTGCCGCTGCGCACCAGCCGGTAAGCTTGGCGTTAGCAATAGAACACAATTCGAGATATTAAATGTTCATACGAGAAGCTCTTAATTTGGATTTGGATAATATTTTGTCTGTATCGGAATCAATGGTAGATCTAGTATTTGTCCTTGGACATCCTGAATACTATCCAAGCTACGGATTCAAACCGGCGGGCAATCTTGGATTTGATGCACCCTATCCTATTCCTGGAAAAAATGCTGACGCCTGGATGGTTCAAGCACTGCGACCGGGGGCAATTGGAACTTTAAGTGGAAAAATAATTTGTGCAGACAAGCTGAATAAGCCGGAATATTGGCGTGAATGAATTGCTAACATATCATTTGATGTCATCAAAAGATCGTAAAGAATACTTAAATCCGTTCGATGCTGTTGAAAGCTACGTAAAGGGACGAACGCCTTGGCTATAACAATACAAAATTGAGTTGAGATGTCGTTGGAGAATACTCGCGGAAAAAAGCGTGCACGTATCAGCATATGCGATAGCGGAACAAAAAGATCCTGTTCAATTCGATAAATGGTGGCATATTTCCTATAGTTTACTGGAGAACCATTGTGAGAACTACCCATCGCCCAAATTTCACCCTATACAGAATGCTGCTGGCTCTCGTTTCCGTTCTCTTTTATTTACAGCCCTGTTATGCAAACAAGGCTCCGTATGTTCCGGTGCTGCTTCAACCTTGAGCGGACTGGGTGCTGCATAATCAGGAAGGAAAGTTGGTATGTACTCCCCAATACGACGACGCTGATACGCTTCAATGTGATTGGCCGACCAAGCTTGAGATGACCTTGAATGATAAAGGGATAGAATTACGGCAGTCCTGGCTGGTGCACCTCGAAAGTTGGGTAGCCCTGCCGGGCAACAGCCGCCAGTGGCCACAGGATGTTCGAGTTGACGGAGAATCACGGATCATCATTCAAAAGAACAAGACGCCTATAATTTTTTATCGAATGCTACGTTAAATATCCGCCGCTGCTAAACGGCACCGTTATGTGCCAAAAGAGATGCCTATGAAGGGGAAGCTGCTCGAAGACATCCCGGCCAAATTGCCGGAGGAAATCTTCGACACAATATGCTTATCGGACAACGTGAAGATAGAGCGAATCGTATCGCGAGGCCATGCTTCGCCAACAGGGTTTTGGTACGATCAAGATAAAAGTGAGTTTATTTTGATCGTGCAGGGAAGTGCCGGGCTGAAGATCGATGACGAGCGTGATATTGTGGTACTGAAGACAGGTGATTACCTGATCATCGGTGCTCATGTGAAGCATCGTGTAGAGTGGACCGATCCTACATGCGCAACGATCTGGCTTGCTGTTCACTATTGAACTTTTCCGAATGCCTCTCTATTCAACCGGTTAGTGAGACAAAAAGCGGTATGCCGGATTGCACCTGGAGGCGCAGCGTTAAGCGTAATCTTTAGTTAATCTAATCCGACGACTGGAGGATGCCCACATGTCATCGAAGGAGAAGGAGACTGAGTCCGACAGGCTGAATCGCATCATAGCCGAAGCCCGGAATGACCGAGAGCGTCAGGAGAAGACCTATCGGGGGCGTGCGCTCAAGATGTTTCCGTGGATCTGTGCGCGGTGCGGGCGCGAATTTTCAGGTAAGAGGGTACGAGAACTCACGGTCCACCACAAGGATCACAACCACGATAACAATCCGCCGGACGGCAGCAATTGGGAATTGCTGTGTATCTACTGTCACGACAATGAACATACCCGGCATCAGGTCGCTGAATGGTATGACGAAACAACGCCGTCCGGCAGGCAAGAGCGGCGTCACGGAAACAAGCCGTTCGCGAGTCTGAAGGATTTGCTGAAGGAAAAAAAGTCGTAAGATATTAAAAAGGAGCAAAAATGAAAGCAGCATTTATTGGATTAGGGATTATGGGAAGCCGAATGGCCAAAAATCTATTGAACAATAATGTTACCCTTACAGTCTTTAATCGTTCTATGGACCCGGTGCGAAAACTCGAAAAATCAGGTGCGACAGTTGCAAAATCACATCAAGAAGCAGTAAAAAATGCAGACATCGTGTTTACTATGCTGTCTTCTCCTGAGGTCATCGAAAAGATTGCACTCTCTGAAAAAGGATTTATTTCCGAGATGAAGGACAAAGCCATCTGGGTCGACTGCTCGACTGTTAATCCTTCGTTTTCGGACAGAGAAAGCCTGGTCGCTAAAAATCATCATATCAGGTTTGTGGATGCCCCAGTAGCGGGAACGAAACCCCATGCCGAGAATGCGGAATTGGTTTTTTTTGTAGGAGGAGAAACAGGTGACGTGAAAGAGATTACGCCCCTTTTGAATTTCATGGGCAGCAAGATCGTCCATGTAGGAGGAACCGGGAAAGGTACTTCTTATAAAATGCTTGTTAATTCTCTCCTCGCTCAGTCCATGTTAGCTTTCTCGGAAGCTCTCCTGCTGGGTGAAAAACTGGGATTGTCAAAAGACTTTTTATTGGATAGCCTGCCCAATTTATTAGTGTCAGCTCCATTTACAAAAGCCAAAGCAGAAATGATCCGTGCGGATGATTATGAGGCCCAATTCCCCCTGGAATTGATGCACAAGGACTTGCACCTGGTTGCATTGACAGCTTATGAGAACAATCAGCCGCTATTATTGGCAAATCTTGCCAAAGAATTATACGCAACTGCGAAGCGAAGTGGATTTGGAAGAAAAGATTTTGCAGCAATATATCAGTTCCTAACCAACAATACTTAAAGGATACGAGGCTGGAATTGTCAGATCCATCAATAATTGCCCCTTGCTGGCTTACTGAGTGGATGGAAGTACACAAAATTACCCTTTGGGGTGCGGCGGATCTTCGGGATTTTTCCACGCCCCGGGATGAAACAGGACAAAGATTTCCTTTTGCTCTTTCGTGGGCTCTTCCCATGAATCCCCAGATAATGGTCAGCATCCAGAACGGGCCTAATCAAGCATACGCTGATGAGTATGCCAGCGTGAACAACCGCATCAATGAATTGTCAGCAGCTATAGCAGCCGAAATCAAAGCCAGAGGTTTTAGATCCGAACCGCTGGCGGCCTCGGACCGCACCGATCCGGTAAATATAAAAGGGGATTTTCCCCACAAAACTGCGGCAACAAGAGCAGGGTTGGGCTGGGTCGGTCGTCATTGTCAGCTTATTACGCGCCCTTTCGGATCATGGATTCGATTGGGTACCGTTTTCACCGACATCGAGCTTCCGTGTGGGCCCACGATTGAAAGAAACTTCTGCGGTCGTTGTACGCGCTGTGTGGAGGCCTGTCCTGCAAAAGCATTGATAGGCAACGCATGGTATCCAGGAGTGCCCCGTGAGGAGATATTGGATGTCCGGGCATGTGATCGATGGAAAAAGGAACACTATTTTCAGTACCACAAGGGGCATAACTGCGGGATTTGCTCAGCAGTCTGTCCCTATGGATTAAAAGTGCTGAAAAAGAAGTCTGTTAAGACATAAGATTTATTTATAAATGTGGTCTTCAAAGAATGACGAATTGAAGATTTAGGGTCACGGTAAGAAATAATTCCACACGATTGCGCCGGATTATGGTTTGTCTACAAGGCACATCCACCTGCGCATATCGGGATACGTGTGGGTGGATGTAACGCAGTAGACGGGCCATAAGACAAGCAAGAGGTGGAATTATTTTTTTCCGGGGCCCTTATGCAGGAGCCCGAAGGAATGAGAGTTCTGCTGATATCTGCCAATACAGAACAGATCAACATGCCGGTGTTGCCGTTGGGTCTGGCTTATGTTGCTGCGGCCGCAGATTCTCAGGGTCATACGGTGAAAATGCTTAATTTGATGATGCAAACAGATGCGCATAGGGCTCTTCATGAGGCTATTGTTGATTTTAATCCCGAAATAATCGGTATCTCGGTTCGAAATATCGATGATCAGAAAATGGAAAACCCGCGATTTCTGTTAGGAACCGTAAAAGAGGTAGTTGCCCAGTGCCGCAAATTATCCAATGCGACCATTATTTTAGGAGGCGCGGGTTTTAGTATTTTTCCTCAAGCTACCTTGGATTTTCTGGGAGCGGACATCGGTATTCAAGGAGAAGGTGAAAACTCTTTTTTGACCCTTTTAGAGCGACTTCGCGACAAGAAGGATACCTCAGAAATACCGGGCCTTTGTTTACCCGGCCGGACAAGTTGCAGCGAGTCGGTTCATATAAAAAGTTTGCGTGATGTGAGGTTGCCTCTTCCCGAGGTGTATCTGCTGACCCCTTCTGCTCTTAAAGGCGAAGAGGTTTGGACACCTTTTCAAACCAGACGCGGTTGTCCCTTGGATTGTAGCTATTGTTCCACTGCAACGATTGAGGGTCGAACGATTCGAAAACACGACCCTAAAAAGGTGATCGAAGCTATTTCAAGATATGTTGAGGTTGGGTTGGATCATTTCTTTTTCGTGGACAACACATTCAATCTTCCCAATTCATACGCCAAAACACTCTGTGACCATTTGATTTCATCGAGATTGAAAATCAACTGGCGTTGCATTCTTTATCCATGGAAAGTTGATGACGAGTTGGTCGAAAAGATGGCCAAAGCGGGTTGCAAAGAGGTTAGTTTGGGATTTGAAAGTGGTTCGGAGAAAATCTTGGCTAAAATGAACAAAAGATATACCCCGGCTGACGTTCGCCAAATTTCAGAAACGCTCAAAAAATTTGATATCAGCAGGATGGGATTTTTATTGCTCGGAGGACCCGGTGAAACCAAAGAAACAGCTAATGAAAGTTTAATATATGCTGACTCACTTGGCCTCGAGGCAATGAAAATCACGATTGGAATTAGAATTTATCCCCACACACCGCTTGCGCGGACAGCGATAAAAGAGGGATTGATCAAAGCCGACGATAACCTTCTATTTCCCAAATTTTATATAACCAAGGGTTTGGAAAGCTGGTTGCGAAAGACTGTCAAAGCCTGGATGAATACCCGGCCAAATTGGGTAATGTGAGTGATGCATTCCGGCAGATTAAAACATAACCTATTATAAAAGGTGAACCCATGGCAAAGATATTTGGTGGTACAAAGACGGCAAAGTTAGGAACTGAAAAGAGACCCGCAATTGTAAGAGTGCAGACCGAAGAGAAAATGAAAGAAGTCGCGGCCATATTCGAGGAAAACGGTTGGAAATTTACTATAGGACTGGAACCGGACAAACCGGAGGATATCGCCGATTTGGAAATATTATTGAACCCAACGGAAACCAGGAGAGTCGAGAAAAAAATCGGACGCAACGAACCCTGTCCGTGCGGCAGCGGGAAAAAGTATAAAAAATGCTGCGGCAAATAGGATATTGGCTGCAGCGCATTGGAATCGAGGATCGTAAATGATGATGTTTCGTCCGGCAGTTCATTTACTGTCGCATTTTATCGTACCGGGAGTAGCCGCTAAATGGGCGTACGCTGACCGCTGGAAAAGCGCATGGATCATCATGGTCACTACGATGATTGTAGACCTGGATCATCTTTTGGCCAACCCTGTTTATGATCCAAACCGCTGCGGAATCGGATTTCACCCTCTGCACACATATCCGGCAATCGGTATTTATCTTCTGTTACTGATGATTCCTAAGATCCGTCTGGTCGGGCTTGGATTGGTGATTCACATGGTGTTGGATGGGGTCGATTGTATGTGGATGCTTTTATAGTAGAGGACCTTTTCCCGGCTTTTTTACGGGTTTGAGCACCTAACGGCTTAGACTCGTGCCCATCGGCGGTTTCAAAAAGGGCACTGATAAGTTTCCGATCCAGAAATGTGCAATTTTTCGCAAGTTCAAGGAAATCAAGGAATTGTGCGGAGGCATACTTCTGTATGCCGCACAAGCGATTCCGCCGCTTGACGCC
>Ga0272441_10008338_pt1 | contig 16441 bp, 11 predicted proteins | sample SSMProp6N_FD_193582 | JGI IMG/M metagenome (GOLD analysis project Ga0272441, IMG submission 193582) | Marine sediment archaeal communities from Little Sippewissett salt marsh, Falmouth, MA, United States - SSM-Prop-6N | ecosystem: Environmental > Aquatic > Marine > Wetlands > Sediment ... | reverse complement strand
GCCGCCTTGGTGATCGCGCCGTCGCACTCGGACAAGGCCCCCATGTGACCGGCCTTGCCGAAGAAGTCGATTCGATACCGCAGCCCGTCGTCCGACGGCTCGAAACGCACTGCGTAGTGTCGCGCGAGGACCTGCTCACCCGTGGCGGGATCGAGCTGCCGTGTCTTGTCGCCGTACACCCGCGTGTACTCGGTCAGCATGGCGTCGATCATCTCAACCAGACGCATCTGGATGCGCTCGGGGTTGGCCGTCGCCTTGATCGTAACCGTAACCGCCACGTGGTCGTTAACGGCTGCGGGGTGCCTGCCGTATTCGCCCAGGACACCGTGATTCGTCTGGATGTGTTGCGGTCTGAACAGTTCGTGGTGACTCTGCTGCCGCAATTGGCGCCCGGCCTCCTCCAGGCTGGTCACCACGAACGGCATCATCTCCAACGGATTGATACCCACTTCGCCACAACTCGACATCGCGCATCGATACCACACCGCACCCCGATTGGCCGGATGCGGAATGTTGCCCGTAGGTTCGTGGACCACCACCTGATAGCCTGCCCACCGCGGATCGCGCGCCAGCGACAGCGACCCGTTGCCCCCGCTTTCCTCGTCAATAACAAAGTGGTACGCCCGAGGCCCGGAAGGCGTCCAGCCGAACGTGCGGCGCACCTCCTCGAGCAGTTTCATCTGGGCCACCATCAGGACAAGCTGACCCTTCGCGTCACACGCGCCGCGCCCCAGCACCTGCTCGCCGTTCGGTCGCCCCGCCACGTACGGCGCAACCGTGTCCACGTGCGAGTTGTACACGCAGCCCACTCCCTGCTGCCGGCGATCCACGTGCACCACCAGGTTCGTCCGGTTGCGATAAACCCGCTCGACCGAAGGCCGCGGACACGCCGCGGTGGCGGCGTAATAAGGCATCGAATAGAAGCAATCCGCCTCAATCGCCGGGTCGATCGGGCATCGCTCGACCAGCGCCTCGCCACCGACGATCGCCTTGATCTCGCTTTCGAGAACGTCGAACGTCCGTGACTCGTTCTGCGCAAGTCGATCGAGGTCCGAACCGATCGACGTGTCGATCTCAATCAGTTCAGTCAACAGGTTCCGGCAGTAGGCCGCATATTCGTCCGTGGCCGCCCGTTTGGACACGAAGTCGATAATCTGAGGGGAAAGCTCCGCCAGGCGCTGCATATCCGACATGTGAAAACCTTACTTCTCCACGTTGACCAACGCCGCCGTTTGGCTGTTGAGAGCGCGATTGAACGGCAGCATCCTGACGCGATAGCCCGTCGCATCGTTGAGTCGGCGGCGGTCACTCTCGTTGGCCATCGCCAGCAGAACGTTCAGCAGGGCCGGCTCCTCACTTTGATATCGCCGCTGGTACCACTGCGTGAACTCGCGCTGATGAGCGAAAATCGGCTGCCCCACCAGCAGTTCCCGCCGCGGGTGATCCACCCGAACCATCGACGTACTGGCCACCGCACGAGCTGCCGCTTGCCGAAGCTGACGCTCCAGGGTCACCGGGCGGTAGGGCATGCCCGCCAATTCACAACTGCCCAACGCAGCCGCGCAAAACATGAGCTGAACCCGCGGCTCGTCACCTGCCTCGTTCAACGCCTGCTCGTGCAGGTCGGCCAGCGTCACCGATCGCCGGTCGACCGTGAAACGGTAGCCGTGCTCCAGCGACGGCTGCGACAGGGCGTATGCGGTGTCCACCGGCCATTGCTCCAGCACGGCACGAACGACCAGCGCGTTGTACACATTGACGTAGTAGCACAGCCGGGCCTCTTGCGACGTGAACAGATGCGGCGTCGAGCGCGGGCCGACCCGGCTCACCGTCGCCACAAAACGCTCGAGCGGCTCGCGGTTTTTGCTCAGAGCCGCGTAGTCCACCCGCCCGTCCCGCACGTGCCGCAGAAGTACCTCGCCCCACGCACTGTCGTCGAAGCTGGCCGGCGCCTCGGCGGGCACGAACTCGGACCGGGCAGCGATCTGCCGCCCGCCGGCGCACCCACCCAATGTCGCAGCAACGCACGCAACGAGTGCGACACCTCCGCACGCGCGATATCGTCCGTCATGTCGGTCAAACCTACACATTGCGAAGCAGTAATTGTAGCGTCGCGGCGCCGTCCGTCGAGCCATAGCCGGCAGCACGTTGGCACGGTCGGCCGGGCCGCCCCTGCGAGACTACCCGCTGCTCTGCCCCGTCAGAAGCAGTTTGCCGCCGGCCGAAAGCGTGCGGCGGTCACGCTCGCTCAGATCCAACCGGCACACGAAATCGAGCCCCCTGCTTGCGTCGGTCACCGTCACCGTCTCGGCGCCGTCTCGCACCGCGGCCGCCAGGCCGGGAATACGCAACTCGTCGCCTTCCTCAAGGCGATCGTAGTCGGCTGCATCCTCCAGAAGCAGCGGCACGATGGCGAAATTGATCAAATTGGCCTTGTGGATCCGCTCGATGGCCTTGGCGATCACCGCCTTGACACCCAGGTACATCGGGCACAGCGCAGCGTGCTCTCGGCTGCTCCCCTGTCCGTACGAATCTCCCGCAAGGATCACACCATGCCCGCCTGCATCGCGCAAGGACGACGCACGTTCGTGAAACGTGGGGCGATCCGGTTCGTTCAACGGATGGAACACTGCCTTGGCGTATTCCGGCACGTTTGAGCGGAATTTCAGGAACGCGCCGGCAGGCATGATATGATCGGTCGTGATCTTGTCGCCCACCTTGATGAGGATTTTGCCGGCCAGATCCTCCGGCACGGGCTGACCACCCGGCGGGGTCACGATCGTCGGCGCGCGGATGACCTCGGCCTTTGCTGCCCGATCGGCCGGCGCGGGCGGCAGGATCATACTGTCGTCCACTTCGAACCGCTCGGGCCATTCGACTTTCGGGTAAGCAACCCCCAACCGTTCGGCAAGATCCCGCGGGTCGGTAAACACACCCGTGATGGCCGAAGCTACCGCCGTCTCCGGCGAGACCAGGTAGACCGTGTCGTTCTTCGTGCCGCTGCGTCCGCTGAAGTTGCGGTTGAAGCTCCGCAGCGAGACCCGCCCCTGCCCGGGCGACTGGCCCTGCCCGATGCACGGGCCACACGCGCTTTCCAGAACCCGCACGCCGGCTGCAATGAAGTCGGCCAGAGCGCCGTTGCGCCCGATCATCGTAAACACCTGGCGCGATCCGGGCGAAACCCCCATCTCCACGTTCGGATGCACCGTACGACCCTTCAGCGCCTCGGCGCAAACCATCAAATCCTGATAGCTGCTGTTGGTGCACGATCCGACCAGGACCTGATCGACTCGCTTGCCCGCGTGCTCGCCGACGGTCGTAACGTTGTCGGGCGAGCCCGGCGTGGCGCACAGCGGCTCCAGCTTATTCAGATCGATAACGATTTTGTCGAACCCGACCTTCACGAAACCATTCTTGTCGGGACTGGATACCTCCACGCCCGCGCAGTACGTGTGGATGTTCTCAATGACCGCAGCGTCTCTCTCGCCGTGCAGCATTTTGGTGATACGGTCATAGCGGGCGCCCGGATCGGCCGCCAATGCCCGCCACAAGTCGGCCCGCTCCTGGGCCTGCATGAACCGACGCGTCAGATCGTCGGATGGAAAGACGCTCGTGGTCACGCCCAGCTCGGCCCCCATGTTCGTGCACGTCGAGCGGGCGGGTACGTTCAGACAGCCGACGCCCTCGCCGTGATACTCCACCACGCAGCCGACGTTGCCCTTGGTTGTCAGGATCGACAACAGCCGGAAGATAATGTCCTTGCTGGCCACCCACGGCTTCAACGAGCCGGTCAGCTCCACCCCGATCACCCGCGGACAGGTCATGTAGAACGGGCCGCCCCCCATGGCCACCGCCACGTCCAGTCCACCCGCCCCGATCGCCAGCATGCCGATACCCCCGTTGGTGGGTGTATGCGAGTCGCTGCCCAGCAGCGTCTTGCCCGGCTGGCCGAATCGCTCCAAGTGCACCTGGTGGCAGATGCCGTTGCCCGGTCGCGAGTGGTACGCACCCAGCTTCGTCGCCACGCTCTGAAGGTACAAATGATCGTTGTGGTTCTCCGGACCGAACTGGGCCATGTTGTGGTCGACGTAGCTGACCGCCAGTTCGCACCGTACGCGCGGAATCTGCATCGCCTCGAACAGCAGAAACGCCGTCGTGCCGGTCGCGTCCTGTGTCAGACACTGATCGATGCGGACGCCGATCTCGCGCCCCCCTGTCAACTCGCCCTCGACCAGATGCTCCCGCAGAATCTTGTGCACCATCGTTTCGGCCATCACACACCTCTATCCGGTCCGCCGGCGCAACCATTTCGGCCCACGTCTGATCGCCGCCACCGGCCTGGCCAGACTATACCCTAGAACTGCCCGCTGATCACCGCCCGTTGCAGACTCGAGATCGCCTTGGTGGGGTTGAGATCCTTCGGACAGCACTCCACACAGTTGAAGATCTTGTGACACCGCCAGAGCCCATGCTTGTCGTCCAGCACGCCCACGCGATCGGCCTCGCCCTCGTCGCGCGAGTCGGCGACGTAACGCCACGCCCACAGCAGCGCGTGAGGCCCGAGATACTGCTTGTCGGCCCAGAACGACGGGCAACTCGACGTACACGAGCCACACAGAATGCACTCATACAGCCCGTCCAGCCGCGCACGCTCCTCGGGGCTCTGCAACCTCTCCTGGTCGGACATCGGCGAGGAACTCGTGATCAGGTACGGCTTGACCGCCACCATCGCGTCGTAGATCGGTTGCATGTCCACCACCAGATCCCGGATCACCGGCAGACCGCGCAGCGGTTCGACCACGATCTCGCTGCCCAGCGCCGCCAACTGCAACTCGCACGCCAGCCCGTTCTTGCCGTTGATCGTCATCGCACACGAGCCGCAGATGCCGTGGCGGCACGAGCGCCGAAAGCTCAACGTGCCGTCCTGATGCCACTTGATCTCGTGCAGGGCATCCAACACCGTCCAGTGCGATTCGGCCTCGACCTCGAATCGCTGCTCGTGGCTTTCCTGGTCCTTCTCCGGGTCGTAACGGGATACACGCAACACGTGCCGGGCCATCACAACTCCTTTTCTGCCGTAGCAATCAATACTCGCGTGCCTTCGGGGCGAAGCGACCGATCACCACAGGTTTGTAATCGAACCGCACACCGTCCTCGCCTCGCCAGGCTAACGTATGCTTCAACCAGTTGTCGTCGTCACGATCGGGATAGTCGGTCCGCGACTGAGCCCCGCGGCTCTCCGTGCGGTTTAGTGCGCCGGCGACGATCAACTCGACGAAGTCGAGCATATGACCGAACTCCAACGCCTCGACCACCTCCGTGTTGAAGCACTTGCCCTCGCCGTCCAACTTCACCTGTTCGTAGCGCCGCTGGAGACTTCTGACCTGTTTGAGCCCTTCCTCGAGGCTCTGTGCGTCGCGGAACACGGCGCAATGCCGGTGCATGGTCTCCTGCAACTCCTGCCGCAACGAAGCTACTCGCTCGCCGCCCTGACTGCCCTGAAGCCGACGAAGCCTCTCCAGCACCGGATTGGCTGCATCGACCGGCAATGTCGGCATCTCCACCCCGCCGGCCAGGTACCGAACGACCGATTGGCCCGCTCGTCGGCCATACAGACAGGCTTCCAACAGCGAGTTCGTGCCCAGTCGGTTCGCCCCGTGCACCGACACGCACGAGCACTCGCCCGCGGCATACAAGCCCTTGACCGCCCTGTCCTTACCGTCCTGCAACACCTCGGCGTTGACGCTGACCGGAATGCCGCCCATCGAGTAGTGCGCCGTCGGCTGGATCGGTACCGGGTGCTTCGTCGCGTCGATGCCCATGAATTTCTGGGCGATCTCGGTGATCTGTGGAAGGCGCTCGTCGATCAACGCCCTGCCCAGGTGACGCAGGTCGAGATACACGCACGCCTGCCCGTCGATACCGCGCCCGGCATCGATTTCCATCTGGATCGCCCGGGCCACCACGTCACGGGGCGCCAGTTCCATCTTGTCCTTGGCGTAGTCCTCCATGAAGCGCCGGCCCTCGCCGTTAAGCAGGTGTCCCCCCTCGCCGCGGGCGCCTTCACTCAGCAGAATCCCGTGCTCGAACAGCCCGGTCGGATGGAACTGGACGAACTCCATGTCTTCCAGCGGCAGTCCCGCACGAAGCGCCAGGCTCAGCCCGTCGCCCGTGTTGGCCCACGAGTTGGACGTGATGCGGTACACGCGCGCATACCCACCCGTGCCCAGCATCACCGCCCGCGACTGAAACACGTGCACCGTCGAATCCAGGATGTTCAGGGCCACCACCCCCAGGCACCTGCCCTCGCGAATGATCAGCGACAGGACCATGTACTCCGCGTAGAACCGCACCTGGCTCTTGATACACTGGTGCCACAGCGTATGCAGCAGGGCATGGCCCGTGCGGTCGGCGGCATAGCAGGCCCGCAGCACCGGCCCGCCTCGCCCGAAGTCCTTCGTGTGCCCGCCGAACTTCCGCTGGGCGATCCGCCCCTGTCGGTTGCGGCTGAACGGGACCCCCAGATGCTCCAACTGGTACACCACGTCGCGGGCTTCACGCGCGAGAATCTCAATGGCGTCCTGGTCGCCCAGGTAATCGCCGCCCTTGACGGTGTCGAACATGTGCCATTCCTGGTGGTCCTCTTCCTCGTTGGCCAGCGACGCGGCGATGCCGCCCTGCGCCGCGCCCGAATGCGAGCGCGTGGGGAAAATCTTGCTGACCACGGCCACGTCGGCCACACGGGATGACTCCAACGCACATTCCAGAGCCGCCAGGCCCGACCCGACCACCACCACGTCGTGCCGATGCACGTTGTGCAGTGCGATCCCGCTGACCTCGTGCAGACGCTCGGCTTCCCGTTCGCTCACACTCATAGCTGCCCCCTTCCCAGCGAGATCAAAGCCAACCACCCCAGCACGAACGCGCCCAGGCCCACCGTCCAGAGCACCAGAAGCAGAACCATGCGCAAAGTGAAACTCTTGACGTAATCCTGCACCACCAGCCAGAAACCGTACCCGCCGTGCCACAAGGCCGTCGCCAGCAGAATCCGCTCCAGCGTCGTCCAGAGGGGGCTGCTCAGCCGCCGGGCCACCGTCTCGTACGAAAGATCACCCCCCGCCCCGAAATGCTCAATGAAAAAGTGTGTCAGCACCAGCACCACCAGCAACCCGCCGGTGAAACGCTGGACCAGCCACCCCAGGGCGCCGCCCGAGCGTATCGTCTCCGATCGATAACGCATGAACTCATTCCTCCGATCTACACTGCGTGCATGGTCAGGAAGGCATAGCTCGCGTAGGCCAGGATGGGCAGACAGATCGCGCCCGCCACCCAAAACGCAATCCGCTGTGCCCTGGCCGTCGCCAGCCAGTCCAGGTCGATCAGGATCACGCGGACCCCATTGAACGCATGGTAGAGGACGGCCGCCAGCAAAGCGATCTCGAAGACCTTGAATATCGGCGTACCCATGGCCTCCATCACGCCGTTGAACTCATCCGGCCCGCGCGCGACGTGATGAGTTACCCAGATATGCAACGGCAGGTACAACACCAGCGCCAGTCCGCTGATGCGGTGAAACACCCACGCCCACGTACCCACATGGAACCGATAGTGCTTGATCGCCATACGCCACCCCGAGAAAATGTACAGTGAACTCGCATCGCCGACCCGCGAGCTTCCGCGGGATGATAGAGCAACCGCTCCAAACGTGCAATGCCATTCTGACCGATCGGCACGCCTGCGAGAACGCCTACTTGCCTGCTCCAGCCAAGTCGATACTATCAGGCACAAACCCGCCGTCTCCGTGCGGCCGGAACGGTCTGCCGCCGCGATGGCGGCCGGCACGCAACCCCAAACGCTCGACGACGCAGCCAGGAGCGACCTGATGCAAACCCTAATACGTGCAGCCCTGCTCGCGATTCTACCCGCAGCCGCCGCCCAGGCGGCGTTCGATCCGAACAACCCACCCCAGGGTCTCTTTGACGATAGCTACTATGCCGTGGAGCTTCAGGACCAAAAGTGCGGCTACGCACGCATAGCGGCCAGGCGAGAGGGTGACGTCATTCGGACCCTCAACTTCACGTCGATCAAGATCAAACGCGGGCCCACCCCCATCGAGATCATCGTCAAAAACGTGCACCGCGAGACCCTCGACGGGCGTGCCCTCGGGTTCGAGTCGGAGCAGTACACCGGTCTGATGACCGTTAAGCAGAAGGGAATCATCCGCGACGGCAAGCTCACGCTCACCAGCACCCAGGGCGGGCAGGTCACCACGCAAACCTATGACTGGAACCCGGACGCCCTGCTTTCCTGGGGAAGTTACCTGTTCATGCATCGCCGTGGCCTGCACGTAGGCGACCGCTTTGAGCTGCTTACCTATGACGCTTCGGTTCGCCCCGATGCGCCCATCAAGACGCAAGTAGCCGTTCTCGCCCGCGAGCCGGTCGAATTGCTCGGCAGCAAGGTGGAAGCCTTCCGCGTCGACACCACCCTCGATCTGGGCATGGAGTTAACCAGCACGTCCTGGCTGCGGGACGACGGCGTCCCGCTGATCAACACCATGGAACTTGCCTTCCTCAAGCTGCGGATGCTCCGCTGCCCCAAGCAGTTCGCCATGCAGAACCTGGCGCCCCCCGAGCTGCTGGTGTCCACGCTCATTCGGGCCGATCGGACCATCGACGGAACAGCGGCCAAGCGAATTGTGTTCCGCCTGTCGCTGCCGCCGGGGTCCGAGCCGCTCGACTTCCCTACGACCTCCATGCAGCGCATCGTCGCACGCAAGGCCAATAGCGTCGACCTCGAGGTGCGAAGAGCCCCGCTGCCTGACGCCGCGCCACGACGGGCATCGTCGGCCGACCCCGCCCTCGCGCCGTATCTGGCGTCGACGCTCTATCTCAAGCACGACGATCCGGCGATCCGACAGTTGGCCGAGAAGGCCCGCGCCGGCGAGACCCAACCGGCTCGCATCGCCGCCAACCTCTGCCGCTTCGTCTCGCGCGAGATCACCACAAAGGATTTGAGCATCGGCTTTGCCACCGCCAGCGAAGTCGCCAAGACCCGGCAGGGCGATTGCAGCGAGCACGCCGTGCTCCTGGCCGCCCTGGCACGAGCCTGCGGCATCCCCTCGCGCGTCGCAATGGGCATCGTCCACGTTGACCACGCCCTCGGCCGCCAGGACGTGTTCGGCTATCACATGTGGACGCAGGTGCACCTGGCCGGCGGATGGTACGACCTCGACTCGGCCTTGCATCAGACCGAATGCGATCCCACGCACATTGCTCTCAATCTGTCCGATCTCGCCGATGCCACGCTGACCAATCTGGCGCTGAGGCTGCTGCCCGCGATCGGCCAACTGAAAATCCAGGTAGTGAACGTCGACTGAAACGCGTCCGGCAACCAACACCCGCAAACTTGTGCCGGCTGTCGTACCGGGTAGAATGCGCCTCGCCCAATCCGACAGACAGCGAAGGAGCGATCGTGCCCGAAAACGCTCAACCGCAAGAGCCCACACAGAAACCCGACGCGGACGCACCAGCCATCGATGTCTCGTCCTTGCCGCCGCGCATCCAGCAACCGGTTGGCGAGTTGGCGCAGATGCTGTGCAAACTGGCGTCCGACAACCTCAAAGGCTTGGTGGTCTTCGGGGCCGCCCTGGGCGACTCGTTCGACCCGACACGCATGCGCACACAGTCGGTGGCCGTGCTCGACCACGTCGACCTGGCCATGCTCGACGAGCTTCGCGCCAAAGGAGTCAAGTTCGGCAAGATGGGCCTCCTGGCACCGCTGATCATGACGCCCCGTTACATCGACGAGTCACGTGACGTGTTCCCCGTGGACCTGCTGGAAATACAGCAGCGCCACGTCGTGGTCTTCGGCCACGATAATTTCCAGGACCTCTCGTTCCATCGGCCCGATGTTCGCCTCCAATGTGAGCGAGAACTCAAGCGGGCCCTCATCCAGCTCAGGCAGGGGATGCTGGCGGCTGCACATCGCGACAAGGTGCTGATCGACCTCTGCCTGGCCGCCGCTGAGCACGTCGCACGAATCCTGCGGGCCGTTTTGTGGTTGAAGGGCAAAGACTCACCCGCCTCGATGCACCAGGTGATCGACGCAGCGCGACCCGTGGTGGACCTGTCGCTGAACGGACTGCGGGGCGCTCTCGATCCTCGAGCGGGTGGCGACTTCTCTCGCTTCGAAGCGCTTTACCACGACGTAGAGGCCCTCGCCGAGTGGGTGGACAAGCTTGAGACCTAGCACCGCTACATACGTCCTGTCGGCCGTGCTGGCCGTCGCGGCTGCCGCGCGGGCGCAGGACCTGCCCGTCCCGCAGACGCACGTGGCCGATCGCGCCGATTTGATCGACCCTCAGACCGAGGCCGCCCTCGACGCCATCCTCGCCGAGCTGGAGCGCAAGACCACCGCCCAGGTCGTTGTGCTCACCGTAAAGACCACCGGCGGCACGCCGATCGAACAGTATGCCCTGGCTGTGGCCGAGCGATGGCAACTCGGACAGAAGGGCAAAGACAACGGCCTGCTCATCGTGGTCGCATCGACCGATCGGAAATACCGTTTTGAGACGGGCTACGGACTGGAAGGGATTGTTCCGGACTCCTACTGTGGCTCGGTCGGTCGCAAGTATTTCGTGCCCGCCTTCAGAGGCGGACGCTACGGAGAGGGCATCTACCGGGGCACGGCGGTGATCGCCAACCAGATCGCAAAGGCCCACAACGTCCAACTGAGCGCAGCGCGGGCCGTGCCTGCGGGTCGGCGGGCAAGGGGGCCGGCTGGTACACTGGTACCTTGCTGTACCGGAACCTTCCCGCTGCTGCTGTTTGTGTACGTGTTTCTGACGGTTCTCCGCGGCCGAAGACGCGGGCTCATGTTCTGGGGCCTGCCGATCCTGCTTGGCTCGATGGGGGGCCGGCGTGGTGGATCGAGCTTTGGCGGCGGCGGCTTCGGCAGTTTCGGTGGTGGGGGCGGCGGATCGTTCGGAGGAGGCGGGGCAAGTGGAAGCTGGTAACAGATCCACGTCGCGCAAGGGAGGTCGCTGAGGTCATATGAAACGGTACATCAGACATAACGCACGCTCCGCAAGTCCGCGCGGCGGGGCCCAACTCTGGGTCGTGCTGGTCGTCACGATCGTGGTCATCGTCATTCTGGGAGCCTGGTACATCTCCGGCTACAACAAGGCCGTCCGCATGGCTGAAAACGTCGACGCCACCTGGGCCCAGGTCGAGAACCAGCTTCAGCGCCGCTACGACCTGATTCCCAACCTGGTCGAGACCGTTAAGGGCTACGCCGAGCACGAAAAAGAGTTGTTCCAGCACATCGCCGACGCCAGGACCCAATACTTCGCCGCCGGCTCGCGAGGTCAGAAGGTGCAAGCGGCCAACCGGCTCGAAGGGTTCCTCTCGCGCCTGCTGGTCCTGCGCGAGCAGTACCCCCAACTCAAGGCCAACGAATCGTTCCTGAAGTTGCAGGACCAGCTTGAAGGCACCGAGAACCGCATCGCCGTCGAGCGCAAGCGCTACAACGACGCGGTGCGCGCCATCAAGACCTACAGCCGGGAGTTCTTCGGCGGGTACTTCTGTCGGCGTGCCGGCGTCGATGCGGCCGAGTTCGAATACTTCGAGGCCCCAGAAGCCGCAGCAACCGCCCCCGCGGTTCGCTTCTAAACAAAGCGGCTACTTCCTGCATGAAGTAGCCGCTTTCTGCTGTCTGTGTTTGTCCGACAGGCGGACGCCTGCGGCATCACCGCCGCGTCGGCGCTACTTCTCGCGCTCTTCCTGCTTGGCCTTCTTAGCCTGGTCGATAATCTGCTGCTGGACGTTGCCGGGCACCTGCTCGTAGTGGCTCAGTTCCATGGTGTAGCTGCCCTGCCCGCCGGTGATGCTGCTCAGCCGCGAGCTGTAGTCGGCCAGTTCCGCCAGCGGCGTCTGGGCCCGGATTACCGCCATACCGCCCGGCAGCGTGTCCTGCCCTGAAGGCCGGCCGCGACGCGACGCCAGGTCGCCCTGAATATCGCCCACGTTGCGAGTGGGAACCGTAACCTCAATATTCACAATGGGTTCCAGTAGAACCGGGCCGGCTTTGGCAAACGCCAACTTCAGCACCTCGCGACCGGCAATCTGAAATGCAATGTCCTTGCTGTCCACCGGGTGAGTTTTGCCGTCCACCAAATGGACCTTGATGTCCTCCACCGGGTAGCCGGCCAGGATACCCTCGCGCATCTGCTGCTGAACGCCCTTGTCCACCGACGGGCGGAACGGCTGATCGATCGCTCCTCCGTAGATATCGTCGATGAATTCATAGCCACCCGAACGCTCATTGGGCTCCAGCGTGACAACCACGCGGGCAAACTGACCGGCCCCGCCCGTCTGCTTCTTGTGCGTGTACTCGACCTCTTTCGCCACGCCCGTAACCGTTTCCTTGTAGGGGATCTTCGGCGGTTTGGTGTCGACATCGAGTTTGAAATCCCGTTTCATCCGGCTCAGGATCGTCCGCAGGTGCAGGTCGCCCACCCCCCGGATGACCAACTCGTGCGTCGCCGCGTCGCGATCGGCCACAAAGCAGGGATCCTCCTCCGTAAACCGCGCCAGTGCCCCGGACACCTTCTCCACGTCGCTGCGGCTCTTCGGCTCGATGGCCAGCGAGAACATCGGGCTCGGCACGACAGGCATCTCGATCTGCCCCACCGACCCGGTGTGCAGCACGTCGCCGATCGCCAGATCGAGCTTGGCCACCGCCACCACGTCGCCGGCGATTCCTTCATCGATCTCCGTGTGCTCGCCGCCTTGGAGTTTGTGCACCGCGCCAGGCCGCTGCCCGCGCCGGTCGTCACCCACCTGAATATTCGTGTCGCTCCGCAACCGCCCGGAATAGATCCGCATCACCGAAAACTTGATGTTGCTCCGCGGGTCGGTCGTTACCTTGAACACCTGGGCCACAAACGGCCCGTCGGCCGTCGGCTTGATCGCCTCGTCCTGGCCGGTGAACTGCCGTGGCTTGCCTTCCAGTGGCGACGGCGCCGAACCGGTGACCAGGTCCAGCAACTCCTTGATCCCCACCTCCGACGTGGCGGCTGTAAACAACACCGGCACCAGCCCGCCCCCCGCCAGCGCCTTCGGCAGGGCGGCCCTGACCTCCGATGCGTCCAGATCGCCCGACTCGAAGTACTTCTCCATCAGGGATTCGTTGCTTTCGGCTACCGCCTCGACCAACGCCGTATGGGCCTCGCCCACGTCGCCCAGATCGCTCGATCCATCCGAGCTGCCCAGGCAATCCACCACGCCTTGGCCCCCCTCGGCCGGCAGATTCACCGGCATGCACGCCCGCCCGAAGACCTCCTGCACGCCCTTCAGCAACCCCGCCAGGTCGATGTTCTCGGCGTCGATCTTGTTGATCACCACCATCCGCGCCAGCCCGAACTGGCCCGCACGCTCCATCATCCGACGGGTGTTCACCTCGATCCCCGCAGCCGCCGAAATGACACACACCGCCGTTTCGACCCCAGCCAGGGCCGCAATCGCCGGCCCCACGAAATCCGGCGCGCCGGGCGTGTCGATGATGTTGATCTGCTTGCCGCCATACTCGACGTGGCACAGGGCCGAGTCGATCGAGCAGGCGCGCTCCTTTTCCTCCTCGCTGACGTCGAGGTGACTGCTGCCCTCCGAAACGCTTCCCAGGCGGTTCGTCGTACCCGTGGTGTGCAGGATCGCCTCCGCCAGCGACGTCTTGCCCGCCCCGGCGTGGCCTACGAGGATAATATTCCTTATGTCTGCGGCGCTATAACTTGGCATCATCTAGCTCCAACTCCGTGCGAGACTACCTAGTGTCCCATCTTTGGTGACAAAACATTCATTGTAGTGCCCGCCCCACGCCGAGCAAGAGGCAGCCCGAGCCGCCCCCCACAGACCGCCCACGCCGCCGGTGGCCGGACGAATCGCCCCCCGTCCCCACAAACAACGTGCCCACGTCAGGTGACGTGGGCACGCGATCCGACACCCTGTCGGCGTCGGTACTCGGCTTTGGAAAAGGCTGTTACGGGCCCGGCTTGGCGGGCGTCTGCTCGCCCATATGAGCCTTGACCACGCTGTAGTCGGCCGTCGTAACCCGGCCGCTGGCGTTCAGGTCGCAGCGCACCTCGCCCCGCTCGCCCAGATGGAGCTTGACCTCGCCGTAGTCGCCTGTGGTCACCCGGCCGCTGCCGTCGGCGTCGCCGATCAGCGTGCATACGTCCAGCACGAACGGTACCACGTCGAGGCCGACGGCCGGCTCGATGCGATACCACGTCTGGTTCGGCAGCCCCGAGCCATTCTCGACGGCCCGCAGCGTGTCGTTGCCCACCGTCGTGCTGGTCAACTCGAGGGTGAACGAGCTGGTCACATCGCCACCCCCGGCGAGTGGAACGATGCTGACTGGCGCACCACCCGGCGGCAGCGGCGAGATCGTGCCGTTGAAGACGAGCTCGACGACGTTGTCGGCCATTCTGGGCAGCGTGCCGTCGGCGGGCGGTTCGCTGGCCAGCAGCGACACGAACGGCGTCTCGTAGCAGCCGACGTCCACCCTACCCCGCTGCAAGCGCGGGTTGCCGTCGAGGTCGGTAACTCCCGGCCCGACGGAGTAGCTCGGGGCACCCGCGTTCACGCAAGGTGAAGTCGGCAGCAGGTGGTAGTCGCCGTTGTTGGGATCGACGAACTGCGGATCGGCGTCGAAGTTGCCCAGTTCGTCGCCCCCCGTCCAGCCGCGAATGAGGCAGTAGCGAGTGGGGTGCCAAAAGTCCGGAAAGCCCTCCGCTTCCGCACCGGCGTCCGGATTGAATAGGATGGAGTTTTCAACTCCTTCTACCCAGTGCCGACTCTCCGGGTCGCCCCGCGTGGCCAGCGCGTACTGCCCGGTGTTGAAGGCGAAGGTGTCATGTTGTAGCACCAGATCGTCTGCCCCATACGGACAACATAGGGCGGCGATCACACCCGCCGTATTGCGCGCAAACAGGTTGTCGGTGATGACAGCTTCGGGATTCCGGTCGGAGGAGTTAAGGGCCATGCCGCCACCCAACTGACCGGCCGTGTTTTCTTCGATCACGTTGCCGACAACCTCAAATTGGCTCGTATCGTCACCATATATGCCGCCGCCCTCGTCAATCGCCTGGTTTTGCGCGATGCGATTGCCAACGATCCGGGCTCCGGAGCCACTGACATAGATACCTCCGCCGTGACTCACGTTGCCGCCGTTGAGGGAGATTACATTCTCCAGAGCCGCCGGCGCACCGCCGCGAATGCCGCCCTCGTCGTTGCCGGTCACCACGTTCTTGCGGATGGTCGGGCGCCGATTGCACTGCACCCCGACCCCGCTTGCCCCGCCGGCGTGCATAACGGTCAAGCCGGTGATGACCGAGTCGGGACCTTCGTCGTTCACAAGGCTCACCACCGGCCCCGAGTTGCCCTCGACGATCGTCGCCGCCACCACGTTCGGGTCGTCCGGATCGGTTCCAGCAACGGTTAGCGCCTTGCCCAGGAAGTCGATGTTCTCGGCATACGTCCCGGGCAGTACCATCACAATCTCAAAGCGATCCGCAGCCGCAGCGTCGATCGCCGCCTGAATGGTCCGCTTAGGTCCGTCGGGACCGACGCAATTCGCCTCAGCCCCGCTCCAGGCGTCGTCGCCACAGGTGGCCACGTAGATGATCCGCCGCTCGACGAACTCGTCGGCGCCGATGTCCACCCGGCCCAGGCCGACGCGTGGCTCACCGTCCAGGTCGGTCACACCATCCATCGGCCCATACCACGGGCTGCCGGCGTTGATGCACGGCGAGTCGTAGCCGATGTGGTAGTCGCTCAGAAGTGGATCGGCCGCAATGTTGCCGTGACCCTCGAAGTCGATCGGCACCACGCTGAAAAGGTTACAGGCCACCGCCGGATCGGAATCGAACACCGCCAGATCCTCGGCGCTGTTCTGCCAGAAAAGATTGCTGAACAACCCCGCGTCGGCCGCCAGCACGCACACCACCGCCGCCCCGCCCAGTCCGTCCCCGTCGGCCGTGTTGTTGACGATGGTGTTATTGAGGATCCAGTCGTCGCTGTAGCCGCCGGTGTAGAGGGCCGCCCCCTCCTGGTAGGCATGGTTGTCGGCGATCACGTTGCTGCGGATCACCGCCGCCGAGTTGAAGCAGTACACACCCGCACCGTCCACCGCGGTGTTGCCGAGGATGAGGTTGCGTTCGATCGTCGGACAGCCCTCAAAACACCATATGCCCGACCCCTGGTTGGCTGTGATCCGGCAGCGTCGTATCGTCGGAGCGGACCCGTCGACGCAAACACCGTCGCCATAGTCGCCCGAGTGGGTGACCGTCAGCCCGTCCAGCACCGAACCCGGGCCCTCGCCGTCATCGAACGTCACCACCGGTCCGGGGGGCAGCGGTCCGGCGTCGATCACGGTCGCCGCC
>Ga0272441_10008337_pt1 | contig 16443 bp, 21 predicted proteins | sample SSMProp6N_FD_193582 | JGI IMG/M metagenome (GOLD analysis project Ga0272441, IMG submission 193582) | Marine sediment archaeal communities from Little Sippewissett salt marsh, Falmouth, MA, United States - SSM-Prop-6N | ecosystem: Environmental > Aquatic > Marine > Wetlands > Sediment ... | reverse complement strand
ATCCTCAATGTTTCGCCGGCGAGCCTGGCTATTTTGATGCGGCATGACTATCCGGGAAATGTACGGGAGCTGGAGAACATCATCGAGCACGCCTTTATTCTCTGCTCCCGGGGAATGATCGAACCGAGTCACCTTCCCGAATACCTTTTACCCCGCGGCGGTAAAAGCTATTTCCCGCCCTCGACTCCTCTTTCTTTCAAAGAGCTGGAGGCCGATTTCCTGAGGGCGGTACTGGAGAGAAATGACTGGAACCGCCCCGCGGCGGCACGCGAACTCGGGATCCATAAAACCACACTTTACCGCAAGATCAAATCACTGGGGATAAAAATTCCGCCCCGAAATGACAAACAATCTCGAAATAATAGCTCTGGTTGAAGAAAGATCCGAAATCGCCGAACTTAAAACCGAACACGGCCTCAGCTTCCTGCTGAAGGTCGGCGGTGAACAGTGGTTGTTCGATACCGGTCAGACGGGAATCGTTGTCGAAAATGCCCGGAAACTGGGCGTCACTCTCAGCGATATCGAGGGCATTATTCTCAGCCACGGTCATTATGATCATAGCGGGGGCCTGCGCGCGGTACTGGGCGAAAGCGGGGCGAAAAAGATATACGCCCACCCGGGTATTTTTCGCCGCAGATACAATCTGAAGAAAGAAAGAAAATTCCGCTCCATCGGTTTCCCGGACAGAAAAGCCGTCATTGAGAAAAAGGGGGGAGAATTTGATTTCAGCCGTGACCGGCGGCAGATATCTTTCCGGATCTGCCTCAGCGGTGAAATCCCGCACCAGACCGATTTTGAAAAGGGCGAGCCGGATCTGGTCATCCGGGAAAAAATGAAATATATGCCCGATCCGTTCATCGATGAGCAGTACCTGGTCGTTGAAAGCGACGACGGTCTGATCATGATCAACGGATGCTGCCATTCCGGCCTGATCAACTCGCTGCGGCATCTGCGCCTCTACCGCCCCCAGGAAAAGATCAGAGCGATCATCGGCGGCCTCCACCTGCGTTCGGCTGATTCAGCAACCCTTGATAAGGTCATGGATGCCCTGAAAGAATTTGAGCCGGAATCGGTAATCGCGGGCCACTGCACGGGGGAAGCGGCCGAAACCAGGCTGGCCCGCGAATTCGGCTCGCGCTTTAAGAGATTGAAAGCCGGTGTGAAATATGAGGAATGACCGTCCGATAGAATGGATCGATAACAGGCGCTCCCGGCTGTCAGGAAGCAATGAGTACATCAAAAAAATCATTCCGCCGGGCATATCCCGGCTGTCCCGCGCTTTTCACCGCCAGACGCCCGGATATCATATCAGCCCTTTGAAGAGTCTGAATAATCTCGCCTCAATGCTGGGCTTGGGAGGGATCTGGGTGAAGGATGAATCCTTGCGGCTCGATCTGAATTCTTTCAAGGTCCTGGGCGGCTCTTTCGCGATATACCGTTACCTCCGGCAGCGCCTGGGGAAGGATAGCAAAGAAATTTCCCTCGCCGAACTGAAATCACGCGAAGCCAAAAACAAAATGGGCAAGATCACCTTCGCCGCCGCTACCGACGGCAATCACGGCCGGGGGGTGGCCTGGGCGGCCCGGCAGCTCGGTCAGAAATCGGTCATCTACGTTCATAAATTGACTTCTCCGGCCCGGATAAAAGCCATCGAGCGTTACGGGGCCAGGGTCAAGATAATCAAAGGAACCTATGATGACGCGGTCAGGCAGATTAAAGTGGACGCTCAAAAAAAAGGTTGGCAGGTGATCTCGGACACCGCCTGGGAGGGTTACGAGGAAATCCCGGCCTGGGTGATGCAGGGTTACACCACCATGTTTTCCGAAATTCAGGAAGAGCTGGCGGCCCAGGGAATCATCAAGCCTTCTCATGTTTTCGTGCAAGCCGGGGTGGGGGCGCTCTCGGCCTCACTGATCGGATTCTATCGGAATTTATTCGGTCTCGACGCCCCTATTGTGTCGGTTGTGGAGCCGGCCAAAGCCGCCTGCTTATTTCAATCGGCCCGGATCGAAGACGGCGAACCCCACAACCTCGAGGGAGCGCTCGATACCATCATGGCCGGTCTCGCCTGCGGTGAGCCGAGCCCGATCGCCTGGAAAATACTCTGGGAGTACGCCGATTATTTCATCTCCTGCCCCGATTACGTGGCGGCCAAGGGGATGAGAGTGTACGGGGTCCCGCTGGCGGGAGATCCTTTCATCGTTTCGGGAGAGTCGGGCGCGGTCACCCTGGGAGCTCTGATGTTCATCATCCAGCGGCCCGAGTTTCATATCCTGAAGGAAAAGCTCCGTCTTGACCCGGATTCCCAGGTGCTGCTTATCAACACCGAGGGGAACACCGATCCCCGGTTCTTCCGTCAGGTGGTCTGGGAAGGGTCCGAACCGGTCCCCGATAAATACCGGAGTATCGAAAAGTGATGAAGAGAGGATTAATTCATATTTACACCGGGGACGGCAAAGGCAAGACCACCGCCGCGCTCGGTCAGGCGATCAGGGCCCTGGGGCACGGCTTCCGGGTTTGCTTAATTTACTTTCACAAAAATCCCGAAAAATTCAGGTCCGGCGAATTAGAAATTTTAAGGGGTTTGGGAGTGGATATATACGGTTTCGCCGAATGTCACCCTTACTTTGATAAAGATGTCACCTTCGACCAGATAAGGGCTGGATGCCTGGAGGGGATAGCGTTTGTCGCAAAAATTTTCGCCGAGAATAAATACGACCTCCTCATCCTGGATGAGATCAGCATATCATTGCGGGATGGCTTCTTGAAGGAAGGAGAGGTGATGGCACTCTTAGAGAAGAAGCCTTCGAAGCTGGAGTTGATTCTGACCGGAAGGGGAGCTCCCAAAAAGCTGCTGGAAAAGGCGGACTTGATCACCGAAATGAAAAAGATAAAGCATCCCTACGATAAAGGTATAAAAGGGAGAAGAGGCATAGAATATTGAATGTAATAAATTATATTTTTCTTTCACTTCGTGTGGGTAAATAATGCTTATTTAGATATCGTTTTTAATGACGAAGCCCGAATGACCCCGATTACATCGGGGCGCAGCGAAACCCGAATGAATGTCCAAGCCCCAATGTCCAAAAGGACCTTCAACGCTATTTTTACCCTTGATTCGATCTATCTTTATCGCATTCGATTCTGGGCCAGGCCTTTTTTGGTCATTTGGCATTTAAATTTGATAATTGATTCGTCATGAGCTTGTCCTGAGCGAAGTCGAAGGAACATTCTGATTTAGACATTACTCCATCATCGAATACTTGTTTATCAATTTGCCGGCAACCCACATAAAACGGGAAGAGAACCTAAATTATGAACCTTGCTCACATCCGCAGGTCGGCCCGCAAAACAGCCGGTAATTTAATTCACACCATTCCCCTGGTGCTGGGGGTGCTCCTTCTGGTGAGCCTGGGTATAACGCTGATCCCGAAGGATATATATCGGAACGTTTTTACCGGTCATCCCATCCTTGACCCCATTCTGGGGGCGGCCCTGGGCAGCATCTCCGGAGGCAATCCCCTCACCAGCTACATCATCGGGGGGGAGCTGCTCAAGGAGGGTATAAGCCTCATCTCCGTCGCCGCGTTTATTCTGAGCTGGGTCACGGTGGGCATCGTTCAGCTTCCCGCGGAAGCTTTGACCCTGGGAAAAAAATTCGCGCTGCTTCGAAACTGCCTCTCCTTCCTGGCGGCGATCATTATTTCAGTTCTTCTGTATTTTACTCTGCGTATTCTATGAAAAAAGCCGATTTTCAATCGACAGGTCCCGTTACGGGAGCGAAATTCGGGAAAAAGGAAAGACGGGGGGGGAAGGCAAACCTCGTTTTTCTGGGTGTTGTCTGCCTCGCCTACCTGCTGGTTGCCGCGACAGACAGCGCATCCTTCGTTCAATGCCTCCGGCTTTTTTCAAGGCTGCTGCTCAGAATCCTTCCCGTTCTGGCAGGGGTGTATATTTTGATGTTTCTCTTCGACCTTCTATTCAAGCCGAAAAGCGTCGTGAAATATCTGGGAAGCGGGTCGGGGGTTAAAGGATATCTGATAGCGATGCTGAGCGGCATTCTTTCCGCGGGACCGATTTACGTCTGGTACTCGATGCTTTCCGAACTGAAGGAGAAGGGAATGAAAAATTCTCTGGCAGCCGTTTTCCTCTATAACCGGGCGATCAAATTGCCTCTTCTCCCCTTGATGGTCTATTATTTCGGCGGAGCCTTTACAATTGCTATCACGTTCTACATGATTTTATTTTCTGTTCTTATCGGCCTGCTTTTTCAACTAAAGGTTATAGAAACCTGACCGGAAAAATTCTATTTCCGCCCACGCTTTTCAATCTCATTTGTATTTAACCGGGTCGCGAAAGTAAGGCATTTACGACCATGAAAACCGCCGCCGCCAGCGTGGTATAAGCAAAAAAGCGTTTGAGGTTATGAGGCTTGATTCGCAGTGAGAATTTGCCGCCGATCAAACCGCCCAAAATCGCTGCACCCGCCAGGGGCAGGGCCACCACCGGATTAAAATCTCCGCCCACCGTATGACCGAAGAAACCCATTAACGCCGTCGCGGCAACCATCGCCGCCGATGTTCCCACCGCGATCCGCATCGGAACACCGCAGGCCAGGACCATCAGCGGGATCTTAAATGAGCCGCCGGATATCCCCACCATCCCGGCGAAAAAGCCGGTCGCGGCGGTGATCGGAAGCGCCAGCCAGAGATTGACGGCGTAATCATATTCTCCAAAACTGCGCTGCCAGAAACCGAATCGTTTTTCCGGCGTTCTTTCTTTGACCGTCCGCAGCATGAAAAAACCCGCCAGGACCAGCAAACCCGCGAAAACGAACTTCAAAGCGCTGCCGCTGAAGACATGGGCGTAATATCCCCCCAGAAAAGCCATGATATCCGTGGGGGGATCAATGACCAGAGCCAGCTTCCAGTCAACGGTTCTGCTGCGGTGGAAAACAAGCAGGGCCGCCAGGCTCGCCGCCACCAGGATGAGCTGGCCGGACGCGGCTGCTTGGTGCATGGGAATTCCGGCCGCGACCAAGACCGGGACGTAAAAATTACCTCCTCCCCGGCCGGTTATCCCCATGACCCCGGCGATGATAAAAATAAAAATGGCGGTAATAATAATCTTGGTCACGAAAAAATTATTCCTGGATTGTAGGTATTATTAGGAATAATGGAGGAATTCGGATAACTACCTCTACCGGGCGAACAACATCAGCTCAGCGGCTTGCTATTGATTTGTTTGCCTGAGTTCAAGTCACAATTTGTTCATTCAGGTAAGATTGAACGCCCGAAAAAATAGTATCAATTTTTTCTGATTGAGGCAGGTGCTCACGGATTATATCCAGATATTTTCTCTCCTTGATACAGTGAAAAGTGGGAGCGAAGTTTATGCCGAAAACCCATCCGATCTGGAGTAGTTTGAAATCATTAAGGTTTCTCAGGTGCTCGGCATCGACAATGTGTCTTCGCATTAAAGCCTCATATACCTCGTTTGAAATTCCCGGGGTATCGGGCAGTCCGAGTTCGATCGCAATATTTTGTCGTTTATCCTTCCGGCAATAGTAATCTGTCACCACCTTCCAGATATCCAGTTTATCGGCATCCCGCAGTAATCTGGTGAAGAAAAGGCACGCCGCAGTTTCTTTTCGGGGCAGGTCCGCGCGGTTGTGATACGAAATGCTTCGCAGAATCAGGTTTTGTGTCGAGCCGTCGAGTCGATCCAGCAGATTATTTTTTTTTAATATTTTGATTCCCAGAGCGGCATGATCTTCGGAGTCACGGTCGTTAAATGTCCGATAGCGGGCATATTGTTCAAAACGACCGACATCATGAAAAAGGGCTATGACCTCGGCCAGGCGAAGATCTCCGGCGCTCAATCCCAGTTTTTCCCCGAGATCCAGGATTTCTTCACATACCCGCCAGGTATGCTTTTCTTTCATAACAATATTCTGATGAAAGTCTTCATCATCTGTGGCAAATGACCGGACGTAATCCGCAAACCAGCTTTGAAAATCTTTAACAATTACCTTTTCCACATTGAACGTTTTTGGCTTCATACCGGAAGATTCAATTCATCGGTTTGTTGGTAAATTAAGGAAAATATAAGGTGCAAGTTTTATACCATTAAGAAAGAGGAAAGACAAATGATCCGTAAGTGCAAAATTGAGAATATCTTATCATATGAAGATAATAATCCGCCGTTTTGAATAGTAGCGGAAATGCTATTATTTCAACAGAGACTGTAGCTTTATTGCATCTCCTAAGGTTAATAATTAAAAAGATCCAATGAAAATAATTTTTTCAATAAGTTGATTGACAAGGAAATAGGAAAATTTATGAGAAATACAATTCTTATTGGTATGAATGTTGCGAAGGTTATATGAGACCGTTTCTTTAAAATTTTCCGAGGAAAATTTTATGAGGGTGGCTATACCTATCTGGGAAAGGAGGGTATCGCCGGTTTTTGATACGGCAGGGCGAATTTTAATCGCTGATGTAGAAGGGAATAAGGTCTCTTCACGCTTTATTATCCCTTTCCCGGAATCGTTTCCCCCGCGCCGGGCCATTTTTTTGGAGACCTGGGGAGTAGAAATCTTGATTTGCGGGGGGATCTCAGCCTATCTGGCGAGAATGGTATCCGCCCAGCGGATAAAGGTGATGGCGGGCAATCGGGGAGATGTGGATCAAATTTTGGAGGCCTTTTGCCGGGGGAAAATACCGGCGCTTCGTTTCTCGATGCCCGGATGGAGGGGATGGAGGAGAAAAGGATACGCCGGGGGCAGATATGCTATTTAAAAATCTGGAAACAAAAAATGAAAATCGAAATTGGAATTCAAAGCGGACTGAGGAAGGATGATGATCCCTTTCCGCAAGATCCAACCTATTAGCGGGGAAAAAAATGAGGGGAAGGGTAAAAATATTGATCAACCATGGGAAGTGCACGGGATGCGGTCTCTGCGTGAACGTATGCCCGTTCGATGCGATTGAAATGCGGAACGGGAAGGCGGTGGTAAGCGATGCTTGCCGCCTCTGCGGACAATGTCTGGCAATGTGTCCCGAGAACGCAATTACATTGGATGTAATTTCTTCGAAGGGAATAAGAAAAAGTGCCTACGTATGAATATGAGTGCCTGGACTGCGGTTACCGCTTCGAAAAGTTTCAGCAGATGAGCGATAAGCGCCTGAGTGAATGTCCGGAATGCGCGGGTCAACTGAGAAGGCTTATCGGCCCCGGCGCCGGCGTCATATTTAAAGGTAAAGGATTCTATGAGACCGATTACAAGCGGGATTATGGCCGGACCCGCTGCGGCGCGGAAAAAACCTGCTGCGGGAGCGATACGCCCTGTGATACACCGCCGTGCGAAAGTTAGCGTATTTGATTAAGTAGTGGCAGAGATTGCTCTGCTTTTAATGAAAGAAGGAGGAATTGAGTCAAAGTGATAGCGAAAGTTGATCTGGAGAAATGCACCGGCTGCGGCATCTGTGTCGACATCTGCCCGGTAAGCACTATTGAACTCAAGGACAATAAAGCGGTAATCGGGGATGACTGTGTCGGCTGCGGGCAATGCGAGCAGGAATGTCCGAATGAAGCAATTACCCTGGTTGAAAATTAAACCTTGCAACTCCCCGTTATAGTTCGGGGAAGGAGGTCAGTCATGTTTTGGGGAAGAGGACCCTGGGGCTGGCAGTATCCTCCTCCGTATTCACCTTACGGCTCCCCCTACGGAGGAGCCTCCGGTGGGTACTGGGGTTACGGCCCGAACCAGGAGCAGGAAAAACAGATGCTTCTGGACTGGCAGAAATATCTCCAGGACCAGAAGCAATATCTGGATGACCAGCTCGAACAGATCGGTAAGCGTTTATCCGAGCTGGAGGAGTCGAAGTAGTTATAAGTAAATTTTATTTTTTCGCAGAAAAAATTAAAGGAGGTGAGTAAAATGCCAGGAGGAGATAGAAGCGGTCCGGCCGGAATGGGACCGATGACCGGAAGAGCAGCCGGTTTTTGCGCCGGTTACCCCACGCCCGGTTATATGAATCCCTACGGGGGGAGGTATCCCTACGGTGGATTCGGAATGGGCCGGGGGTGGGGAAGAGGATTCGGGCGGGGAATGGGTTTCGGACGGGGTAGAGGCTGGGGAAGAGGATATGGATACGGGTACTACAACCCTTATCCTTCTGCGCCCGTTTCGCCCTATCCTTACCCGAACGCATATTCTCCCTACCGCTGGTAAGAATTTTTCTATGGCCGGAGAAGGGTCATCATTACGAAGCCGGGTGAAAGTACCCGGCTTCGTAATATAATTATTTTCAGAAGATAAGCATTTGATACATTAAAATTTTGCAAAGCAAAATTTTAAAGGAGGTGATTTCTATGCCATTCGGAGATGGAACCGGACCGAGAGGGCAGGGACCCGGCACCGGCCGGGGAATGGGCGGAGCGGGAATGGGAGGTGGCGGAGGAAGGGGAAGAATGGGAGGCACCAGCCCCGGCGCCGGCCCGGGCGGTGAATGTGTCTGCCCCGCCTGCGGTGCCCGCGTTGCTCATACCATAGGGGTACCCTGCTATAAGAGCAAATGTCCCAAGTGCGGGGCGGCGCTGGCCAGGGGCTGAATTTTCTTCTTCAGAACTTCGCAAATTTTTTGCACCTGATTTCTCTGATTTATCTGATTTTTTTAGTTCAGGTTAATCTCCGTCAGATCCGGCGGCTCTGCCGGACGGAAGAGTTAATCAGGTGCTAAATTATTGAAATTGCGAAACAGCGAGTTAGCGGAGCGACTGTCTAAAATTTCTTCTCCTTAACCGGAAATTGCTAATCGATTATTTGCTCCCGGTTCTGCTTGCTTGCCTGATCATTTGCCTGATGATCGAAATTCCGTTGTAGTAGTTGAAAAGTTGAATTGAATTTCACAAAGGATAAGGAGAAGTATCATGATCTGGTTGGATGAGAACAAATGTGTCGGCTGCGGCCAGTGCGCGGAGATTTGTCCTGAGGGTTTTGAGATGAAGGGAGATAAAGCCGTTCTGAAAAACCAGGATGCGGATTGCCTGCCCCAGGCTATTGCCGCCTGCCCTGTCGGGGCGATCGTTTCTGACACTCAGAGCAACGCTCCGGGAGCGAATCAGCCTCCAGCTCCCGGCTGGGGACAGCAACCCCCGGGGTTTGCGCCGGGTGGAATGGGGGGCGGAATGGGTCGAGGGATGGGAAGGGGCATGGGTAGAGGGATGGGAAGAGGTTTGGGAATCGGGCCCCGTGACGGTCGAGGAAGGGGTCGGGGAGGTGGGGGTCGGCGTTAAGTCAAGAACAAGGGAGAAAACAGGTGAGAAAAATAGGAATAGTGGGAGGAATGGCACCGTCCTCCACCCGGGAATTTTACCGGCAGCTGGCCCAGCTGGCGCGGGAAAATTTACCCGATCGGGCTTATCCTCCGATAATTATCTACAGTGTGAATATGGCCGAGTTTCGAAAGAAATTGAGGTCGGGGGATACTGCGGCAACCGTTTCTTTTCTCCTGGAAGTCATTAATTCTTTGAGCTCAGCCGGGGCTGATTTCGCGGTCATCGCCTCCATTACACCCCATATGTTTATTGATGAGCTGAAAGAAAAATCTCCGATCCCCCTGGTGAATATGGTGGAGGAAACAGCCCGGGAGGCAAAGAATAAGGGTTTTCCCCGGGTTGGTTTATTCGGAACCGGGTTTACCATGGAAGCCGATTTCTTCCCGCGGACTTTCGAGAAATTCGGTGTTTCAGTCAGCATTCCCTCCCCGGAAGAGCGGGAGTATATCGATAACAAGACCATGGCCGAATTGGCCGACGGGAAGATTGAATCCGCCACCCGCGAAAAGCTGGTTGAGATCTGCCGCCGGTTGACCGACGAAGAAGGAATCGAGGCGTTAATCCTGGGCAGCACCGAGCTTTCCCTGATTTTAAATGATGAAGTTCTGAGGATTCCGGTTCTGGATACGGCGCGCATTTCCACCCGCGTCGTCTTCGATTATTCGCAAAAGGATGAGGCAAAATAGAAGGTTGATTAAAATGGGAGGTGATAAACTCGCCGGCCTTTATTCCAGAAAGAAAGGGTATCGGCCCGGCCCCGGGCGTAATCTTCGTGCCAGCCGGGCGGAACGGGCATGTCTTGATACAGGCGTTCCCGGCGGGCTTCCAGTAAAAGCCGGGGTTTTTTCATAAAATCAGCACCACAGACAACCTTATTCTTGGTATTGGATGACAGGCGTTTTATCCATTTTAATCCTTCGTAGCTTCTCATGAGATGGTGGTCAAGAATGACTGTATCGATTGCTTGAGAAAGCCGGCGGGCGTTAAGCCGGGCTTTTTTAATGAGGGAAGGAGCGATCCTATTGCCCAGGTAGAGCGGGGGTCCACCTGCCAGGACGATATCGGGCTTCCAGTTTAAAATCTGAGATACGGCTTCATCATTCAGCAGCTGAATGTCGGATGCGTGGACGAATACGGTATTTTCTTCGATTCTCGTCATTATCACGGTTTGCTCATTGTGGCTCTTTCTTCCGTGGGGGAGGGGATCGGAAAAAGTTATTATTCCGGTTTTTCCGCTTTCGGCGGGGATCAAACTGGTATTCAAGATATTTTCAAGATGTTCGGCTCTTTTCTTCTCAATCGGAGAGAAATGATCCGAAGTTTTGGACCATATCCTGACCGCGCGATTTAACCCGCTTATTTTTTTAATATTGAGCTGATAGGGATTGGCATCCGCCAAGGGTACGTGATCCCCGTGGAAATGGCTGATTATTATATCGGTGGATTCGAACCATCTCCGGATAATTTTTTTCTGGATCCGTTCATCAACGGCTACCTGAAAGGGATGGGGGAGTAATCCGTGCCGGCTGTAGCCGAGGGCGATACCCGGATCGATTAGTATTTTCTTATTTTTCGTTCGCACAAAACAACAAAGTCCACGGACCCCGAGCGATTCCGCCGCTATGATTTCGATCTTCATTTGCGATTATATTTGCTGTAAAAATCAAAATGAATTACGTGGCTTCTGATATTATAATAGGGGGCGCAAATGAGAGTTACACTTATTTATGACAATACTGTTCATCGGGAAGGGTTGAAATCGGGGTGGGGTTTTTCCTGCCTGGTGGAGGTTGAAAATGCTCCCAAAATCCTTTTCGATACCGGAGCCAGAAAAGGAACGCTTTTAAAGAACATGGAGAAACTCGGTATTAACCCTAAAGACATTGATGAGATTTTCATCTCCCATTCCCATTTCGACCACACCGGCGGTTTATCCGGCTTTCTAAAACGCAATAATCAGGTGAAGGTATTCATTCCCGTTTCCTGTTCCGCTCCGAGAGCGGCCGCGGAGGTGGTCAGGGTAGGGGAACCGCTTCAGATCCACGAAAATATTTTTTCCACCGGTGAACTGAAAAGAGTGGAGCAGTCGCTGGTGGTTAAAACCGGAGAAGGCGTTGTGGTGGTCGCGGGTTGTTCTCATCCCGGCGTGGGAAGCATTCTGCAAAGCGCCTCCCGATTCGGTAAGGTATTCGCCCTGGTCGGCGGTTTGCACGGTTTCCGGGAATTTGACCTGCTGAAAGATTTGAGTTGGGTCTGTCCCACCCACTGCACCCGGCACATCGCGGAGATCAAAAGGTTGTTTCCGGAAAAATACATCCCCGGCGGAGCCGGCCAGGTCATCGAATTCTAAGTTTATGTTTCGGAATTTAATTAACTGATTTCGAATATACAAGACCATTTTAGAAAATTAAGTTTTAGAAAACGGTTGTTAGAAAACGCCCCGCCTTTGGCGGGGCAGGGCAAACAGTAGGGAAAACAGACAACGGAAAACGGGCTGACGAGCCGTATCTGATCTCGGTTTTCCGATTTCACTACAGTTTTCTGATTTCCTCCAACTGTTTTCAGATTTAAACATTGCCCGAACGAAGTACGGAAAAGCACTGAAGGAGGTTACCCGATGCCCTGGGTGGATGAAGAAAAATGTGTTGCCTGCGGAGTGTGCGTGGAAGAATGTCCGGTTGACGCCATCACGATGGAGGATGAAACCGCCCGGATAGACATGGAGGAATGCATCAAGTGCGGGGTCTGCCATGAGGTCTGCCCCCAGGATGCGGTCCGGCATGACAGGGAAAGAATCGAACGGGAAGTGGAGGCCAATCTGGAGCAGGTGAAAAAGAATATCGGCCACTTCAGCGATGAAGAAGAAAGGCAGGGCTGCCTGCAAAGAAACATGAACTATTATAAATTCATAAAAACCATCGCTGAAAAAACACTCCAAGAACTGGAGCAGTTCAGATCGGGGAGCTGAGGGCTAATCCGTCGATAAATAGTTATCTATCCCTTCGGCGGCGATTTTAGCGTCGGCGATGGCGGTGACCGCGTCCAGGTTCAGATTCACGATATCTCCCCCGGCGAACACGCCGGGAAGCGACGTCATCCCGTTTTCATCGACTTTCACCTTTTTTCTTTCGGTGAATTCGAGCCGGTCAAAGAGCTCTTTCGGGATGAACGAAAAATCGGGCCCCTGCCCGATGGCCTCGATGATCGTATCCCCCTCCAGCAGCATTTCTTCTTCTTCGTTAAAAGTGGGGGAAAATCGCCCCTTTTCGTCGAAAACCGATGTGACCTTCATGCAGAGAAGGCCTTTTATGTTTCCCCGATCATCGAGGACCACCTCTTTCGGTCCCCAGGCCGGATTGAACTGAACCCCTTCTTCTTTCGCCTCCTTTACCTCTTCCTCGGTGGCCGGGAGCTCGTCCCAATCCTCCAGTGAAACCGTCTTGGTAACCGTTTTTTCTCCCGGGTACTGCATCTGCTGAAGCCGGAGAGCTTCGCGGGCGACATCCATGGCCACGTTGCCTCCTCCGATGACGATGACCTCTCTTCCCACTTTCCGCGCCTTTCCGATCTTATTTTCTCTCAGAAAAGGCAGCGCCAGTTCGCACTTCTCCGCGTTCTTCACCCGGGTGGAACGGCTGACCGTCGTACCGATGGAGAGATAGACGGCGTCGTATTCTTTTTGCAGATCCTGAAACTGGATATCTTTACCCACCTTGGTGTTGAAGCTGAAATCGACTCCTAAAGAACCGATGTAATTCACGTCCTTGTCGATGCTTTCGAGAGGCAGTCGGTAGGCCGGGGGGCCCACCCGCATCGTTCCTCCTCCCCCGGGCAGTTCGTCATAGATCACGCATTTATGACCCTTCAGGGCCAGAAAGTAGGCCACCGCCAATCCGCTCGGGCCCGCTCCGACCACGGCAATTTTTTTGCCGGTTATCGCTCCGGGGCGGGCCTCCAGCGCCTCCTGGTAATCCTTGATGGTGTCGGCGACGAACCTCTTCAGCCAGCGGATCGAAAGGGCCTCCCCTCTGATGCTGAGGGAGCAGGCGTCTTCGCAATGTTTCATGCAGACCCGTCCGCAGATGGCGGGGAGGGGATTGTCTTCGAATATCTTCTGCAGAGACTTTCGGGGTTGGTCTTCGAAAATAGCGCTGATGTAATCGGAAATCTTGAGATGGGCCGGGCAGGCTTCCTCGCAGAGCTTGCATTCCAGGCAGCGGGATGCTTCCCGGACGGCTTCTTCCTTGCTGTAACCGGTGACCTGCTCGATGAAGGAAAGCTTCCTTTCGCCGGGAGATACCTCCGGCATCGGCACCCGCTCCGGCTCGAAGAGGGCGTATTCGAGGTCGGGAGCGAAACCGTCGTAATCCTTCCGTCGATGGGAGAGGCTCGCCTTCAGCACGGAATAATCGCCCGCCGGCAGAAATTTCTCCGCCTCCGATTGTTCATCTTTGGGAATGAAGACGAACGAATCCGTATCGAAATGGATGTGAAAGTAATCCCGGGAAAGCCGCAGCGAACCGGGGGGGCAGATGTCCACGCAGAGTCCGCAGAAGCAGCACCGCCCGTAGTCGAGTTGGGGCCTTTCATTTTTGATTCCTTCCTCGGGTCGGGCTTCCAGCTCCGGTATCTCCACCATGGCGATCGCCTCGTTGGGGCAGATATCGGCGCAGTTACCGCAGCCGGTGCACTTAGTCCAGTCGTTGAGGTGGAATCCCCGGTACCTGAGCGCCGGTTCCTTCGGCTCGAAGGGGTAGCGGAGCGTCTTCGGCTTCTTGAAGAGATAGCCGATCGCCTTGAACGGACTTATAAAACTCCCCTTCTTCTTTTCCTTATCCTTCATTGCTTAATTATGGAATAGTGGAATATTGGAATGTTGGAATATTGAGGCCTGTGATAACATCATTCCATCATTCCATTATTCCAGCATTTTATAAAATTACCGGTCAATCTCCGGCGCCACCACGTAGAGGCTGATCATGATGTTTCCCACATCGGCGATGCTGGCGCCCTGCAGCGCCTTTTCAAGAATGATCAGCCCGTGGGGGTAGGAAGGGGTGCGGAAGTGAACCCGGTAAGGCTTGTCTCCGCCGTCGCTGACCAGATAGAGACCGAGCTCACCCCGCGACGATTCGCAGCGGACGTAAACCTCCCCCGCCGGCACTTTCCATTTGAACGGATTGGGTGTCCGGTTATAAACCTTCCCCTCCGGCATCTTGTCCAGAAGCTTGAATATCATGTGGACGCTCTCGATCATCTCGTCCCGGACCACCCAGATCCGCGAGTAGGCGTCACCTTCCTCCCGGGTCGGGACTTCCCAGGGAACCTGGTGGTAGGCGGCGTACGGTTCGACCTTCCGGATGTCGTATTTCATCCCGGTGGCCCGCAGGACCTGGCCTGTCCCCCCCATCTCCATCGCCTCCCCCCGGGTGACCCGGCCGATTCCCCTGGCCCGCTCGGAGAAGATCCGGTTATTGAAAAAGGTATTGTCGTAATCCGGGACGCAGCCGCCGATGGAGTGGAGGGTGTTCACTATCTTTTCCTTGAAGCCTTCAGGGAAGTCGCGCCTCACTCCCCCGGGCCAGATGTAAATGTGATAAACCCTCCCCCCGGTGAGCTCCTCGAAAAGGTCCAGGACCAGGTCGCGGTGGTACATCGCCCACTGCGCCGCCGTGTCGAAACCGAGCATGTTGGAGTAGGCCCAGAGACCGAAGAGATGGGAAGCTACCCGAGCCAGCTCAAGATAGATGCTCCGTATGTACTGAGCCCTTTCCGGAACCTTAAGGCCCGCGAGTTTCTCCACCGCCATGGCGTAGATCAGCTCCATGTGATCGGGTTCCACCACGTTTATCCGGCAGACCAGGGGGAAGTTCTGGATCCAGGTCCGGTATTCCATCAGTTTTTCGAAGCCCCGGTGCAGATAGCCGGGGTTGGCGGTCGCTTCCCGGATCCGGTCTCCCTCCACCTTCAGCGTGATGCTGAAGTTACCCACCATCCCCAGATGCTGGGGCCCGAAATATAGTTCAAGCTCTCTCATGACACGAATCTTATAACACGAATTTCACTAATAGAACGAATGGCACGAATAATATAAACTAACACGAATTTCACTAATAGAACGAATGGCACGAATAATATAAGCTAACACGAATTTCGCTAATAGAACGAATGGCACGAATAATATAAACTAACACGAATTTTACAAATGGAACGAATGTCACTAATAATATAGAAAGAGTGAGATTAGTTTTAAAAATCGTATAAAATATTCGTGTAATTCGTCGTATTCGTGCAATTTGTGTTTCATAATTTAGTGGACGATTCTTTGATACTCCACTTTGATGGTCCCAAAGTTGATTAATATTCCCAATTTTAAATTTGTAGCTTTTAAATACGAGAGCAGTTGTGCCGCAAAGAGTTTATTAAGCTCAGAAACCGCTTTCAATTCCAGTATGATTTTTTCCTCTACGACCATATCTAAGCGATATTCTCCCACCTTTTCATTTTTGTAATATACAGCAATCAATTTTTGCCTTTCATACTTTATTCCTCTGTCTTCAAATTCCTTAGCGAGAGCAGATTCATATATTCCTTCTGAATAACCGGGACCTAATTCATTATGAACTGTAAAAACCGCGCTTAATATTTCAAAAGATAATTCTTTAAATATTATTTCATGCTTCATCCGTGAGATTCGTTTTATTAGTGTTATTCGTGTTAGAAGTTATTTGTGGAATTCGTTTTATTAGTGTTATTCGTGTTAGAAGTTATTTGTGAGATTCGTTTTATTAGTGTTATTCGTGTTAGAAGTTATTTGTGGAATTCGTTTTATTAGTGTTATTCGTGTTAGAAGTTATTTGTGAGATTCGTTTTATTAGTGTTATTCGTGTTAGAAGTTATTTGTGAGATTCGTTTTATTAGTGTTATTCGTGTTAGAAGTTATTTGTGAGATTCGTTTTATTAGTGTTATTCGTGTTTAACGGGAGGTATTTTATCGAAGACGTCTTTAACGTACTGCCGGGTATCGAAATCCTTCCGGAAGGGCGGTATCTCATACTCCATCTCCAGAAAAAGGGGCGTCAGCCTCGGGTGCCCGGTGAA
>Ga0272441_10008336_pt1 | contig 16445 bp, 10 predicted proteins | sample SSMProp6N_FD_193582 | JGI IMG/M metagenome (GOLD analysis project Ga0272441, IMG submission 193582) | Marine sediment archaeal communities from Little Sippewissett salt marsh, Falmouth, MA, United States - SSM-Prop-6N | ecosystem: Environmental > Aquatic > Marine > Wetlands > Sediment ... | reverse complement strand
TGGCTGGCCAAAGGCCCCACGGGCATCGAGTATTCGAGCATCATGGTCGCCTCGCACGAGATCGCCCTCATCGTGGCCGCCTACCAGGCCGGCATCCGCGGCTACGACCCGGCGAAGGCCTACGAGGCCATGCGCCACATCCAGACCACCCCCGGCAAGGGCCATCCCGGCGGCGGCCACGTGGGCAACCACCAGCTCAAGCCCTACATGGACCTCGGCTACGTGCCCGTCGAGCGAGGCCCCGTCTCCAACACCCTCGAATACGCCTACGACGACTGGTGCGTGGCCCAGATGGCCAAAGCCCTCGGCAAGACCGACGACTACAAGCTCTTCCTCAAGCGCTCGCAGAACTACAAGAACGTCTTCGACCCCAAGGTGGGCTACATGCGCCAGCGCCACGCGGACGGCCGCTGGGTGGAGCCCTTCTCGCCCTTCAACGGGCGCGGATTCGTCGAGGGCAACCCCTGGCAGTTCACCTGGTTCGTCCCCCAGGACGTGGCCGGCCTCATCCGCCTGCTCGGCCGCGACACCTTCAACACCCGCCTCGACGAGGGGCTCGAGAGCTCGCGCGAGAATCGCTTCAATGCCACCGGCGACCGCATGGCCGCATTCCCCATCAACCACGGCAACCAGCCCAACATGCAGTCGTCCTGGCTCTTCAACTACTCCGGGAAGCCCTGGCTCACGCAGAAGTGGACCCGCGCGATACTCGACACCTACTACGGCGACGACCCCGTGGACGGCTGGCCTGGCGACGAGGATCAGGGCCAGATGGGCGCATGGTATGTCATGAGCGCCATCGGCCTGTTCCAGATGGACGGCGGGTGTGCCACGCGGCCGATCTACGAGCTGGCCAGCCCCCTCTTCGACCGCATCGTCATCCACCTGGACCCGCGCTACTACAAGGGCAAGCAGTTCGTCATCGAGGCCCGGAACAACTCGAAGACCAACGTCTACATCCAGTCGGCCACGCTCAACGGCAAGCCGCTGGGGAAGCCGTGGATCACGCATCGCGAGGTGGTGGGTGGCGGGGAGCTGGTCTTCGAGCTCGGCCCCGAGCCCAACGAACGCTGGGGCAGCGCCCCTGCCGCGGCCCCGCCCTCCATCCCCCGGCCATAGCGGCGCGAGCAGGGCCCCGCTCCGATGGGGCTTGCCCCAACATGTTCACATGGATGCGCCAGGGGCGCCCCGGGAGGGCGAGGCTCCTGCCGAGCCGAAGGGGTGGCAGGAGCCTCAGGCAGGAGCCTCTTCCTCCCATGCCCGACACAGGCTCACCACCCTCGCCCATCGGGAGAGGAAGGGGTGAGGGGGGCCTGAGTGGAGGGGGGGCCTGCCCGGCAGGCCCTCACCGCCCGCCTGTCGGCGGGAGGAGAGGGCAGTGGGGGGGGCGCTCAGGCGGTGCGCCGGCGCCGGCGGAGGAGGCCGAGGCCGCCGATGGCCAGGAGGGCGAGGGTCGTCGGCTCGGGGACGCCATGGAGGGTGCCCTCGGCCACGGCCACCTGCCCGTCGTACTCGACGGTGAGGCGCAGGTAGTACTCCTCGGGCTCGGTGAGGAGGTAGCCGAAGACGTCGGAGGCGAGGGGGTCGCCGACGTTGTAGGTGCCCTCGGCGATGAGCTGGCCGACGTTGCAGCCGGCGAAGACGAAGGTGCCGGCGGCGTAGCGGTTGACGGGGCCGCCATCGAGGTTGGGCGGGTAGGTGCCGGGGGTTGGCCCCCATCGTGCGCTGCCGACGAACGCGAGGGCTCCCCCGCCGTCGTCGGTGGTCCAGGGCGGCAGGCCGCCGACCATCCAGTTGCCGTTGTCCTCGCCGGAGCCATAGCCGTCGGCCACGATGCAGCCCTGGAAGCCGGCGGGCAGGTCGAGCGGGGTGTCGAGCGTCTTGAAGCGGCTCCCGCCGACGAGCACGCCGGGGTCAGCGGGCGAGAAGATGAGCTCGGCCAGGGGGCTCGAGGTGTCCGTGCGGTCGTAGAGGCGGGCGCTGATCGTGAGGTCCAGACCGTCCGAGAGGTGGTCGAAGACACCGAGCTCGGTGATGATGGTGGGGGTGTTGGTATCGAACTCGAGGCCCAGGGGGCCGCCGTGCTGCTGGTTGCCCGTCTGGCCGGCGGGCACGACGTAGGCAATGGCGGGCGGGGCGTCGACGAGGCGTTCGAGGGTCCAGTGGACGGGTCCGGTGGAGGCTCCGCCCGGCAGTTCGGCGAAGGCGGCTCCGAGGATGGCGGGGCCGCGGGTGCCATCGAGGCGGGCGACGGGCGAGGCGACCTCGAGCGGTCGCAGGTCGCCGCTGGCGAGGCTCTGGACGGTCTGCGGCGAGAGTGCGCCATCCCAGATCGCCACGTCGTCGAGCCGCCCATGGTAGTAGCGCATGGCCCCGCCGTCGAGATCGCGGCCGAAGACCAGCGGCGTGGCGTCGGCGATCAGGGCGCCGGTCACGCTCCCCTGGGCGACCTCCATGCCGTCCAGGTAGGTGCGCCCCACCGTGCCGTCGTTGGTGATCGCCACGTGGGTCCACGCGTCCATCGCCACCGTGTAGGCATCGCCGGCGCCGCTGTTGTCGCTTGCGTGGTCGTGCCAGCGGTGGTGGACGAAGCCGCCGCCGGGATTGTTCGAGTTGCCCAGCCAGATGTTGTAGTTGCGTCCGGGCTTGCCTACGACGCCGGTCCACGGCTCGCCGACGGGGCTCACGGAGGGGCGGAGCCATGCGGACACGGTGTAGGCCTCGATGCGGAGGCTCGGTGCGTCGGGCGCGGTCGCGAAGTCGTCCAGGCCGTCGAACGCGATGGCCTGGCCGTACACCCCCCCGCCGAACGTGGCGCCCGAGGCGGTGGCGTGGTTGCCGCTGCCCGAGGTATCGGCGGTATCGCCGTCGAACGCCCAGTAGCCCACGAGGCCCGCCTGAGCGGGCGGGGCCAGGGCGGCGACGGCAAGAAGGAGCAGAAGGACGACAACTGGATTGAGGCGTTTCACCGGTTCCACCCTGACGGGTTCGTCGTGTGTGGCTTTGGGCCAGATCAACTCCTGCGGCGGCGGCGCACGAGCGCGGCGACGCCGGCTCCCAGGAGCACCAGGGTGCCCGGCTCCGGCGTGGTGATGGCGATGTAGCTGAAGTGCGAGGCGTTGCCGAACGTCCCGTCGTCGAAGTCCGCAGGCTGCTCCATGGCGAACTCGAAGCCCTCGGTGTCGGCGTTGCGCACGCGCCAGTCGCAGAAGACGTCGCCGCCCCCGATGTCGCCCGTGGTGCAGTAGAGCTGTGCGACGAGGCTGTAGGCCGATTCCATGAGGGGGCTCTCGTAGGTGACGGCGTTCCAGGCATCGGCGCCGGTGTGGTTCTTGCCGATAGCGCGGTTGTTGCGGAGCGGGACGACGCCGGCCTCGCCATGGATGCCGAGGGCGGGGAAGTTGAACTGGCCGGGCTCCATGGCGACCCAGGCGATGAGCTCCTCGGCGTGATCCCAGTCGGTTGAGTTGGGGTCGTAGGCGCTTTCTTCGACGTACATCTTGAAACCGGTGGGCGAGACGTCCCACACGCGCACCCAAGCGGGGTCGATGCCGTTGATCGTCAACATGTCGGCCACGACTACGGGGACGGCGGCGAAGGCCTCAGGGAATGTGATCTGCACGTAGTCGTCGGTGGTGCCGGCGGTGGCGGTCTGGAGGGCGGTGCCGTAGTAGGTGCGCAGGCCGCCGAAGTCGCGGGCATACACGTCGGCAGGGGCTGTGGCGGGTCCGACGGTGAGCCAGCCGATGGTCTCGACGGCGTGGGTGCCATCGAGGTTCTTGCCCTCCTCGCTCGAGACGAGGAGGGCATCGCGCTGGATGTAGTCGTTGCGGGCGGTGCAGTTGTCCTGGCCGTTGTAGGAGAGCATCGTGGTGAAGCCGATGGCGAGGCCGTCGTAGGCGCCACGGTAGGGGCCGAGGGTGACTCGGGTGCCGGTGTGGTCGGTCTCGACGCGCCCGAAGCACGGAGCGGGGTCGTTTTCGTGGAGGGCCAGGTAGCCGAACTCACCCGTGTAGGCGCTCGTGAAGCCGGTGGGCTGCTCGACGCGCGCCTCGAAGCCGCTGGCCGCGGCGTTGCGCATCCGCAGGTGCTGGAAGGGCTGGGCCGGCTTGAGGTCGGGGTTCACGGGATCGGTGTCGGGGTAGTAGGCCGTGCCCACCATGGTGGCGGGGCCGGGGAACGGCTCCGCGTAGGACAGAGCCGTGTAGCCGCCGCTCGAGAGGCTCCGGACGCCTGCCTCGAGCGTCAGCCCTCCCTCGGCCACGTGGCCGGGCTCGATGGCGATCCACGCGATCGTCTCGCCCACGTGGTTGTTGCTGGACGGCGCGTTGTCGTACTTCGTCTCCTCGACGCGGACGTAGAAGGCGCCGGCAGAGATGTCGCGGACGGAGCACATCGAGGGGTCCATGCCCGCGCGGGTCTGGAGGCCGGCGATCACGACGGGCTCGCCGGCGAACCAGCTCGATGCCAGGCTCACCTGCTGGTAGTTTCTTCCCGCCACCTGCGTGTCGAACGTGTACGAGAAGCTGCCGACCTCCACGTGGAGGCCGCCGATCTCGTACTGACCCGAGGGGAGGGCAAGCCAGTGGACGAGTTCGTCGACCGACGCGTTGCGCGGCCGGTTGTCCTTCTGCTCGGCCAGCACGGCCTTGAAAGTGTGGGGCTGGCGCTCGACGGCCCGCGCGATCGTGAAATGCGAGTCGTGGTCGCTGCCCACCTGGAGGAAGATGTTCGGCGCCGACCCGTAGGTGTTCACGTAGCCATCCCCGCGGTTCGGCACGATGCTACTGTGGTTCGGCTGCTGCGATGGCGTGAGGATCGAGCCGAAATCGACCAGTTGCGTCGTGAGGATGGGCGCGGCCGAGAGCGGGCCTGACAGCAGCAAAGCGCAGGCGGCCAGGAGCAGGATTGGTATGCGGCGCATGACAGGTGACCCCAGTAAGAATCAGTACTACGTTCCTGATAATGAGTTGGATAGCAAATCACATGCCGATATCCGCCGGGCTGGGCACCGTGTTGGCTTCGTCAGAACAGTATAAGTTACAGGTACTTATGTCCTCGCCTCAACCGGCTCCGCGCGCCACGGTGCGGACACTCCACGCCCCCTGCGTTGCCAATCGGCAACGCCTGCACACGCCACGCGAGCGTCCAAAGCCATAATTATCTTCCAGCCATACACTTACGACATGTACTGGGACGTTGCCGTGCGGAAACGTGCAGGAAGCCGCCGTCAACACTGTGGGATGCCTGTTCCAGGATGGGATCTGCTTGGGATCGGTGGGGGAGGCCCCGGCTCCCGCTGAGCCATTCGAGGCCCATCGGGGTCGATCTTTTCTGGCACTTGAGTCTTGACGTGGGCCGGATCGGCGATCTATAATCGGTCGCGGCGGGGAGGCCGACCGGCTCGAAATCACGCGATGCCGGCGCCCAGCCAAGAGATCGACGCGCCGGCTCGCCTTGCACGCTTGTTCTTCGGTGCGAGGGCAATGCGGCGGAGGGGAGTGGCTCCACTGGCTCGCCATACGGGGACCAGGGGAGTTGCTGGACATCCGAGCGCTCGGTGCGCCCCCCGGTCCTGTGCCCCTGGCGGCTCGGGGCTTGCCTACGACAGGTTCCTGCGCCCGCCGCGACCATCCCTGAACACCGCATAGAACAGCAGCCCGCGGCCCCCGCAGCATCGCTCCGCAGCAAGGGCACGGCTCCGCCGGCCCGCGGCGGCGGAAGGAGGCACAACGATGCCGGCAATCCTGTTCGTTGAGGACGACAAGAACCAGCGCATGCTCCTCAAGGAGGAGTTCGCCCACGAGGGCTACACGGCGCTCACCGCCCCCAACAGCGATGCGGCCCTGGCCACGGTGGCGCGCGCCATGCCCGATCTCGTGGTGGTGGACATCGCGATGCCTGGCATGGATGGCCTCGAACTCCTCGGCAAGCTGCTCGCCATCAACAACCGCCTGCCGGTGATCATCCACTCGGCCTACACAAGCTACAAGGACAATTTCATGTCCTGGGCCGCGGATGCCTACGTGGTCAAGCAAAGCAACCTGGCGGAGCTCAAGCAGACGGTTCGCAACGTGCTCGGCAAGCGCCAGACCGCGGACACGGGCAAGGCCGGCGCCGCCACCCCCATCGCGTGACCCCCCCCGAACAAGCGGCCTGACCACCACGTCTCCCCCCACCCCGCACAGGAACCCGTCACGCCGGCCCGCCGGGCGGCGAATTGACAGTGTGGGAACGGTTCTGCTTTAATGGCGGCCAACCGTCGCTGAACCGTAGACGACGGGCATCCCCGTTGGGGCAGGCCATGCGCAGGAAGATCGCAGGCTTCGTGGTCCTCGCCGCGCTCGCGGCCGTGCTCCAGTTTGCCTGGCTGGCGCGGCTCGCCCGGCCCCATCTCCCCGGCCACGTCCGCACCTTCGGCATCGGCCACGTCCTCGACCGCACGGCGGCCGGCGGCCTCACCGAGCGCCTGGCCACCGCTCTGGCGGACGTCGTGGCGTCCGAATCCGGGCTGCGCCAGGCACCGGCGGCGGAGGCCGACGTGGTGCTCCGGGCCGAGGTCGACGACCTGGTGACGCCGGTGGGGCAGGCCTCGGGGGCCGCGGTGGGCCGCGGGCTCGCACTCCGCGTCGACCTTGTCGACCGCCGCTCCGCGGAGGCCCTGCTGCGCACGGGCAGCACGGCGCGATCGGTGGGGAGCCCTGGCGAGGACCCGGGGGCCACGGACGAGGTGCTCCGCCGCCTCGCCCGTCGCGCTCTCGGCCCGAAGCTCCAGCGCTGGCCGCTGCGATGGCTCACCATCTTCGCCTTCGTCCTCTCCGCGCACCTCTTCTACCTCTACAACCTGGTGTTCCACATCTGGGCGAAGCCACCACGGGTGCGCGCCGCCTACGCGGGCTGGTATGTGGCCATGTTCCTGCTGTTCGTGGTCGTGGCCTCGGGGCCGCCCGGGACGCGCCTGGTCTTCGGGGGGCTCCACCGCCTGCTGCTCTTCGGCCTGTTCCTGATGCTCACGAGCGCCTTCTTCCACATGCCCGCCCTGTTCGGCTTTCTGGCCGTGGCGCTCGTCTCCTACCTAGTGGTGCCGTTCTTCGCCGAGGCCACGCTCGTGCTCCTCACGATCCTCTACCTGGTGTTCCTCGTGGAGCTGCGCTGGGCGCGCCTCTCGCGAAACTATCTCGTGCTCGCCTGCTTCGTGCTCGGGTTCGTGCTCCTGCTCGTGGTGCTCTTCCCCCTGGTGAACCTGGGGGTGATGCGCTCGCCGCAGGACCTGCGAACGGCGTCGCTCGGCGCCAGCGGCGCGGCGGCAGAGACGCGCCAGGCCATCTGGATGAGCCTCCAGACCGCCACCGTGGCCACCCTGCTCGTCCTGGCGCTCGGCGTGCCGCTGGCCTACTTCCTGGTGCGGAGCGACTTCCGGGGCCGCAACGTGCTCGACGCCCTGGTCGACCTGCCCATCGTGCTCCCGCCGCCCGTGGTGGGCCTGGCGCTCGTGCAGCTCGTCGGGCCGAACCAGGACATGGGCGCCGCCCTGCGCGACCACTTCGGCATCGTGCTGGCGAACGACTGGAAGGGGATCGTGCTCGCCCAGGCCTTCGTGAGCAGCCCCTTCCTCGTCCGCTCCGCCATGGCCGCGTTCCGCGCCGTGGACCCGCGGCTCGAAAACGTCTCGCGCACCCTGGGCGCAAGCCCGCTGCGCACCTTCTTCCGCGTGACCCTGCCGCTGGCCGCCCGCGGCATCTTCATGGGCTGCATCCTCACCTGGGGGCGGGCCATCGGCGAGTTCGGCTCCGTGACCTTCATCGCCGAGCACCCCGAGACCATGCCCGTGCGCATCTACAAGCAGTTCGTCGAGTCCGGCGAGAAAGGCCCGAGCATCACTCTCGCCATCCTGATGATCGTCCTGTGCGTCCTCGTGTTCGCGGGCCTCCACCTGCTGGCCTCGCGCACCCTGTGGCGCAACGTGTCCACCCTGTGGAGCCGCGCCGGTGATCCGAGCCGAAGGCCTGAGTAAACGCCTGGGCGACTTCAGCCTCCGCGACATCTCGTTCGCCGTGGCCCAGGGCGAGTACGCCGTCCTCCTCGGCCCCACCGCCTCGGGCAAAACCGTCCTCCTCGAGACCGTCGTGGGCATCAACCGCCCCGACGCCGGCTCCGTGTGGCTCGACGGCCAGGACGTGACGCACGCGCCGCCGGAGCGACGCGGCATCGGCTTCGTCTATCAACGCTCGATGCTCTTCCCGAACCTCTCGGTGTGGGACAACATCGCCTACGGCCTGCGCTACCACGGCGTGGAGCGGGCCGACCGCGCGGCGCGCGTCGAGCACCTGGCGGACCTGCTCGACATCGCGCCACTGCTGCGGAGGAGCATCCACGGCCTCTCGGGCGGCGAGATGCAGAAGGTGGCACTCGCGCGGGCACTGGCCATCGAGCCGCACGTGCTCCTTCTCGACGAGCCCCTCGCCCCCCTCGACCCCCTCTCGAAGGAACTGCTGCGCACGGAGCTCCAGGAACTCCACCACAAGCTCGGCACCACCATCGTGCACGTGACCCACGACCAGGAGACGGCGCGGGTGCTCGGGGCCGTCATCGGCGTGATGCGCCACGGCCAACTCCTCCAGTTCGGGCCGAAGGACGAGGTGTTCGACCGCCCCGCCTCCGCCTTCGTCGCCCGGTTCCTGGGCATCGAGAACGTGCTGAGCGGCCGCGCCGCGCCCGACGGCGAACTCGCCCGCATCGAGCTCGGATGCGGCTCCGTGGTCGCCAGGACGGATCGCGAGGGCCGCGTGGGCCTGTGCGTGCGCCCCGAGCTCATCGCCATCGCTCCCGCCGAGGCCGCGCTGCCGGCAGCCACGCTGAACCGCATCCAGGGCGTCGTGCAATCCATCTCCGACCGCGGCGCCCTCGTGCGCTACCTCGTGGCGGCGGCCGACGACCGCTTCGTGGTCCTCCAGCCCAAGCGCGAGTATGCCGACGCCGCCGTCCGCGTCGGACAGCACGTCGCGCTCTCGTTCGACGTCGATGCCGTCCACGTCTTCCCCCGCTGGAGTGAACACCACCTCGGCGAGGACCGTGCCGAGGCCCCCGCCCAGGCGCCCCGCGGCGCCTGCCCCGTCCGCCGGCGCCCGATCTGAAGCATAATCGAGGTGCAGAGGGCCTCGAGGGGACTTGAAGGACTACTCGCGATGGAGATGCCGTTCGGAATCGAGAACGATCGCCTGGCCATCCGCAAGGTGATCACCCGCGCTCTCCTGCCGCTGGGCGATACGGCGCTCGACCTCACGCCCTTCCTCGTGATGGCCGGCCTCACCGTGGCGGCGGCGCTCCTCATGCGCCGAAAGTTCCCCCATCGTCAGTGGGCGCGACGCCTCATCCAAACCCTCTCCGCCATCGCCTTCATCGTCGGCGTCCACCCCTGCGCGTGCATGACCCGCGACATCGTGCTGGGGGCGAACTCCCTGGGCCGCGACGACCTGAAGGCCTTTAAGTACCTCATCATCTTCGGCACGGTGGCCGCGTCCACGATGCTCTTCGGACGCGTCTTCTGCGGGTGGATCTGCCCCCTCGGCTTCGCCCAGGAGCTCATCGGGAAACTCAGCGAGTGGACCCACCGCCTGCGCCACCGCCGCACCGTGCTCTACACGAAATACGCCCTGGGTGTGGCCTTCCTCGGCCTGCTCTTCTACAGCTCCTATAAGACCAAGCCCGGCGCCTTCTCGTTCATCGAGCACGCGATGGTCTTCTTCACCATCGGCCTGGCGCTGATCGTCCTCACCGTGCTCACCAACCGCAAGCAGGACTGGTTCTTCAAACGATTCCGCTACGCTCTGCTCGTGCTCATCTTCGCCGTCTACATCTACGGGGTCTACTGCAACGGGCCGTTCTGCGTCTTCTTCACGGCCTACGTCGAGTGGGCCTCGGTCATCTCCTGCTTCGGCGTGCTGCTCATCTCGATCGTCCTGATGAGCGCGTGGTGCCGCTACATGTGCCCCGAGGGCGCCACCCTCGGCCTGCTGGCCAAGCACAGCGCGTGGCAGATCAACCGGAACGACCGCTGCATCCAGGACGGCTGCTGCGAGCCCGTGTGCCCGGTGGACTGCATTACCAACGGCATCCGCGACCGCAACACCTGCATCTTCTGCATGCGCTGCGTGGACGTGTGTCCCGTGGACGCCCTCGAGGTGGTCAACGAGGTGCAGCTCGGCCAGCGCCAGACGCTGCCCTACAAGGCGCTGTGCACGCTCAAACGCGGGCCAGGCATCCACCTCCATTGAATGCGGCGGGTCAGAGAGCGGCTATGAACACCTTGCATCGCGGCCACCGGATGGGAGCGGGAGCGGCGGCCCTCGTGCTCCTGGCGTCCGCCGCACTCGCCGCCGAGAACGTCGACTGGCCGATGTTCGGCTTCGACCCCTCGCGGCAGGGCCTCAGCCCCACCCGCTTCCCCTCGGCCAAGCTCCAGCGCATCTGGTCGACGCCGAAGCCGCGCGCCCTGTTCACCTACGTGGAGGGCACGTCGTACTGGTCGTGCCCCTGCCTGGCCACCGTGGAGGGCGAGCCGAGAGTCTTCATCGGCTGCTACGACAACAGCGTGTATGCCTTCGACGCCGCCACCGGCGCGCAGGCGTGGGCCTTCATCACGGGCGACGCGGTGAACGCCACCCCCGCCTACGCCGTGATCGGCGGCCGGCCGATGGTCTTCGTCGCCTCCTCCGACCGTTCGATCTACGCGCTCGACGCACGCTCGAGCCTGCCCGAGCACACCACGCGCCGCATCTGGCAGCTCGAGACCTTCCACTGGGCTCACACCGTGAATCCCGCGCGGATGGCGAGCCCGATGGTGGCCGAGATCGACGGCCGCCCCGTGCTCTTCTGTGGGGTGTGGAACAACAACCAGAGCGGCACCGAGAACGTCCAGCGCGGCGAAGTGCTTGCCCTCGAGCCCGCCACGGGCAAGATCCTCTGGCGGCGGCTCATCGGCACCGGCGCCGTGAACACCCCGTGCCTGGGCACCGTGCGCGGCGAGCCCGCCCTCTTCGTCCCCTACGAGCCCGGCTCCATCTTCGCCATCTCCGCACACGACGGCCGCGACCTGTGGGCCACCCCCTACGCCGCCGGCGAGGAACTCATGAGCGGACTCTCCGTCGCCGTCGCCGAGGGCCGTCAGCTCCTCTTCCTCGGCGGACGCACCGCATGGGCCTACTGCGTGGACGCCGAGACCGGCGCCCAGCTCTGGTCGACCAACATCGGCACGTGGGTGGACAGCACCCCCGCCTTCGCCGTCGTCGACGGGCGCCCCATCGTCTTCTTCGGCACCTACACCTACTTCGTCTTCGCCTGCGACGCCCTCACCGGTAAGGAGATCTGGGGCTACCGCACCCGCGGCATCATCCAGGGCTCGCCCGCCCTCGCCCACATGGGCGACGAACTGGTCGTGTGTGTGAACTCGCTCGACAACCACGTCTACGTGGTCGCCGCGCGCGACGGCCGCTTCGTGTTCCGCCACCACATCGGCGACTTCCCCTGGACCCACTACCTCAAGGGGAGAACCATCTGGTCGTCGTGCGTGGTCGGCACGCTGGCGGGCCGGCCCCTGCTCGTCGTCCCCTCCTACAGCGGCGTCGTCCACGGCTTCGCCGCCGCGGCCAGCAGCGACAACGCCGGCCCGCCGCGCGACAGCATCTTCGACGCCCTGGGCGAGGCCTACACCATCCCCCTCCTCATCGTCGTCGCCGTGGTCCTCGCGATCACCGCCCGCCGCCTCATCGCCACCCGCCGAAGCTGACCGCAAGTCCCCACCGCACAGGCGCCGGGGGCGAAGCCCCAGGAACCCGGCCGGGACTGCCATCGACCACTCATCAGCCCAACCGATGGCCCGCACCTCTCACCAGGTCTGGGCGTGAGCGCAGCACCTCGTGAAAGGAGTGAGGGATAGCATCGAGTACCAGAGCCCGGCTCTCAGACAGTCTGCGCGTGCCCAGTGCGCCGATTCTCGTTTCAGGCAAGGCCGCACACGCGAGCACCCGCAGACGTATCCATAGTGGATACGTCGAGGACAGCTCGCACGGAGGGCGCCGCCTGAGGCGAGAAGCGGCCGCTGGCGGCCAAAGCTGGTGAGAAATGCGGCGTAGGCGTGGAGACGGGATGATCGCGAGGCCCGGATGCGCCGAAGGGGGCATGTGGGCGGCCCCGCCCGACCCCAGGGTCGGTGAGGCGAGCGGCTTCTGTCGCACGCATATCAATATAATACGATTCTGTTCGATATGTTCCGTTTGTTCGCATTCGTATCTGACTCGTTTCAATGCGATTTGTTGTGCTACACATCAGATTGATGCTCTGTGGCGCTCTGCCGCGCATCAGGCGCGGGGGCGGTGCGCACGACGGGCGAGTGTCGTGTGGCCACTACGGGTTGGTACTGCGGTCTGTGGCAATCCCACGTCTTGTGGTCATCGCGAGGGCCACCGGTGCGTTCTGAGAGCTCGGCTGGAGGCGGTACGGGCTTTGCTTGGCACAGACGGTCAGGAGTTGTTCCGGGAGATCAGGAGGGAAGGGCTCTGGAGGGCAGTGCCCTGGTGGTTTCGTCAGATTCTGTCGAGCTCGGCGGGGTCTTGTCTCGGGCTGGACGACCGGCTGGCCGGTCGAGGATGCGCACGTGGTGGACGCCAGGTGCGCGCCTGCGGGACGAGGACCGGCCGCACAGCTCGGTGACGCCGCACGGGCCGTGCGCTCAGGGTGCCTCCTCCGTGACCTGAGCGCCGGCTCAGCGGCGATCATTCGGCCGGTCGGTTGCTGGAGAGCCGGCTGGCACCCACGGTGAGGGCCGGTGCAAGAGCTGCTTGCGCGCAGCAGGTGGAGCGAGAAATGCTTGTGCAATCGACCGCATCTCCATCCGCCGCTCCCGCTGCCTGGGCGGCGGGCCTCGAGGGTCTGGCCGCCCGGGTGGAGAACGCGGCGTACTGGGTTGCCGAGGTGGCCAGGGGGCATCCCAGCGAGGCCATCGGGGACCCGCTGAACGGGTCTGTGGATATCCTGCGCACCGTGTGGTCGGCGCTCCGCATCCTTGCGATGGTTCTGGACAGGACGTATCTCGATATGATCGTACAGAGCCAGGACGACATCCAGGCCGCGGTGGGGAAGGTGGGCGGGGCGATTGCCTCGCTGCACGCTGCGGGGGAGCGGGCGCGGTCCACGATCCGCGAGCAGCTTGGCGAACTCGACGGAGTGGTGAGGCTGGAGGGTTCGGCGGAGGCTCCGGAGCGGCTTCGCACGATTGCCGGCACGCTGCTTCGGGCGGCGACGGAGATGCGGGAGGAACTGGGCCGGTCGTCGAGCGAGATCGCAGGGGGCGAGCGGATCCGACGCGCGGTGGAGGAGCGGGCGGCTCAGGTGCGCCAGCGCGCCTTGTGCAGGAGCTTGCCGCGGGTGCTGGCGCGGGACACCCTCGGCGAGCGGATGGAGGAACTGGTCTCGGGGACGAGCCGCTTCAGGCGCAATGTGTGCCTCGGCATCGTGGAGGTCGATCAGTTGGGCGCCATTGCCGAGGAGCACGGCGGGCTCGTGGCCGATGCCCTGCTGCTGCGCGTCGCGCAGGTCGTTCAGCAGGAGGCGGACTCCCACCGGGGCGCCGAGATCGGCTTCTACGGCCGCGACCGGCTGGCCATCATTCTGCCGTCGTGCTCGCTGGGCAAGGGGCATCAGCTCATGGTCCGGCTTGCCTCCGCCGTCCGCCACTCCCGCTGGGAGTGCGAGGCAGGGGGCCGCCAGGCCACCCTCTCGCCCACCATCAGTGTGGGGCTCACCCAGCCGTGCAAGGGCGAGGGGGTCGAGGACTTCAGGCAGCGGGCCGAGTCGCGCCTCCACGAGGCCCGAGAGCGGGGGGGCGACACCGTGGCGGCGGCGCGATGACAACTCGCACGGGAGAAGCGCCATGGCCGTGAGGAACGTCGATTCGCAGTGGCCTGCCTGCGATGCCCAGGGTGGCGAGGCACCGGCATGCACCGTGCGCGCCGAGGGCGGCGCCACCTCACCCCAGGCGGCGGAGAAGGTCCAGCCCCGCGTGCTCATCGTTGCGGCGCCCGACGTGGCCTGCGACCTCCCGAGGTCGGCGGGGGGGCAGTTCGCGATCGAGACGGCGGCGACTGGCCAGGGCGCGCTGGCCATGATGGCCAGCGGCGCGGAGTATGCCGTGGTCGTGGCCGGCTACGGCATGCCGGACATGGACGGCCTGGAGTTCCTGTCCGCCCTGCGGGCCCACTGGCCCGTGACCGTGCGCGTGTTGCTGACCGGCTCGGGGGATGTGGACGTGGCCATCGCCGCGGTCAACCGGAGCCACGTGTTCCGGATCCTGACCCGGCCGGTCGAGTGCGGCCTGTTGCATCGGGCGATCCAGGAGTGTCTCGGGCGGCATCGCCGGGTGGCCGCGGAGCACAAGTTCATGGAGGATGCGCTCGGGGGGAGTCTGAGCATTCTCTCGGATGTCCTGTCCCTGGTGAACCCGTCGGCCGCGCGTCGCGGCCAGCGCGTGAGGGACCAGGTGCGGCGGATGGCGCGCCGGCTGGGTCTGCCGCGGGCGTGGCGGTATGCCCTGGCCGCCGAGTTCTCCCAGCTCGGGTGCATCGCCGTGGCGTCGGACACGGTGGAGAAGGCGTGCTCGGGCGAGCCCCTCGGCCCGGAGGAGCAGGCGGCCATGGACGCGCATCCGGGGGTGGGGAGCCGGCTGATCGCCAGCATCCCCCGGCTGGACGCGGTGGCGCAGATGGTGGCGGGCCAACGCCGGACGTTCCGCGCGAGCGAGACCGCCGAGGAGCCGCGGGCTCGGGACCCGGTGGTCGTGGGGGCGCAGTTGCTCCGCGTGGCGCACGGCCTCGATCTCCTCATCCACTCGGGCCGCACGCGCGAGGAGGCGGTCGAGGAGCTGCGGCGGCGCCCCGAGGAGTACGACCCGGCCATCGTGGCCGCTCTGGACGGTCCGGCGCCCGAGCCGGAGGCAGAGGAGGCAGAGGGGATGGTGGTGTCCGAGCTGGCGGTTGGGATGGTGCTGGCCGAGGACGTGCGGGATATCGATGGCCTGATCGTGGTGGCAAGAGGCCAGGAGCTCACTCCCCCGCTCGTGGCGCGCCTGCGGCGTCTCGAGCGTGTGGGGTGGCTCGAGGGAGCGATCCCGATCCGCACCAGCCTGTGATGGAGTGCCGGGCCTGCTCCGCGGCTCGCGGCGGCTGTGCCACGCATCCAGTGCCCGGCGGCTCAGCTCGGGCTGCCCACCGCCTTGCGGACGGCATCCACAAGCAGGTGGGGCGACAGGGGCTTGGCCAGGAGCGTGATCGGCCCGTGTTCCAGGGCGCGCTTCATCAGCTTGCTATCGGGGAACGCCGTGAGGACCACCACGGGCACGGAAGCGCGCACCTGGCGGATGTGGCCCAACGTGGCGGGGCCGTCCATCCCCGGCATCTTCAGGTCCAGCAGCACCAGGTCCGGGCACTCGCGCCGCACCAGGTCGATGGCATCAGGCCCGCAGTTCGCCGTAAGGACCCTGAATCCCTCGCTCGCGAGGACGTCGCGCACGTAGTCGAGCACGGCCTGCTCGTCATCGACGGCCAGGACCAGGCGCGGCTGCCTGGCTGTGCTCTGGCCCTCCGCCCAGCGGTCCAGCACGCTCTTCTTGAAGCGCCAGGAGCCCCCGACCTTGAATGCGGGGATCTGGCCTTCCCTGGCGAGACGCCGGGCCGTCTGCTCGTTGATCTTCAGGTACGAAGCAGCCTCGCTCAGCGTCAGGACCTCGTCGGTACTTGGCATCCGGCACCCTCCGTGCGCAGTTCCAATTGACCGAGATACGTACACACCTCCCTCGGGGCCCTGCTGAGCAGCCACTGTTCCTCGGCCCGTCTCAGGCTTCCCGCAGGCGAACGGGAACCGCATGGCGTCATTCAGGTGGGTGTGGTCTCACTGGTGCATGGCCAGCAAAGCGACGTACGGCTCAACCTTCCGGTTGCCTGTCTCCCCGCCGGCAACCGGCTTCCTGCTGTCTTATGGCACTCCGAAGCACCACATTACAACATTCTAGTGCGCATGGTAACGCGCCCATGGCCCGATGTCAAGTCTTTTCCAGGATTCTCAGGCCGCGGCTTGTGGGCTCGTGCTCACCGGTATCCCATGCCACGCCGTGCCTGCCACATGGGTGGGCTTGCGGGCCGTGGGGCATCCTGGCTCGCAGCTGGATGGCAGGCGTCCGGGAGCGGATGATGGCGCGGTCCCGGGCGCCTCCAGCCCCCTACCAGCGTCTTTTCCTGCGGCGTGCGAGCATCATCAGGCCGCTCAGGACCAGCAGCGCTGTGGTCGGCTCGGGGATGGCGTAGGCGTGCATGGGCAGGAAGGCGCAGAGCTTGGGCTCCGCGGCATCGTAGGCGGCCTGAAGCTCGGCCACGACCTCGTAGAGCATCTTGTCCGAC
>Ga0272441_10008335_pt1 | contig 16446 bp, 12 predicted proteins | sample SSMProp6N_FD_193582 | JGI IMG/M metagenome (GOLD analysis project Ga0272441, IMG submission 193582) | Marine sediment archaeal communities from Little Sippewissett salt marsh, Falmouth, MA, United States - SSM-Prop-6N | ecosystem: Environmental > Aquatic > Marine > Wetlands > Sediment ... | reverse complement strand
TTAACGTACGAACCGTTTTGCGGATAAATAAAAGCCACATCGGGAGGATTTTTGTCTGTTCCAAGTGCATAGAGATGGTCATCGTCTGAACCTATATAAATAGTACCATCAGAACCGATTGCAGGAGAGGAATAGATCGATTGACCGGTCTTATAAGTCCATTTAAACGAGCCATCTGGGTTTATAGCGTAAACATTATTGTCATGGGAGCCGAAAAAGAGTGTGCCATTGGCATCTATTGCTATTGATGTTCTGATATGATTTGGAAGATTAAGTGTCCATTTGAGATTACCTGAAGAATCCAATGCATAAAGATGAGCGTAATCTGTTGTATAGTAATCAACAGAAGAACCGATGTAAATTGTTCCATTTGGACCAATAGATTGTGTTGAATGTAAAAGTACCCCATCATCAAATTGCCATTTTTTTGAACCATCGGGATTTATTGCATATAAAACATCATTTTCCGAAGAAAAATAGATTGTTCCATCTTGTCCAATGGACGGTGTTGATGTTGAACCTCCGTCGATTTTAAACCTCCAATTTTCGGTTCTATTTGGATTAATGGAGAATAGATGCCCATTGTTGTTATCAAAACTTGTGACATAAATTGTTCCGTCCAGGCTTATAGATGGAGAGGATTCGACGCAGGTGTCTGTCTTAAATGTCCATAATAATGAACCATCAGGATCCAGAACATAGAGTCCATAACCTTCATCATACGGGCTTGCATCACCTAAATATATGTTTCCATCTTCACCGATTGTCGGGGGTGATTTGGATGCAGCAATATAATCAATTTCCCAATTTTGGTTACCTTCATAATCATAAGAATAAAATCTACCGTAGCTGTAATAATATATTGCTCCATCATTTCCAATGGCTGGTGTATAATTGTAAGATGACCAAAACCACAATTTTTCCATCCATTTCAAATTTCCATCGGAATCTATTGCATAAAGATAATCATCATAAGAATCGACATAAATTGAACCATCAGAACTTATAACCGGAGACGATCGAATATATCCTCCAGCTTTGAATTTCCATAATAATTCCGGGGTAACGGGACCGACATTGATGCTACAACCAGTATGCTGTGGATCGTGCATCAACATGTGCCAGGGGGATTCAGAAGCTCGAGCGGACTGGTTGAGTGGGCAAAGAAAGAATAAAGATATTATCACAAGAGAAGATTTGAGAAAATATATCATGAGCCACCTCGTTTATTTCAAGTTATTTAATAATTATAACTGAAAAAATTAAAGTTACAATCGGAATGAGATTTCCCCCGATTTTGATATAATATCCAATCATGTTGAACTTTATTTTAATTATCCGGATTGTCAAAACAGCTTTCTTTTTTAGACATTCAGTCTCGTTTTTTCCACAATCAGTCTCATTTTTTCCACTAAAAGACATAATACTGAAAGGAATCTATCCTTGATATGATACAGAAGGGCTGAAAACAGCTAATTTTAAAGCAACTGCTTAAAAATTAGTTTACTGGTACAGAACTTGCTTATTAAATATTAATTTTTAGAATTGTTTGATTGAGCAAAGAAAGGTAAATTGAATGTCGAATTTTAATGACGGTTATCAGAGAACGCTTAAAAAAGCTGTTTCCTGTTCAGGTATAGGTCTTCATTCCGGAGAAAAGGTCAATATGTCCATATTACCTTCGAAACCGGATACTGGTGTTAAATTCAAGCGGACAGATTTAAACGGAAGCTCCCATGATGTTACAGCTTCAGTGAACAATGTGAGAGAGGTCAATTTTGCGACCAAACTCGGTTATAACGGAACGGAAGTTCACACGGTCGAGCATCTTCTGGCGGTTTTGAACGGTCTCGGTATCGATAATGCTGAAGTTCATGTAAGCCAGAAGGAGATACCTATCCTCGACGGAAGCGGAAGTCCCATTGTCTATCTCATCAGAGAGGCGGGAATATCCAAACAACCAGTCAAGAAGACATACATAAAAATTGATGAACCATTGGAGGTCAGTGAAGATGATAAATTCATCAAAGTAGTTCCATCCGATGAATTACAGATCTCCTATTTTATCGATTTCAATCACCCGGTATTGAAGAAGCAGTCTTACTCGTTTACATACAACAAGATTGCCTTCATAAACAACGTAGCGCCTGCGAGGACTTTCACGTTTTTAAAAGAAGTGAACTATTTGCGTAACATTGGTCTTGCCAAGGGTGGCTCCCTTGATAATGCTATCGTTGTTGGTGATGACAGTATCTTAAACGATCATCTAAGGTTCGATGACGAGTTCGTCCGTCATAAAGTTCTCGATCTCCTCGGAGATCTATTCCTTCTCGGCAAACCTTTAATAGGTCACGTCATAGCTTACAAGGCGGGACATTCCCTTCACGTGGAGCTGGTCAAGAAAATACTGGAGAAGACCCAGCCCTGGGTTACGGTATAAGTCTTTCCGGGTATGTAACTTTTAAATCATACTGTCTGAACTCTATTTTACCCTGTACATCTCTTTTTGTTTGAAGAAAGCTGCGCTGACAAAGACTGTCAAAAACTGCCATTAACTGCCAAAAAGGTGTCAAAAAGTTATCAAATAAGTGTCGTGTTGTCATTTTTACTCGTCGGCATCCTGGGGTGAATCGAGAGTTTCATCATTCTTTGATGATTCTCTACCATTGTTAACAATATTTTGCAATTCCTCGTCAGGCATGGGGTTGATAAGAACTTGACGTTTGTGGTTGAGGCTATTCAAGTCGTTGTTCTCAGTGTCAGGTGAAATTATTTTGGCAGATCGTAACAGATCGATGATTTTGCTTTCAAGTTCTGACAGATGTTTTAATGCGGCAATGATATGGGTAATTGGTTTTGTTGATCGAGCGAGTTCTTTTGTTTTAGACCAGATCAAGACTCTTCTTCTGTAGGAATCGAAAATGAATTCATCCAGTATTTCTGTAGAAAACTCTCTTTTAAGGTATTTATGGTACCATGCGAGATCCCGAAAGACAGTTCTTTCAGAAACATTCATCATATTGGTAATTTCTGCGATTCTGCGACCTTCACAACGAAGGTTATAAATAGATATACGTCTTTCATTCAGGTAATCTTTTTTACTTTTATTGACGGATTTGATTTGATTTGTCGTAGTATCAGACATAAAATTTCTCCCGAAAGAGGCTGTTTAATAATAAAATAAGGCAATTTTAGGGAAAATCAAGATGGTGAAGGGGATTATTTTGAAAAAAATCAGTCAGAAACGGAGATTAGGTAAAAGGAAGATTCGGAAGAGGGCACGGTGTGGAGGTTGTCTGAAAATCCCACAAATTCGTGACATAAGATTAGGACTGTTTCAATCGGGGGGATTGACCGACGGTGATGACAGAAATGATGGTCGAGAAGGGACGGACGACCTACTGCATGACGCGTTTGGGGGAGTTGTGAATGTGGACGTGGGATTCGGGTCGATGCGTAGATCGAGCCATACATTGGAACGAAAATATTCGTACCCTACATGGACAAACAAGATGTTTGTCCTACGTGGTTGTTGGTGATGGAAGAGACCTGCAATGGCAGATGCGGGGGGGGTAATTGGTCGTTATTTTGATGTGTTTTTCTGCAAAACACATTTTTGATAACAGCTAGCTAAAGCTAGCTGCTAGGGATGGGCTTTTAGCCCATTGTGGTGAAATTGTTAGCGAGAATTGAAATGGTGTTGCGGGGGGGGTGGGTGAGGAGGATAAAGTTGGGCACAGTTCGCATTCGCTTAACTATACCCCTACACGACAATAGGAGGGGATTCGGGTCGATGCGGAGATCGAGCCATACATTCGGGCATACCGCCTTTTGTCCCTAATAACAAAATGATTGAAAATAACGGAAATTGTTTTTTTTAGAATCAGTATAGATATTGACAATTAAAATATTGTTTGTTAAAAATTGATAAATGGGAAAGCGATTTGAGAACAAGGAGGAAAAAATGAGTTGTCATATCTGCGGAGGATTTTTAAATAAAATTATCACCGATTTGCCGTTCAAAATTGACGAGTCTTCAATAATTATCATAAAAAAAATACCTGTTCTGCAATGCACCAATTGCAGCGAATTCATTATTGAGGATGTGGTCATGTAAAAAGTTGACAAAATCATGAATGGTGTTAACAAGGCTGCTGAACTCGAGATCCTTACGTACGCGTAAAACTATTTTTTGTGGTATTATTTTTTTGAATGAAGATAGATGGTATAATAAGGTTACAGCAATTTGTCGAGAAGATAATTTCCAAGCACAATTATGCTAAAAAGTAAGAAAAAAAAGCTTCCTGATTTCAAGACTACCGAAGAATTTATCGAATTCTTCGAGAACAATGACATGAGTGATTATCTCGATGAAATGGAAGAAGCACAATTTGAGGTTGACCTTAAATCGATCGTATATCAGGTTACTCTTGATATGCAAATGAGTCATAAGCTTAAAGAGATTGCCAAAGAGAAAAAGACTTCCACAGAAAATCTCATAACCGAATGGGTCAAAGAGAAAATCGAGGAAAAAGAATAATTAGGTAAACTGTGCCTGTGTTTTGATATAATGGAAGCGTTGATATTATTTAGGATCACTAGAGAGAGATAAAAAATGAAAGGCATTCAATATGTCATCGATGATAAGGGATTGAAAAAAGCTGTATTGATCGATTTGAATATTTGGGGAGATGCCTGGGAGGACATCTTCGACGCATTGGTTTCAAAGTCGAGGGAAGAAGAACCAACCATTTCGTGGGATGAGTTGAAAGCCGAGTTACAAACAGCATAGCTGATTATTGTTTTAATGTGTTGAATTTTGAAGAAATTGGGTTTAATTTAAAAATGTTAGATTAAACCATAATTCAAAAGAAGGAAGATGTTAATCCAATATATCAAAGCTGCTATGAGAAAAGCCTAATATGAAATCCTGACTGATGACAATTCATATTATGGTGAGATTCCTGGTTTTGACGGTGTTTGGGCAAATTCAGAGACGCTGGAAGACTGTCGGGATGAATTAGAAGATTTGGAAGTGTGGATTTTTCTCAAAATATCCAGAAATTTGCCTTTGGCTGTAGTTGAAGGTTTAAAACTTTTAAAAGTGTTTTAATTCCTTAAATTAAGTACTAAGCGACATAAACTTTGTATCCTTCAAATGGCCATTCTTCTTTAACTTTTATTGGTATAACACAATAAACTTCATTTGTTAGTTCAATTGGAAAATTTTGAGAACAAGATATAATAATTGCTTTATTCCCTTTTTCACGCAGTCTTTTTAATAAAGGCACATAATCTTTATCTTCGGAAACTAAAGCAATAAAGCGATAAGTTTCTCGAAAAGTTTCAACAATAGTTGAAACAGCAACATCGACCCCCTTTTCTGATGTTCCTGGTAAGTTTATTTCTTCAATATGTACACCTTTTTCATTCATTAACCTTTCGAGCATAAATGTTCTTTCTTCTGGAGAAAATTTAGAATTTTTAGATCCAAACATTTTTTTTGAACAAACAAATTCTATCTGGTCACATTCAGCGTTTATTTTATATTCCTTAAAAATAAGATTTATAAGACCTCTAAAACCACTAAGTGTAAGTTCTTTAATAATCCTGTCTTTATTTAATCCAGAATCTAAAAGTCTATTTATAAAATTTGGTCCGTCAATGACGATTGGAATTTCATTTTCTATCATACTGACTCCTTTTGATATATATAAATAAAACACATAAAGTTTAATATAAATCTATTGAATAAATTTTTCAAGGGAAAATGATTCTATTTACAGAAAAAAGTTAGGTTTATTCTATGTATTTTGGAAAGAAAGAGTGATATAACAAAATTTTGACTTGTGAACTTTATTGTTGTAAAATTCAACAAAAAATTAGTATTATACAAAATATATATCATGTCTAGAAACGAATATCAAAATATTGATAATTTAGATGGTCATCAATTTGAAGACCTAATCGAAGAGCTTGTAAAAAGAATGGGTTTTCTTACAGAAGAAAGAAAACTCTCTGCCGACGGTGGGATTGATATTATAGCTAATTGTGATAAACCGTTGTTTGAAGGAAAATATATAATTCAGTGTAAAAAGCATAGTAAACCTATTGGAGAACCAATTTTGAGAGATTTATATGGTGTAATAACAGCAGAACGTGCTAATAAGGGTATTTTAATAACAAATTCGACATTTTCACTGCCTGCACAAAATTTTGCTAAGGATAAGCCAATTGAACTCATTGATTTAGAGAAATTAAAAAAGCTTCTTAATGAATATTTAGTTCACAATTCCATGAAAGCTTCATCAAGTAATACATGGGTATCATTAAATGCCAAATCAAACGATAAAATTGATTTTTCTCAAATAAGAAAAAATTATTATGCAAAACATGGAAGAAATATAAGGGATTTTGATATATATCTAACAGCAATGAAAGATTTATTAGAGATTCCTATAAAAAGAATAAATGATAGTCTATTTAGATTAAGAAATAATTTAGTATATATTCAGATCAAAAAAATATCGGATATTTCTAAATGCATAGAAAATCTTGAAAATTCAAGGAATAAATCAATAGATTTAACTCAAATTTTTGGAAATTTGTATGAACTTGTTTCTGAAGGTTATTACACTAATACCGTAACTGGACACAAAATATATTCAGGTTCATTTGACCATGAATTGTTAAATATTATAAATTTAATAATAAAAGAATATGAGAATCAATTTAGTATAAGTTACCCTGAAAATTTTAAAAAACTACATGCACTTATTTGTTCTTATTGGGATCAATGGTTTGATTATTTAAACGTTAAATTTCAACAACTTGATTATTGGATTGATAAGAAAATTGTGAACAACGAAGATCTGGAGAATTATAAAAAAGAAAATTATAAACTAATAATCAATTTTGATGAATATAGTAAAGAATTAATTTTATTGAAAAATAGGATATCTCAAATTCCAGATATGGTTGATGACATATATGATGAGTTTATTTGAATTATTTTAATTTTAAAAAAGTCTGATCTAAAATGTACCCGTTCAAAATCACTTGAAAAATAATATTTGAACAAAATATCCTGCATATAATTACCGTACCATGCTATACTCACATCGATTTTTGAATTTAGAATTTGAGAATATGACGGAGGGAAAGATAAATGATAATAAAGATAGACGGCGAGAGCGAGGGTGGGAGGGAGTTTTCGTTAAATCCAGATAAATTAGGCCATAATTTTCATATTCTCATACAGAAATTCCGGTGCAAAATCAGCCCCATTTTTCCAGACGTTGGTTTCGAGGATAGGATCAACTTTGAAAGTTTTAAATAATTCAATGTCCTTCAAAGGCTCGAACAAGGTTCCGTAAAGTTCATTCTCAAGATCAACCTCTCCTGATGTTCCATCGTTGAATCTAAGCCAAATCAAATAATCACGAATGTATTCGGCTTCTGTTACATGTAAAATCATGATTTACTCCAAAGGCTCAATTCTTTTCAATGGTTCACCTTTTTTTTGATAATTCCCAATTTGACAACAATTCTTTTCTATGTAAATTAGACCATTCTATGACCATATTATGTGCTCGTTTTGTCATATTTCCTGTTATTTTCATGCTACAATGATTTCCTGCTCCCCATATTTTGCATGAAAATGCGGTGGTGAATGATCATTCCAATACATCGCAATTACTATTCCATAAAACTGAGAAATAATCGGCATATTTATTAATTAGGAACAAAGATTTTATATCAATCAATTTATAGAATATTATATGGAGAAAATATAGATTGTCAATCCACATTGATTTTCTCGAAATCATATATTGTATTTGGAGCGAAAATATTCGCTCCCTACGAGGACAAACAAGATGTTTGTCCTACATGATCGACCGAGATGTTATGATAAATTATTTCGGTGACAACTTCAGATTCATTTTATGTATAATATCATAAAATAATTTGGAGTAGATAGGTTATAGGCTGAGTCAACCGTTAGGGCTTGCTAATTTTTGATGTAGCATGACCCTGTGACCGAGATTAGTTACGCTTATAGCCGAAAGGACATCATGGGACATATTGATCCCGAATAGGAGACTGGTTGTTACCGATAAGAAGTCTACTCCATAATCAGAAAGGAGTGGGAAGATGACCAGATATTTAGGTGTTGATTTACACAAAAAGAGTTTCACCGTCAGTTTTTTCAATGCTGAAAGTGGCAAGCATAAGTTAAGGACATATAGGCTCAAGGATTTAGACTTGTTCTATAAAGATTTGAGCAAAGGGGATGTAGTTGGTGTGGAAGCGTTAGCAAACACGAGGTATTTTGTTGATAAGATTAAAGATTATGTTTGTGAAGTCAAGATAGTAGATCCTTATCAATTTAAAGTTATCAGTAAATCGGTGAAGAAGACAGACAGGCATGATGCAAAGAAGATAGCCGAGTTTCTGAGTAAGGGGATGATTCCCGAAGTGAAGTTAAAGGAAAAAACAACAAGCCAAATTAACAGCATCGCAAACACAAGAGATAAACTGGTAAAATTGAGAACGGTTTTAAAGAACAAAATCCACAGCTTGTTAAATTCTGAGGGAATAGATTCCGGGATTAAAGAATTTACAGGTAAGAAATCATTAAAACAGGTTTTAAAACATCAGCTTGATCCAATAGTGAAATTAGAGCTGGAAGTGATAGTAGATCAGATTGAAAAATTATCTGAAGGCATAAAGAAACTAGACATAGAGCTCGAGGAACGTGGTAAAGATATGGATGGTTTTGAAAACATAACCAGTATAAAAGGTGTCGGTAACAGAAGTGGTTCTATTCTTTTGAGTATAATTGGTGATATAAATAATTTTTCAAGCAAGAAAAAACTTGCAGCTTATTTTGGTATAGTCCCCAGGGTCAGCCAGTCAGGAGAAAAGGCTATATATGGACGGATAACCAAAAGGGGAAGCAAGCTTGGTAGGACTACTCTTGTTCAGTGTACTTTAACAGCAATACAATACTCACCATACCTTTGTTCATTTTATAATAAAATAAAAGCCAAAAAAGGTTGTGGTAAAGCACGGGTTGCAACTTCAAAAAAACTGTTGGGTATTATCTATGATACCTTGAAAAACAAGTGGGTATTTGATGATTTCCCAAACTTTAAAATAAAAACAATTTAAATGAAAATATTGTTGTTGTTGAATAAAATCATTAATTTAAACTATTGGAATTGACTTTTATCATAGGGGACGGTCGACCTACTACATGACGCGTTTGGGAGAGTTGTGAATAGGGATGTGGGATTCGGGTCGATGCGGAGATCGAGCCATACGAGGGTGTGGGATTCGGGTTGATGCGGTGTTATGGGGGGACGGACGACCTACAAGGGAAATCTGATAACAACAATAACGGAAATTGTTTTTTTAGAATCAGTATAAGTAATTACTCCAACAACTTAATATGCTATAATCTATCTTGATTTTGAATGTTAAATTGAAGAATATTACGGAGGATAAAATACGATGACGATAAAGATAGACGGTGAGAGCCTGACGATCAATAAGGTGAAGGCTGTCGCAAGAGATAAAGAGAAAATAGAGATACCGGACGATATATACAACCGCATTTCAGACTGCAGGAAAATTGTCGAAGACGGTATAGAGAAAAATAAGATAATGTATGGATTGAATACCGGAATAGGCGAGCTTGCGGAGGTCATACTTCCTAAAGATCAGATCCAGGACTTCCAGAAGTATCTCGTATATTCCCATGCAGCGGGATATGGTGCACCGATGGCAATTGCGGATGTCCGTGCAGGTATGACGAGTAGGATAAATGTGCTATCTAAGGGACATTCGGGTCCAAGACCTGTCGTTGTCGAGACGCTTGTGAACATGCTGAACCGCGGCGTGACTCCAGTAGTATGTCAGCGTGGATCGGTTGGAGCATGCGGAGACCTTTCTCCCCTATCACAGGTGGCGCTTTGCCTTATCGGTGAGGGTGAGGCATTTTATGAAGGTGAAAGGCTTCCTGCGAAGGTGGCAATGGAGAAAGCCGGTATACCGACAATAGTATTCGAAGCCCGTGACGGACTCGCCACGATAAATGGTTCAAACATGACGACGGGTATGGGTTCGCTGCAGATATGCGATGTCTATCATTTCATAAAAGAATCAGAGATTTCAGCAGCCATGACAATAGATGCGCTGAAATGCAACATGATGGCCTTTGACGAGAGGATTCACAAAATCAGGGGATATCCCGGATCAGTTGCCTGTGCCGAGAATATCCGCAGGATATGCGATGACAGCGAGATCCTTGCGGGAAAAGACAAGAAGGTGCAGGATGCATACAGTCTTCGAAGCACGCCACAGGTGACGGGCTCTGCGAAGGATACAGTAGATTTTTCCCGGAAGATGTTCGAGATCGAACTCAACGGTGTTGGTGACAATCCCATATTTTTCCCTGATGACGGTGGAACTATCCTGACAGGAGCTAACTTCCAGGGAACACCTTTAGCATTTGCCTTAGAGTTTGCTGGTATAGCGGTTACAACAGTTGCGACATTATCCGAAAGGAGACTCAACAGGCTGGTCAATCCTGCATTATCGCGTGGGTTACCCGCATTTTTGACGAAAGGTGCCGGGATGTTTTCCGGGACGATGCTGACACAGTACACAGCGGGAGCTTTAGTATGTGAGGACAGGGTACTTTCACACCCGGCGGCAACGGGTTCCATACCGGCAGCAGCGGATCAGGAAGACTTTGTAAGCATGAGCATGACGACAGCCATCAAGACGAAGCAGATTATCGACAATGCTTTTGCAGTGGTTGCTATCGAACTTTTGAATGCAGCGCAGGCGTTAGAATTCAGGAAACCGCTCAAACCGGGACATGGTGTTCAGGCAGCTTATGATGTGATCAGGAAATATGTGGAACCATTGGATAAGGATCGTCCGCTTTACAAGGATATCAACAAGCTAGCTGAAGTGGTAAAATCGGGAGAGATCCTGGAAGCTGTCGAATGGGCTATCGGCAAGTTGAAGTAATTTTTGAGCGAACAGTCAATTTTTACAAACAATTAAATTTTGTAAAGTCGCCTATATCCTAAATACGCAGGCTGAAAATCTATATTACAATTTATTGCATTTTGGGATGATACTGTTATAATTTGATTAAACCAGATCATCTCAGAGACATGAATTTTCTCAAAATCCAAACCCGTTGATGATCTTTAAAATAACCGGGAGGTATGCAATGAAATTGAAACTTGTAATATTATTTTATGTTCTGCTCAGCTTTTCGATTTTACACGGCGAGAATTATTTTGTAAATATTGCTACCGGATCTGATGATAATGTGGGTAATTTACCCGGGTTGCCCTGGAAATCAATAACCCATGCTTTATCGAATGCAAAGAGCAGCATAGCTGATCCCGAGATAATCTATGTATCACCGGGTATTTACAATAATAGTTTCGAGACATTTCCTTTGAGATTGAAGGATTATGTGTCAGTAATAGGTGCAGACAAAGATATGACCAAAATAATCTCTGATGGAGATTCCGTATTTTTTTGCAGCAATGTAAAGAATGCTAGCATTGAAAGGTTGACGATTGACGGGAAATACGGAGGTTATTCATACGATAATTATTATGGAGGTTACAAGGGAGCGGGAGTTTATTGCGAATTCTCTTCTTTATCGATAATAAACTGCCGGATAATGGGTGCCGAGCGACCTTACAGCTATTATTATAGACCCGAAACAGAAGGGGGCGGGATTTACTGCGAGTCGTCCACTCTGTCAATAATCGGGACAGAGATCACTGATAACAATTCTGACTATGGAGCTGCAATAAGTTTTAACGGCAATTCGAATGTGCTGATAGAGGGTTGTTCAATAACGCGTAATTCGAGTTCCGGTTATTATGGTGCGAGCATTTACGGGGAATATTCCAATTTAACGCTGTCTAATTCGAGGATCGAGGATAACAGCAGCAACTTTTCTTTTATATCTTTATGGTACAATCCATATTTGAGGATTTCAAGCTGTATATTCAGGGACTGCAATTACAGGGAAATATCACTCAATAAAGTTTACAATGCAGTAATCGAAGAATGTTCTTTCAGTCAATGTGAATCCCTGAATCTATATGGGGGAACGAAGCCTGAAGTATCAAAATGTATTTTCTTCAATAATCATTATGGAATATCCATTGAATCAGGGTCGCGCCCTCTAATATCCGATTGTCATTTTTTCGATAACTGGGTGGGGATAGACTGCACTAATTCATCCCCTACAATCGTCAATTGTGATTTCAGGGGGCATAATTCCGAGGATCTAGGTGCATTATTTTTCGATGTAAATTCTTCAGGCACAATTGAAAACTGCCGGATCGAGAATAATTTAACAGACGGTATCGACTGCAGGGATTATTCAACAACGATTGTCAATAACACAGTCATAAGAAACAATTCCGGACACGGGATATACTCATCATATTCATCACCAGCATTTGCCAATTTGATAATAAGCGAAAACGAGAGCTCCGGGGAAGGCGGAGGGGTTTTTATTTACGGCGAATCCTCCCCAACTTTTTTTAACTGCCTAATCGAGAAGAACAGGGCGAACTCGGGGGGTGCGATATACTGCAAGGGAGGCAAATATGACGGGACATATCCGACACCTTTATTCATTAATTGCACAATAGCTTCAAATAATGCAGAAAATGGGAGCGTCATAGGATCGGACAACAGGGCAAATGTAATAATCGGCAACAGCATAATCTGGGGAAATGGCAGCTATTATTTCGATTTATATAAATTCGATAAGATAATGATTTTATACAGTGATATCGAGGGTGGATTTGAAGGTGAGGAGAATATAAATATAGATCCGCATTTTATTAGCGGACCCCGTGGTGAATTCTATTTGAGTAATCCGGAATCAGGTCAGAATGAATCGAGTCCCTGTCTAAACAAGGGAAGAAGTGATGTTAAAATAGATGGCAGGACAAACCGGACTGACGGGATTTTTGATCGGGATAGAGTTGATATGGGTTATTATTACGCCCCAACCATAAGTTTTTCACTGAAGCTTCAACCGGACAAGGATTTTTATGAATCGGGTGATTTAATCAAAGTTATCTTAGATATGGAGACAGCGCCTTTTACATATAATGAAAGGGTGGACATATATGTTACCTATGAAGATTCATCTGGAAGCATTTATTCAGGATTTGACTGGATTTCGGGTGAGAGACCAGCACTAGATGGTATCATGATTCCCGAGGGATTGATCCTGGATGATTTCACGATACTCGAGCGCATTGTATCCACATTAAACCCACCCATACGGGAGCAGGGTGATTACAGGCTTTCCATTTCCGCTTATATTGCCGGAACGATGGATATTATTTCGAATATATCCACGGTAAGTTTCAGAATAGAATAAAATTTAGCATATTAAAGAAACTTTACAACACTGTTTCATACCAAAACTCCCCTGAAGTTGTTATAATGTGTGCCTTAGTTATGACCATTTTCGTGATCATGAGTGTATTGATAAATAAATGAGAGATAGCGCATTTAAAAAAACCGCAACGATTCTTGAAATAGCTCTCCTCCTGTTCAGCGGAATTTATCTAACATTTTTCCTTTATACAGGTTACACGCATTTGAAATATCCATTTGATCTTGAATGGATAGAAGGCGGCTATTTACTCCAATGTTTGCGAATAGCAGAAGGCTATCCGATATATATTTCCCCTGAAAATGCGGAATTCATCCCTTATTTTTACACGCCATTATATTTTTATGTAACGGGCTACCTGGGTAAGATATTCGGTGTAAATTATTTTCTTGGGAGGGGAGTATCCTACTTTTCTATCATCCTAACCTGTATTCTAATGTCCATAATTGTTTTCAGGGAAACCAGGAGCAAGATCGCATCATTTTTAGCGCCGGCAATATTTCTATCGGCATATTCTTTTACAGGATTCTGGTATGACATTGTAAGAAGCGATTCACTCTGTCTATTATTGATAATAATTTCATTTTACCTGATTTTGTTCAAGGGGAATTCATATTTTGTCTTGATTCTATCTTCTCTGATACTAGTTCTTGCATTTTTGACCAAGCAGCCGGCAATTTATTTCATAGGCTTCTCCCCTGTTGCGTTTTTATTCAATAATTATAAGAAAACGATTTTGATGTTATTTTCATCCCTGTTTTTTTCACTGCTGATAATTTTGCCTTCAAATATCATAACAAAAGGCTGGTTTTTATATTATGTATACGACCTTCCAAGCGGGAATGAATTTATACCTTCACTTTTTTACCATATTATATGGACTTATATAATTAAGGGACTGCCGTTTTTCATGATTCTCCTTCTGATAGTGTTTTTCACAAATCTAAAAGAATCCAGAAATTTTTTAAAATCCGAAATATCCATATGGTTCTGGGGATTATTCTCGAGTATGACATATTTTGTCAGTTCGATGGTATATCCCGGCGGTTATGTCAATGGATTGATCCCCCTTGTCTGTTTTTTGTCGATGATTTCTTCCACTACCCTATACAAGCTGAGTCCGGGTAATAAAATACGCTGCCTTCTTTATATATTACTAATATTACAGGTTGTAATTTTCAGTTACAATCCCAGGTCTCAAATCCCAACAAAAAATGATTATAATCTTGGAAACAGATTTTTGAACATGATGTCTTCTGTTGAATCTGACGAGATTTTCGTTTATCTTCATTCTTTCTATCCGGTCATGTGCGGAAAGAAGCACCAGATACATTTTGGAGCGGTTCATGATGCCTTAAGGTTAAAAACCAGGGTTTTACCGGAAGCCTTCTATAACAAATTCAGAAACAGGACCTTTGCAATGGTAATCCTCGACAACAAAATCGGAGAGGAAAATCCATCGGGTATTGACCGTTTGATCATTGATAATTACTATTTCAGTCACAAGATCTTTAATGATTACGAAGAAGGTTTCTACACTAAAACCGGTTCCAAATCCAGACCGAACTTTCTATATTTGCCAAGAAACCGAAGTCTCGGGCTTTTTGAGAAGAAGGATACAAAGACCGATGAGCTACCAGTACCAAAAGGCGTAATAAAGATCGAGCTGCCTGATATGTTCGATTAATCTTACCAATTTTAATTTGAAGGCTCCCCTACTTAACGACATCGATGGATGTGACGGCTTTGGCACGGAAGTATGTTGTGCCGGTATCTGCTAGTGCAAGGGCGAAGTAATATTTCCCGGGCATGGCGATCGGCGGTTTGTTCACCGGAAGCTTTACCTTTAAAGCTTCTATCATGGGCATGGCGAAACCCTCGGGTATCATTATGTTCTTGCCAGCGGGTATCACACCCTCCGACCAGTCTAGCCCCGAATAGAGGCTGCCATCCGGTGCCATCATCACGAAGTAGAGATCACCCGTCTCGTCGGGACCGTAATTGTTCACGTTCAGGCTCAGGGAGAACGTATCCCCGGCTTTATACATCAGCCCGGGTGCGAAAAGGTTCATCTTCAAAGTCACCGATGTTGGTGTGAATTCGGTTATGCCGGAACCTGGGAAAAACAGCCTTCCTGATGAATCTATAACAAAATCGATCTTAGAGTATTCAGTATATTGTTTGAACTGAACACCGTCGTAGTGAAGTAAACCATGATCGCTATTAATCCAGACTGTCCTATCAGGGGCTTCTTTAATCGTTATTATCCCATCGTTATATACATGGTCATCAGTATAAGGAAGTCCATCCTCTTTTGTAAAAGTTTTAATTATTTCACCATCACGCAAAACAATGATGCAGGGTCTTGATTTACTGCCAACCCAGATGGATCCATCACTCATAGCTGTTATAGTGTTTCCATAAAATTCTTCGACCGGTAAATCTTCATTTATAAATTTCATTTCCTCTTTCCATTCAATTCCATCATAAGAATACAATGATGAAACTGTTATGACCCAGAGGTTCCAATGTTGATCAAAGCACATCACATTGTTTTGCTGGGGAATATTATTTTTAAAATTGTGAAATTCCCAGGATAAACCGTCCCAACGGACGAGGCCCATTTCATAACCGATTACCGCAATCCAAATACCACCGGCAGGACCTTCTACCAAGTCGTAAAATCCCAAACCTATTTCCGGTTCCAATTCACTTCTGAATGAAATCCAGTTTTCCCCATCATAATTGAATACGTCTAATTCAAAAGCAGCCCATAAACCATGAAAGTTGGATACTAGTATGTCAGTCAGTTTCCCAGTGTTATCATTATCGGAAACCGTGATTTCCCTTCCACGAAAATGGCTCCAATCATTTCGATGAAGAAAAGCAAGATCCCCGTAACGGTCACCGCACCAGATGTCACCTTCAGGATCTATAGTAACTGATGTAGTTTCATTGCTTATGGGAAGTTGATTCGGAAT
>Ga0272441_10008334_pt1 | contig 16446 bp, 20 predicted proteins | sample SSMProp6N_FD_193582 | JGI IMG/M metagenome (GOLD analysis project Ga0272441, IMG submission 193582) | Marine sediment archaeal communities from Little Sippewissett salt marsh, Falmouth, MA, United States - SSM-Prop-6N | ecosystem: Environmental > Aquatic > Marine > Wetlands > Sediment ... | reverse complement strand
TCGCTCGCTTCGTGGTCGCTTTCTTTCGCGCGACCTTCTTCACGGTCTTGCGAGCGATCTTCTTCTTGACCGTCTTCCGCGACGCTTTCTTCGCGGCTTTCACCTTCTTCTTGGCCGTCTTCCTGGAACCGGCGCGCACCGCCTTCGCCGCGGTCTTCTTCACGGTCTTCCGGACGGCCTTCTTGCGGGTCGCCTTGCTGGCGGTCGTACGTTTGGCCCTCTTGGTGCTGACCTTCTTCCGGGACGTGCTGGCTCGCTTCGTGGCGCGGGACGTTTTGGTCCGCTTCGTGGTGCGGGACGTGGTCTTACGCTTCGCCATGTTGCTCCACCTCAGCTGTAGACGTGACACCGATCGAAATGGTTCGCTTGCCGGCGCCGCCCCGGCGCTCGGCCTGTGCCGGATTATGAGCAGGGCGGGAGGGGTTCTCAACCCAGAGAACGTTTATGGGAGGATCCAGAGATGCCGGGAAGGTCGTGAGCGATTACGAAGCCGTGAGAGCAGCCCGCCGACTTAGGGGTCGATCGTGCGGTGGCGGGCTGAGACCTTGCTGGCTCCACACTCGCCCGTGGTCATCCCCTCCAGACGCCCACTCTGGGCTACAGATTCGCGTTTCCAACCGCGGCCTGCGACGCTCGACCCGAAACCACCGATGGCCGTCGCCGCTCCACCTCGACTCGAATTGACGCCGCTGATCCGGGTCGTACCGAGGTGCAGGACGCTGGCGCCGCCGCGCTCCCGTCCGAATTTGAGTACGGCTGCCCCGCCGAGCGTCGGCGCGACGCGCCAACTGGGGGCGCCAATGGGCTCACCAAACAGAAGAAGCTCCAGCTCAGGGTCGTCCATCCCCATCGCCGTCCGCTCCTCCGCCGTCAGCTCCGGCAACTCGAAGCTCGGGGTCAGAGGCACCCGCGGCTGGCGCGATTGCCCTTCGACGGCGATGGCCGCCGGCAGCTTTCGCTCGAGGGCCGAAAGATCAGGCAGTTCGTCGACGGAGGGAGGTGTCGAGATGGCGCCCTCGCGCTGCGCACAGCCCCCCACAAAGCACGCCAACAGTCCGCCGAGAAGGATGGCAACACCACTTCGCATAGCGTATCCCTAGCGGATCCCAAGAAAATTGGCAAGTAGCCGGCTGCCCTCACCCGTCAGAAAACTCTCCGGATGAAACTGCACCCCCTCCAGCGGCAGCGTTCGATGGCGGATCGCCATGATCTCAGTTGGGTCATCCTCGCATGTGGCGCTGACCGTGAATTCCTTCGGCAACGTCCCGGGCTCGATGATCAGCGAGTGGTACCGCGTTGCCTCGAAGGGGTTGCTCAGACCGGCAAACACGCCCGCGCCATCGTGCTGTATCAGGCTCGTCTTGCCGTGCATCAGCCGCCGGGCCCGGACGATGCGGGCGCCGTGGACGTATCCGATGCACTGGTGCCCCAGGCACACCCCCAGCAGCGGGACACGCCCTGCGAAATGACGGATCACGTCGTTGCTGACACCGCCTTCCCGGGGCGTGCACGGCCCCGGCGAGATGATGATCCGATCGGGCTCATCCTGCTCGATCTGGTCCGGCGTCATCTCATCGTTGCGATAGACCCGCACCTCCAGCCCCGCGTCGAGCTCCCCAATGCGCTGCACGAGGTTGTAGGTGAAGGAATCGTAGTTGTCGATCAGCACGATCATGCCAGATCTCTACCATCCAGGAGCCCACAAATACAGGAGCTGGGGTGTCGAGCCGCTCAGCCAGCCCGGAAGCTCGACGTTCACGAGGTTCACCTGGCCCGCGGGCGGGCTCGTGCCGGCGTAAATGTTCGGCCGGTAGGCCAGCGGTCGGCTGTACTGCACGACCTTGACCTTCGCATCGCCGATGCCGGAGGCCTCCTTCGCCGCCTGAATCGCGTCTCGCAGCGTGCCGATCTTGTCCACCAGCCCCAGTTCCTTTGCCTGCGGGCCCAGATAGACACGGCCATCCGCCAACTCGCGCACCCGGTCCGGCTCCAGCCCACGCCGCGACCGCGACACCACATCCACGAAACGGGTGTACATGCCGTCGATCAGGTCCTGGAAGACCGCTCGATCGCGTTCGTTCATGGGACGGAACATCGAGCCCATGTCCTTCAGCTCGCCGCTCTTGATCACGTTCATTCGCACGCCCAGCTTCTGCATGGTCCCCGCGAATTCGGGCGCGAGCATGATCACCCCGATACTGCCCGTCACCGTGGTCGGCTGTGCGTGAATCTCGTCGGCCGCACACGCGAGGTAGTAGCCGCCCGAAGCCGCGACATCGAGCATGGCTGCGATCACCGGCTTCCCGGTCTGCTCGCGGAAACGTTCGAGTTCCGCGTACATGAGATCGGTGGCCGTCACGCCGCCGCCCGGCGAGTTGATCCGCAGCACGACGGCGCGGACGTTGCAGTCCTTCGCCGCTTGCTCCAGCTTGTCAGCAAACAAGGCGACAGGGTTTTCGCCCGCCGGCCCGAGCAGGCTGCGCGGTCGCGCGTTCTCCAGGACCCCCTCCACGTTGACCAGGGCGACCTTCTTCGTGGCCCAGAAGCTCTCGCGCAGCACCACTTTCTCGGCCAATCCCTGCTCGGCCGCGACCGGTGTAATCAGGAACGACGTTGGACCGCAACCGCACAGGACCAGCATCAAAAGCCCGGCGGCGGCAGTCAGGCGCCGGACTCGGCAGTCCCGCGGAACTCCGTGATTCGATGTCGTTGGCATAAGCACTCCGCTTGGCTGGGGTCCAATCGCAGCTATACTCTCGACGTCCCCGTAGCGGGACGACAGGAGCCAAACGCGAGCGATGATACACCCGTCGGATGCCGATTTCGACCGCGCCGTGGAGGAGGCCCTCGCGGACATCCCCGCGTTTTTCCGACCACATCTCGAAAACGTCGTGATCGAGGTGCGCGACCGCCCGGATCCGAAGCTCATGCGCGATGAGGAGGTCCCGGGCGACCTTCTGGGGCTGTACCTCGGCGTTCCGCTGGCCGAAAAAGGCCCGGATGTCATGCCCGCTGCGCTGCCAGACCGCATTCTGGTCTTCCGGGACAATCTCTGTGCCATGTGCGAGAATTGGGACGAATTGGTCGGCGAGATCCGTGTCACGGTCCTGCATGAGATCGGTCACCACTTTGGGCTCGACGAGGAGCGACTCGCGGATTTGGGGTACGATTGAGTGTGTGCCGGCCGGCGTGTGTCTTCCGCCAGTGGCCGGAGCCCCATGGAGTCGGAGGTAAGTCCCATGAGCATCAATCCTGCGGTTGTGTTTCACCGGTTGGGCGGTCGAAGCGGCGCCTTGGCCGTCGCGTGCCTCGCTTTGGTCGCCAGCGCAGACGTGGCGCTCGGCCAGGCCACGAAACCCGCGATCACCACGACGACGGCGTCGGCGCGGCAGTCCGTGGCCGACCAGCACACGCGGGCCGAGGCTCAGCGGCTGATGAAGCGCAGTGCGCGCTACCTCATCGCGGCCCAGGACAAGGACGGCGGATGGGATTCTCAGGGTGGCCCCGGTATTTCGGCACTGGTCCTGAAAGCCCTCATCCAGGAACCCGCCGTGGGGCCGCGACATCGCTCTGTGCAGCGCGGCGTGGAGTTCATCCTGCGTTTCCAGCGCGATGACGGCAGCCTCCACTCCGCCGAAGGGCTCCTCAAGAACTATGAAAGCAGCGTCGCGCTCTCGATGCTGGCCGCGCTGAAGGACCCCGCTTATCAGAAGCAGATCGCCGCGCTGCAGGAGTTCCTCAAGAAGAATCAGTGGGACGAAGGCGAGGGCAAGTCGATCGACGACCCCTGGTACGGCGGTGCGGGCTATGGTCGGCATCAGCGTCCGGACCTGTCCAACACGCAGATGATGCTCGAAGCCCTGCACGAGAGTGGTCTCTCGAAGGACGATCCCGTTTACAAGAAGGCGATGGTTTTCGTCCAGCGGTGCCAGATGCTCGGCGAAACGAACGACCAGCCCTTTGCCCGAGGGTCTACCCAGGGTGGTTTCATCTACACGCCCCACAACGGCGGAGAATCCAAGGCGGGAACCATCGACGTCAACGGAAAAACGGAATTGCGCTGCTACGGTTCGATTTCCTATGCGGCGTTCAAGAGCATGCTGTTCGCCGGGCTGGAGCGCGACGATCCTCGCGTTCAGGCAGCGCTGGGGTGGTTCCGCCAACACTGGACGCTCGCGCACAACCCGAACCTGCCCGAACGGCAATCGCAGGAAGGCATCTTCTACTACTACCACGTATTCGGCCGCGCGCTCGACGCGTGGGGTGAGCCGCTCGTCAAGGACATCCGCGGCCGATCGCACCACTGGCGGCGCGAGTTGGTCGAGGAACTCGCCCGCCGCCAGCGCCCCGACGGTAGCTGGGTCAATGAGGCCGATCGCTGGATGGAAGGTCTGCCGTCTCTCACGACGGCGTACGCCATGCTCGCGCTTCAGGCGGCGTATCCGACGTCCGAGTAGTCGGCGGTTCCGGGGGGATCGTCGTGACTCATCCTAACGGTAGGGGGGTGGCGCGCCGATTTCTTTGGGGGGGGCTGGCCGCAGGACCGCCCGGACGATCGCCGTCGAGGATAGGCATGTCAAATGTCCAGGGAGCCGCCGGCACGCTTGTGCGGCCGACCATCAACGATCCCTTGACTGGGACCGCGGCGTTCATGTGGACGTGGCGTCTATGTATTCTCGGGCTTCTCGCCATCGCCGGTGGCCTGGGTGGCCCGTTCGTACGACTCACAGCGGTCGCCGCGGCTCTGTTCGCTCTGCTCGGCGACCGCGCCGGGCTGGTTCGCGCCGCTCTCCGCCTGGTCGCCCTCGTTCTCGCTTCCGTCCTCGCTGCCATGTTTGGCAAGCTGCTCGGACAATGGGCTTCCGCCCGGCTGGGCGTGCCCCTGTCGCTCGCAGGCACGCTCGGTGGCGGAGCGATCGGCATCATGACCCTGATTATCCTCGGCATCATCGGGCGGACGCTGACGAAGGCGCTCCGGCGATATCGCTATCTCTATGTCTTGAACCGCACCGCCGGCAGCCTGTTCGGACTGGCGGAAGGCTCCATCATCGTGGTCGCTCTGTGGTGGGCCCTGAACCTCTTCGGGTCCGCCATCTACCTCTCCAGCGATTCCCTCCGCATCTCGCAGCCGCAGTTGGCGCAACTCCTCGGACGATTGAACCAAATCCGCGTCGCGCTGCTGGATGACCCGGCGGCACGCCTCGTGACTCGGGTCAATCCGCTGGAACGTATTCCGCTTGTCTCCACGGTCGTGGCCGCCGCCGAAATCTCAGCCGACACGGAGCTGTTCTGGCAAGCCTATGACCAGGGCTGCTTTGAGGAATTCATGGCGATGCCCGTTGTCCGCCGACATGTCGATGCATTCCGAGCGGATTCGGCCATTCGCCGTGCCCTGGAGGAGCATGACGTCGCGACCCTGCTGCGCAGCGGCCAACTCGCGAACGCGCTGGCTGACGACGAGTTGTGCGCGGCGGTCGCTGCCAAGTGGCCGGAAGCACGCGCCCGTATCTCGGATTCGCAAATCGAGCGCGCCCGCTCGGAGATCGGGCGTCTCGATCTCGCCTCACAGACGAAAGTGCAGGAAGCGCTGCGCCGCGCGGAGGAACTCAATATTCAGGTGCCGTGACGGCGACGACCATGGCTGAATGAAGCGGCTGAGGCCGTTGCCTTGCCGGAACGGGGGGCCGGCCACGCCTCTCGGTCCGGCGATCAAGGTTTCGCGGTTTGCTGATCGTTCGACGCGAGGGACCGCACCAGCCGCGGCCTGACCCGCTGTGACGAAGTGCCGGGTGACTGTTTGTCGAGTGCGACGTCACAGGCGGCGGCCAGGGCTTGAAGCTGCAATTGCCGCAGCGCGTCGCCGAGCAGACCGTGCAACTGGCCCAGGACGAATGCGCGACAGACGCGGACATGGTACAGCGGCTGCCCGTGCGGCCCGCCGACACGGAGCAGATCCGGCTGCTGGCGAAGCCAGGAAGGTGAGCGGCGGAACCAGCGAGCGGCTTCGCGGGGTGTCATGAGCTCTTGTGTGAGTGTGAGCATAGGGGGTTCCTCCCGGGGGATTGCATGATCGTCAAGGGAAGTGTAGCCGCGCCGCGGCCCGCTGTCAAGACTTTCTAGAAATTCTACCTTTCCGCCGCCGCCCGCCCTGCACAAGACGACCATCGATCCAACCCCGCAGGGCTGGCCAGACCACCTGCCCATCGATAAACTGGTCTGAAAACCCGCCATCGTGTCGGCGGAAAGCCCCTCATCACGCTCAGGCTTGATGCCTGAGTGGAACGGCCCCGCAGACGTCGAGACCGAGTGGGCTTGCGAGGCGCGGCGTTCGAGAGCATGATGGGGCCCTGATCTTCCGAGGCGGTTGCGGACAATGTCGGCGCGGCATAAACTCGGGTAGTGATATGGATAGCATCGGGTACCACTTCGGACTCGCCCAGACGGACTTCACCACGATCGTGGTGTTGGTCGCTGTCGCGACGGCGGTCGTGCTCTTCATTCTCGTCGTTACGCATATCCTGGGCCCACGACGCTCCGGCCCGGTCAAGAACGCCACGTACGAATCCGGCATGGAGCCGGTGGGCGACACACGCCGGCGATTCAGTGTCCGCTTCTACCTGATCGCCGTCCTGTTCCTGATCTTCGATGTTGAGGTTGTCTTCCTGATCCCCTGGGCCGTCTTGCTGCCACGCATGCACGCCCAGCCGGGGGATGAGCACTATGCCTGGCTGCAGAGTCTGCCGGACGGCTACACGCCCCTGTTCATGCTCGGGGCCGTCGGGCTCTTCTTCGCTCTGTTGGTGGTGGGGTTCATCTACGAGTGGCGTAGAGGCGTCTTCAAGTGGAACTGAAACGCACAACAGAGGTGACCGTCGGGGAGTCCGGTGACTTCAAGCTCACGAGGCTTGATCACTTGGTCAACGGCGTTCGCAAACACGGCATCAACTGGTTCCGGCGACACAGCCTCTGGCCCATGCCGTTTGCCACGGCATGTTGCGGAATCGAACTGATGGCTACCGGTGCCAGCCGGTATGACATCGCTCGCTTCGGGGCCGAGGCGATGCGTTTCACCCCCCGTCAATGTGATCTGCTCATCTGTGCGGGGCGGGTGGTGATGAAGATGATGCCGGTCATACAGAAAATCTACCTCCAGATGACCGAGCCGAAATGGGTGATCTCCATGGGAGCCTGTGCTTCGAGCGGGGGCGTGTTTGACACCTATTCGGTTGTTCAGGGGATTGATCAGTTCTTGCCCGTCGACGTGTACGTGCCCGGTTGTCCTCCTCGGCCTGAGACCCTCCTCGAGGGGATCATGGCCGTTCAGGACATCGTCAGCGAGCAGGGCGTCAAACACAGCAAGGAGCGCGGCGGCGGCCTCGGGCTCGTGGCGCAGCCGCCACGCCGACCAGTGGAATTGGGCGCCGGGTTTTCACCGAGCGAGTAGCCACTGTGCCTTCCCGGGCACCGGGGCTGGGGCTCGATCCCGAGCGACGCGGACAGGTGGATAAACGATGGCGACGCCGGACGTGGTGGAGGCATTGCAGGAGCGGTTCCCGAAGCTCGGCCTCGTGGCCAGGCCGCTGGTGACCTACCCCGATGGCCGCGAGTCGGACCAGCTATGGGTGCGCGTCTCGCCGGAGCGGCTGCTCGACGTCATGCGTTTCCTCTACGACGACCCACGCACCAGGTTCGAGCAGTTGTGCGATCTGGCCGGCGTCGACTATCTGCACTACCCCGACGCCGAAGACCGTTTCGCCGTCGTCTATAACCTCTTGAGCCACACACACAACCACCGGTTGTGGATCAAGGTGTTCGTCAACGACCCGGATCCTGTGGTGGCGTCCGTCACCTCGATCTGGAAGGGGGCGGAATGGCCGGAGCGCGAGGTGTTCGACATGTTCGGCATCCGCTTCACCGGTCACCCGGATCTGCGGCGGATTCTGCTCCCGCAGAATTTCAAGGACCATCCGCTTCGCAAGGACTACCCGCTCCATGGCAAGGGTGAGCGCGAGGAGTTCGAGGTGGTCGGGCGCGACAGCGCGTAGCCGGCAGACGTCAGGAGCCTGGCAGGATGAGCATTTCGTACGAGATGAAGCCGCCGACGCTCGAGCGCGAGGAAGGGCACGAGGATCGCTGGACGCTGAACTTCGGACCGCAGCATCCGGCTACCCACACGACCATCCGGCTGTACTTGGAGGTCGAAGGCGAGCGCGTGGTGAGCTGTACACCCGACATCGGGTTTCTGCACAGCGGCTTCGAGAAGCTCGGCGAGCATCACAACTACAACCAGTACGTCGTCGTCACGGACCGGATGAACTACGTATCGCCCGTGGCGAACAACATCACCTGGCACATGGCGGTCGAGAAGCTCTTCGGGCTCGAGATCACCCCGCGTTGCAAGGCGATCCGGACGATCTGCGCCGAGTTGGCGCGCATCCAGGATCATCTCGTGTGCGTCGCCTGTACCGGGCTGGATCTGGGCGGGTTGACGGCGTTCCTGTACGGGTTTAACGCGCGCGAGTTCATCTACGATCTGTTCGAGGAGCTGTGCGGCGCTCGATTCACCATGAGCTACACCCGCGTCGGCGGGTTGGCGCAGGACGCACCCCCGGGCTGGACGGATCGCGTGTTGCATTTCGTCCGCAACGAGGTGCCCCCCGCGCTGCGTGACATCGAGGCGCTGCTGCTCCGCAACCGCATCTTCCTGGAGCGCGTCAAGGGCATCGGCGTGGTCACGCACGACGATGCCATCAACTGGTCGCTCACCGGCCCCATGGCGCGTGGCAGCGGAGTCCGGCGTGATGTCCGCAAGGACGAGCCCTATCTCTGCTACGCGGACAATTGGGATGGGAAGGGCGCGCCCGCTGTCGATTTCAAAGTCCCCGTGGCCTACGGCGGCGATGTCCTCAGCCGGTTTCTCGTGCGCATCGAGGAGATTCACCAGGCCTGCCTGATCATCGAGCAGGTCGTGGCCGCGATGCCCGACGGGCCGATCAACGTGCTCGCGGATGAGAAGGCGGTTCTGCCGAACAAAAACGAGTTGTACTTCTCGATCGAGGGCCTGATTCACCACTTCGAGAAGATCATGACGAATCGCGGACACCAGCCGCCCGTCGGCGAGGCCTATTTCGCCAACGAGACGCCCAACGGCGAGCTCGGGTTCTTCCTGGTGAGTGATGGTGGCAACGCAGCCTACCGAGCTCGCTGCCGGCCGCCGAGTTTCATAAACTTTCAGGTGTTCCCGAAAGTGATTGTCGGGCACCAACTCAGCGATGTGCCCCCGGTGCTCAACAGCGTGAATATCATCGCAGCCGAGTTGGATCGATGATGGGCGCGGCGTTCCGATCCAGCGTGGCACACTGAAACGCGGAGATGTGTGGTGAGTTGGCAGGCGATTGATCGCAAGACGGTGGCGGACGAAGATCTCGGACCCGGTCTGAGCGACGCGGTCAGCGAGAAGATCCGATCGTTCTTCTCGCGTTACCCCACCAAGCGGGCCGTGCTGCTGCCGGCTCTGCACGTGGCGCAGGACGCCATCGGGTATGTGTCCCTGCGGGCCATGCGAGAGATCGCCGACCTGCTCGAGCTCCCCGCGTCCGCCGTCATGGACGTCGTCAGCTTCTACACGCATTTCTGGACCCAACCGCGCGGCCGCAAGACGATCGTCCTGTGCCGCTCGTTGACGTGCGAGCTGATGGGTGGGAAGGAAGTCAAGGAAGCCATTCAGCAGAGGCTCAGTATCGGCGAGCACGAGACGACGCCGGATGGTGAATGGTCGTTTATGACCGAGGAATGCCTGGGGGCGTGCGAACACGCTCCGTGCATGCTCATTAACGAAAAGCTCCACAAGGCCGTGCGTGTCGAAGATCTCGACCGTATCCTCGCGGACCCAAACAACGACAAGGTGGACATGGCGAGGAGCGACTTGTTCGACGCGCCGAAGAAGAACGGTTAGAACGGCGGAGGTGGCCCTCGACGGCTGCCCCGAATCGTTGGTGGTTTCGATGCCATACGAACGCGTATTGATGAAGAACGTCGGCGTCTCGAACAGCACGTCCTTGGACGTCTATCGGGCCGGCGGCGGCTACGATGGGGCGGCCCAGGCCCTGAAGGCCACGCCGCAAGAGATCGTCGAACTCGTCAAGAAGGCCAACCTGCGGGGACGTGGCGGGGCGGGTTTCCCGGCCGGCGTGAAGTGGGGCTTTTTGCCGCCCGACCGCGAGATCACCTATCTCTGCGTGAATGCCGACGAGTCGGAACCGCCCACCTTCTGCAACCGCGTGCTCATCGAGAACGACCCCCACATGCTGCTTGAGGGGATCCTCATCGCCGGCTTCGCGACCCGGACGACCATCGCCTACATCTACATCCGGGGCGAATTCGTCGAGCAGTTTCACATCTTGCAGAAGGCGATCGATGAGGCCTATGCCGCCGGGTACTTCGGTAAGAACATCCTCGGCACCGGCTACGACCTCGACTGCTACATCCATCGCGGCGCCGGGGCCTACGTCTGTGGTGAGGAGACCGGGCTGATCGAGAGTCTCGAAGGGAAACGAGGCTGGCCGCGGATCAAGCCGCCGTTCCCCGCTGTCGAAGGGGCGTTCCACAAGCCGACCGTGGTGAACAACGTTGAGACGCTGGCCTGTTTGCCGCACATCATGACGCGCGGGCTGGACTGGTGGCTTTCCGTAGGTGTCGAGAACTCCTACGGGCCCAAGATGTACTGCATCTCCGGGCCGGTGAATCGGCCGGGGTGCTACGAAGGCCCGCTGGGCGTCACCTGCCGGGAGCTGATCTACGGTGAGGATTTCGGCGGCGGCATGCGGGGTGGTGAGAAGGTCAAGGCGATTTTGCCGGGCGGTCTGTCGATGGGGGCGCTGCGGGGGGACGTGTTCCCGAAGAACACGGGCGATGTGGACCCGACGCAGGATGTCGACGAACTGGATTGCCGGCTCGACTTCGATGACGTGCGGCGCTACGGCCTGATGGGGCTGGGGACGGCTGCGGCGGTCGTGGTGCCGGAGAGCGCGGACATCCGCGATGTGCTGGTGAACGTGGCGCGGTTCTACGCCCTCGAGTCCTGCGGCCAGTGCACGCAATGCCGCGAAGGCACGTCCTGGATGTACAAGATCGCGCAGCGCATCCAATCGGGTGCCGGCCGTATTCTCGACCTCGATCTGATCGAGGAAGTGACACACAACATGGGCATGATGCCGGGGCTGAGCATCTGCGGCTTGCCGGACGGTGCCGCATGGCCCCTGCGCATGCTCGTGCAGAAGTTTCGCAAGGAGTTCGAGCAGCGCATCGCCGAACAGTCCCCGGACGCCACGGCGCAGCGCGCGCGAGATGTCAACCCGGCGGTCTACGAATTGCCGCTCGTCGAGGGGCGGGCAACGTCGTACGGCGGAGGCACATTCCACGTGCCGCAGACGCGGTGAGTGAAGGAGCGATAGGGCAGCACGCTATGCCGAAGATCATCATCGACGGGCAGGAAATCGAGTGTCGACCGGGCATCCCCGTCTTGCAGGCGGCGCTCGAAGCCGGCATGGACATTCCTCACTACTGCTACCACCCTGGGTTGAGCGTCGTGGCCAGTTGCCGGCTGTGCCTCATGGAAATGAAGATGCCGCACCCGCGGACCGGCGAGATGGACTGGGCCCCCAAGCTCTTCCCCGCCTGCCAGACGCCTGCCAAGGACGGCCTGGAGGTCCGTTTCGACTCCGACGCCGTTCGCCAGAACCAGCGGCACGTGATGGAGTTCTACCTGCTTAACCACCCGCTGGACTGCCCCGTCTGCGACAAGGCCGGCGAGTGCTATCTGCAGGATTACAGCGAGCAGTTTGGCAGCGCCAGCTCGCGGATGATCGAGGACAAGCAGAAGAACCCCAAGAAGGACATCGGGCCGCGCACGCTTCTCTATCAGGACCGCTGTGTGCTGTGCACGCGCTGCGTCCGCTTTGTCGACGAGATCGCCGGGACGGGCGAGCTCCGCGTTGTCAACCGCGGAAACCTCGCCGAGATCGACGTCTTCCCCGGCGTACCGCTGGACAACGAACTGCAAGGCAACGTCGTCGATGTCTGCCCGGTCGGCGCGCTCCTCAGCAAGGACTTCCTGTTCAAGCAGCGCGTCTGGCTGCTCCGGTCTACGAAGTCCGTCAGCCCCACCGACAGCCGCGGACAGACAATCTTCATCGACCACAACGAAGAGGGCGTCCATCGCATCCGGCCGCGATACAACGAGAAGGTCAACGAGTGGTGGATCAGCGACGAGGCGCGCTTCGGCTGGAAGTACATCCAGCGGCCCGACCGGCTGTCCACGCCGTGCGTCCGTATCGAGAACGAGCTTCGGCCCGAACGCTGGGAGGCGATCCCCGACATCTTGCGGGCGAGCTTCGCTGAGGCGGCCAAGGGGAATGACGGCGCGGCGGTAGGGGTGGTCCTCAGCCCGATGATGGCCTGCGAGGAAGCCTGGTTGCTGACGCGTTTCATTCGCCAACTCGCCCCCGAAGCGACCATCGCGCTCGGATACGTCCCAGTTGTCGGCGAGGATCGGACGTTCCCCAAGGGATTCGTCATCAAGGCGGAGAAATGTCCCAACCGCCGCGGGATCGAAACGATCCTCGAGCACGCCGCCGGCAACACGACCGATTTCGCCGGTTTCCTCGCGCGTGCCATCGAGGGCGCGTTCAAGGCGGCGTATGTCGTCGGCGGGTATCCCGATGAGTGGGTGACCGACCGGCGTATCACCGATGCCCTGGCGAAGACCGGTTTCCTCGTCCTCCAAGACCTGTTCCCCTCGGCGCTGGACGGCATGGCGGCGGTGCAGATGCCGGCCGCAAGTTGGACCGAGCGGGAGGGGACGTTCATGAACTGTGATGGGCTGATCCAGCCTTTCGAGCGGGCCCTGTTGCCGCTCGAGGGCCTCAAGCCCGACGGCCAGTTCCTCTTCGAGTTGGCCGGATACGAGGGCCTCTACCGGGCGGGGCGCGTGCGCGAGATGATGGCGGGTGAGCTGCCACCGTTCGCGGACGTCTTCACGCCGATGGAGACTCCCAAACATGCGCACTGATGACCGGGTGAGCCGAGAACCATGAGAGATCCAATCATCGTCCGTGTTGAAGGCCTGTTGCGGAACCCGATCGTCATCATCGCGGCCGCGGGCCTGCTGTCGGCTGCGGCCGCGGTCGTGCTGGTGCTGGCGTTCCCGCTCTACAAGCCGTTCCTGTCGGATCCGTTCTGGTTTCCGATCATTGTGATGGCGGTCATGCTCGGGCTGATTCTCACCGCGACCGCCGTCTGCATCCTGGCCGAACGCAAGCTCGCGGGCTACACGCAGGACCGGCGAGGCCCCAACCGAGTCGGCTTCTGGGGGCTCTTACAGCCGATGGCGGATGGGCTGAAGCTGTTCCTGAAAGAGGACATCATCCCCTTCAACGTCGACCGGCCGATCTTCCTCCTCGCGCCCTGCTTGGCGATGATCGTTGCGCTCGTCGGCTTCGCCATCATCCCCTGGGCCGGCGACGTCCACTGGCCCTGGATGCCCGAGGGCCAGACCGTCCGAACCCAGGTTGCCAGCCTCGACATCGGAGTCCTCTACATCATCGCCATCGGGTCGATCGGCGCCTACGGCGCCGTCCTCGCCGGCTACGCCAGCAACAACAAGTACTCCTTCTACGGCGGCATCCGCGGCACGGCCCAGATGATCAGCTACGAACTGCCGTTCGGACTGGCGCTGCTCTGCATCCTTCTGACCACCGGCACCCTGCGACCCGAGGTGATCGTCGACCAGCAGGCCACGAGCGGCGTGTGGTATGTCTTCATGCATCCCATTGTCTTCTTCATCATCCTCGTTAGCTCCTTTGCTGAAACAAACCGCCTGCCGTTCGACCTCGTCGAGGCGGAGCACGAGCTGGTCGGCGGGTTCCATACCGAGTACAGCTCCATGAAGTTCGGCATGTTCTTCCTCGGCGAGTATGCCCACATGGTCACTGGCAGCGCGCTCATGGTGGCGCTATTCTTCGGCGGCTGGCATGTATGGGGGCTGCCGGGGGCGGAGAACACAGCCTGGTGGGCGATGCTGATCAAGCTCGGTGTTTACCTGGCCAAGATAGCCGTGTTCATCGGCTTGTTCATGGTGGTTCGCTGGACGCTTCCGCGTTTCCGGTTCGACCAACTCATGCGCGTGGCGTGGCAGTCGCTCGTTCCCATCGGGATTGTTCTCGTGGTTGCCATGGCCGTGTTGGCCACGTTCAACCTGCATCGCAACTGGCTGGCCACGCTGTCGGTCAATGTGATTCTGCTGCTTGTCGTCTTGTGGGTGGCTTCTCGCTCGAAACAGCCCGTCACCGGGCGACAGAGCGATCTGGCTACCCTGAAGGTTCGCCCGGAATGAGGCAGATGCTCGTCACCTTGGTGGCTGTCGTGCCGCTTCTCTCCGCCCAAGCGGAGGAGAACATCCATGCACTGCATCACCGCGCGCGACACGCCCGGACGGGCCTGCTGAGGGTCAAGGCCGTTGACGCCGGCGGCTGAGTCGGCGAAACCGTGATCCGCGAGGATGCCGTATGCGCGACGAAGATGTGATCGTGCTGAAAGAGCCCGAGTTGACCGCTGCCGAGCGGCTCTATCTCCCGCAGATCCTGGACGGGATGCGGACGACGTTGCGGCATATGTTCAGCCTCAAGAAACGCGGCGAAACCGTGCGGGAATACCCCGAGGACACGCGGCAGGGACGCGGCGAGCTGCGCGTGGCCAACTACCGCGGCGTGCACCGGCTCAACAAGGATCCCGATGGGCGGGTCGCCTGCGTCGCCTGCTTCATGTGCAGCACGGCGTGTCCGGCACACTGCATCCACATCGAGGCCGGCGAATCGCCGTGGCCCGATCGGGAGAAGTATCCCGTCAAGTTCGACATCGACGAACTGCGTTGCATCTACTGCGGCATGTGCGAAGAGGCCTGCCCGGTCGACGCCATCGAGCTCACGCCACACTACGAGCTCGTCTCCCGCACGCGCGAGGAGATGGTCTTCGACAAAGAGAAACTGCTGCAAGTTTATGAGGAGACGAAGGATATCAAGCCGCGGAAGAATCCGGCCGTCACGGACTATGGGTTGACCGGCGACCAGGGCAAAGACGTGGCCCGTCCAAACGCGCCGCGCAAGGTCTAGCGATGCGGTTGGCAATCGAGTACAAGCCGTTTATAGCATTGTCATGCCGCGTCGAGGCGTGGAAACGGACGCGCATCCCTGTGGCGTGGAATCGTGTCCCCACGATGCCGCCGGCGAGTGGAAGGCAGAGCGCATGCGTGCAGATCTGATTGTCCTTTTGGTACTGGGTGCCGTCGGGTTGTTCCTGGCCTTGCCGCGAGGACGCTCGAGGCTCTGGCTCGGTGGGTCCGTGCTGCTGGCGGCGGCGGGCGGTGCGCTCGTCGCCATCGCGATTCACCTCGCGGCCGGGGCCGAGTTGGGTTGGTTCATCGGCTGTTCGCTCGTTGTGCTTTTCGCGGCTCTGCGCGTCATCACCCACACCAAGCCCGTCTACAGCGCGCTCTACTTCGTCCTGCTGGTCGTTGCAGTGACCGGGCTGCTGTTGCTGATGCAGGCTGAGTTCCTGGCGGTGGCGCTGATCATCGTCTACGCCGGCGCCATCCTCGTGACCTACGTCTTCGTCATCATGCTGGCACAACAGCAACAGACAGCACCCTACGATGCCCGGGCGCGCGAGCCGTTTCTCGGCTGCCTTGCCGGGTTTGCCCTGCTGGCGACCGTCGCCTTGCGGCTGTTCCCGACGGGGCTGGACGAACTCCCTGCGGACGGGCCCGCGGATGCGTCCGGCACCGTCATCGCGGTCGGCACGTTGCTGTGGACCGACTACATCGTCGGGATTCAGTTAGCCGGATTGCTGTTGCTGGCGGCCATGGTCGGTGCGATCGCCATCGCCCGGCGCAAGGTCGCGGCACCGGCTGAGAATGAGGAGATCGAATGACCCGGGAGGAACCGCACCCTGTGTGTGGGGCAGCCGGCGTCGTGACGCAAGGCTTCCGGCTGCGGCCGGCTGACGCGGAGGAGGCGTGATGCTCGTCGCGTACCTGCTCGTTGGCGCCGTGCTCTTCGCACTTGGGCTGATCGGCTTCGTCACTCGGCGAAACTTGATCATTATGTTCCTCTGCACGGAGATGATGTTCCAGGGAATCATCATCAACCTCGTGGCTTTCGGCCGGTATCCGCTGAATGGCGGGCCGACCTTCGACGGCCAGGTGTTCGCGCTCTTTCTGATCGCTGTGGCCGCGGCGGAAGCGGCCTTGGGACTGGCGCTGGTTGTCCTGCTCTATCGGCATCGGGTGACGCTCGACGCGGAGGCGTGGACGCAGTTGAAGGATGAGTAGTGGTGTTGCTCGCTGAGTTGACGACATCCTATCTTTCCAAAGCCTGGTACGCGACGCTCCCG
>Ga0272441_10008333_pt1 | contig 16448 bp, 7 predicted proteins | sample SSMProp6N_FD_193582 | JGI IMG/M metagenome (GOLD analysis project Ga0272441, IMG submission 193582) | Marine sediment archaeal communities from Little Sippewissett salt marsh, Falmouth, MA, United States - SSM-Prop-6N | ecosystem: Environmental > Aquatic > Marine > Wetlands > Sediment ... | reverse complement strand
GTCGGTCACACAAAGAGAGGGTACAAATCTATGAGAATATCAGGGCAAACGATGGCCTCAAGAAGTTCACATCTGAGCAAGCAAAACTGGCCCGCGTGCTACAAGCAGAGTATGCTTGGGCGTGGTCAGACATTGAGACCGTGGGATTCTTCAAATTGACAAAAAAAAACGACTACCCAAGGGCCCGGCACTGAGGACCCAAAAGGACGGGGCAACTGAGGCCACCCCCACGCGTAAGGCGTCGCATATGGTGAGACACACTGCCACACCAAGCTCGGAATCGCAGGTTTCGCACCTTCCTTTCTCGCAGGGGTATGGCAAGGGTGAAAGAGGGGACTCGAACCCCCGACCCCCGGATCCACAATCCGGTGCTCTAACCAACTGAGCTACTTTCACCGCGAATGGCCGGGTCTCGGCCAAAGAACAAGGTGCGCCGAGGGGTCTCGACGCACCTTGCTATTGTACCGCGTACAGAATTCCTGTCAACAGGAACTTACTTGTTTCTGACCGCCGCCTGGGCCGCTGCGAGCCGGGCGATCGGCACGCGGAACGGGGAGCAGGACACGTAATTCATGCCGACGCGGTGGCAGAAATCGATACTGCTGGGTTCGCCGCCGTGCTCGCCGCAGATCCCGACCTTGAGATTCTTGCGGGTCTTGCGACCGAGCTTCGTGCCCATCTCGACGAGCTTGCCGACGCCCGTCTGATCGAGCTGCTGGAACGGATCGCTGGCGTAGATGCCCTTGGCGACGTATTCGCCGAGGAACTTGCCGGCGTCGTCGCGCGAGAAGCCCATCGTCATCTGGGTCAGGTCGTTGGTGCCGAAGCTGAAGAACTGGGCCTCCTCGGCGACCTCATCGGCCGTCAGGGCCGCCCGCGGCACCTCAATCATCGTGCCGACGAGGTACTTGATCTTGGCCTTCTTCTCTTTGAAGACCGCGTTGATCTCATCGACGATCTCGTCCTTGACGAACTTGAGTTCGGCGACGGAGCCGATCAGCGGGATCATGATCTCGGGCAGCACAACCTTGCCCTTTTTCTTGACGTTGAGGGCCGCTTCGATAATGGCCCGGCCCTGCATGCGAGCGATAGCCGGATAGGTCACGGCCAGCCGGCAGCCACGATGACCGAGCATCGGGTTGAACTCGTGCAACTGGTCCACCTTGCCCTTGACCACCGAAGGCTTGACACCCAGACGCTTGGCCATCTCGGCCTGCGCCTGCTTATCCTGCGGCAGGAACTCGTGCAGCGGCGGATCGAGCAGGCGAATGGTCACGGGAAGACCGGCCATCGCCGTGAAAATACCCTCGAAATCGCCCCGCTGCAGAGGCAGGAGCTTCTTCAAAGCGTCTTCGAACTGCTTCTTCGCGGTGGCGTTCTCTTTCTCGATGGCCTTCTTTTCCTTGGCGACGTCGGTGGCGGCCACTGCCTGGAGCATGGCGGCGTAATCGTCGGCCGCCAGGATCATCTGCCGCACCGGCCAGATCCGGTCGCCCTCGAAGAACATGTGCTCGGTTCGCGTCAGACCGATGCCCTCGGCGCCGAAGTCCCGGGCGCGCTTGGAGTCGGCCGGCGTGTCCGCATTCGTGCGAACGCCCAGGGTGCGAACCTGATCGCAAATTCTCATGAACTTGCCAAAATCACCGCTGAGCGTGGTCTCGACCGTCGCCAATTGACCGGTCATCACCTCGCCAGTGGCTCCGTCGAGGCTGATCCAGTCGCCCTGCTTGACGGTGGCCTTGCCGGTGGAGAACTTCTTGCCGGCGTAATCGATCTGGAGAGTCCCGACGCCGGCGACGCAGCACTTGCCCATGCCGCGGGCGACCACGGCCGCGTGGCTGGTCATGCCGCCGAACGAGGTCAGAATCCCCTCGGCCGCGTCCATGCCGCCGATATCCTCGGGGCTGGTTTCCTTCCGTACAAGAACGACCTTCTTGCCCTTGCCCCTCCACGCCTCGGCGTCGGCGGCGGTGAAGACCACCTGGCCGACGGCGGCGCCGGGCGAGGCCGGCAAACCCTTGGCCACGACCTTGCGGGTGGCCTTGGGATCGAAGTGCGGGTGCAGCAAACGATCCAACTGCTCCGGCGTAACCCGGGTCACGGCTTCCTTCTTGGGAATAAGCCGCTCGTTGACCATCTCGACGGCGCATCGCACCGCCGCCTCGGCCGTACGCTTGCCCGTGCGGGTCTGGAGGATATAGAGCGTCTTCTCCTGAATCGTGAACTCCATATCCTGCATGTCCTTGTAGTGCTTCTCCAGACGGGTCATCAGCCGGGTCAGAGTCTTGTAGGCCTTCGGCATGACCTTGTTGAGCTTCTTGAGCTCCATCGGGGTGCGAATGCCGGCCACCACGTCCTCGCCCTGGGCGTTCATCAGGAACTCGCCGTAGAACTCCTTCTCGCCCGTACTCGGGTTGCGAGTGAAGCACACACCCGTGCCACAGTCGTCGCCCATGTTGCCGAAGACCATCGCCTGCACGTTCACCGCCGTGCCGAGCAGGCCCGTGATGTTGTTCAGCTCGCGATAGCGAACGGCGCGAGCGATATTCCACGACCCGAACACCGCGTCGATGGCGTGCTTGAGCTGCTCCTTGCCATCCTGCGGGAACATCTCGCCGACGTGCTTCTTGTAGACCTTCTTGTACTCATCGACGACGTCCTTGAGCTGGTCGGCGCTCAGGTCGCTGTCCAGCTCGACCTTCGCCTTCTTCTTGGCCGCGTCGATTTTGGCCTCAAAGTGCTCGTGGTGGCAACCCATCACGACGTCGCCGAACATGTCGATGAAGCGGCGATAAATGTCGTAGGCAAAACGCGGATTGTTGGTCTTGGCGATAATGCCTTCGATGACGTCATCGTTCAGACCCAGGTTCAGGACGGTGTCCATCATACCGGGCATCGACACGGCGGCGCCGCTGCGCACGCTGACCAGCAACGGGCGATTCGGATCGCCCAGCTTGGCATCCATCGCCTTTTCCAGCTTCGCGAGGTTCTTATCGACTTCCTTGTCCAGTCCTTCCGGCCATTTCCCGCCCGAGGCGTAGTAATCCCGGCACACTTTCGTCGCAATGGTGAAGCCCGGCGGCACCGGAACCCCTAAATTCGTCATCTCGGCAAGGTTGGCCCCTTTGCCCCCCAAAAGCTCTTTCATTGTGGCATTGCCTTCAGCCTTACCGCCGCCGAAGAAATACACCCTTTTCTCAGCCATTTTGACATTCTCCTTCTGTTGCATTTCAAAACCGAAAAGGTTACTCAATCAAGTTCACACTTGAGAAATTCACCGTTCCATCATGTGGAAGTACCATGCTGCGGAAGGTAAAGGCGGCGAGTATACAGGGCGTGGGAAGCGCTGTCAACGAAGAAAACGCCAAATTCCGTCCATCATTCCACGCCGAACGGCTCGTTGCCCGTATCGGCGCCGAAACGAGGTCCGGTCAGTCGTCTCGAACGAGGAACAAACCGTCGCGGGGCCCAAGCCGAATCGTATTGCCCACGACCGAGCCGTCATTGGTCCGCGCGTCCTGCTCCGCCGCGCCGCGCAGCCGCCGGAAACGCCCTCGAGGAAAGAGCCGCGCCATGTCAAACGTGTGGAAACGGGGGGCCGGATTGGCCAGCACCACGCCCCGCTCGAACTCGCGGCACATCACATCGGGACCGGCATACGCTTCCACACGGCGGATCCAGACCGGTTCGCTTCCCTCGACGACAAACTCCAGATCGGTCTGCTTCGCGTCCATCGCCGAGAAATAGAAAGCGGAAGTGAAATCCCGCTGGTTCACCCACGCCATGAAGCGCGGCGGTCTTTCCGCCCGCTTGCCTTCGGCCGCAAGCCCCACGTACATCAGGCGTGAGACCTCGCGCCGATACCCGCGCATCGGCGCAGCCCGGGCCGTGACGAGCACAACCAGGTCCGGGCCTTCGCACGGAAGACCACGCAGATGAAAACGAAGCTCCGAGCCCGGCGCCCCCTCCACTTTGAGAGCGTCTCGCTCGACCTCGAATCGCACGCCGGCCCCGCTGAACCGCTCGGTGACATCCGCTGTGATTGCCGGCGCGCCAAGCTCGAACAACTTGGGTCCGTCCGTGGCCAAACGCCTGGCGGGACCGAGCGGTTTCCCCAGCCAGCCCAGGCGGTTCTCACTGCCCATGCGCAGCTCATCCCAGACGCCGAGCATGCCGTCCGAACCGGCCGGCGGCGGATCGCTGTAGCACACCGCCGCATTCGTCAGCGCCGCCACCGCGAAGACCAGGCGATTGGTCGAAAAGGGAACCGCCGCACGTTTGGGTCTGCCGGGAAGCTCGCCCGGCGCGCGATACTTGTGATTGATGTAGTTGAAGACGGGCGGTCGGGCGTTCTGATCCCAGAAGAAGTGACGGTTGAGCCCGCCGGACCAATCGCGAATCTCGGAATCGCTCAGGTGCGGCCAGCCCTCACTTTCGATCCCGTTGAGGATGCCAAAGGCCCGCTGGTTGCGCAGGCCCATGCCGTCGGCGAGAATGAGCCGGTCGTCGCCGAGCCTGCGGCGCAGCTCCCGACAGAATTCAACCACGCCGATACCGTAGAGATTCAGGTCGTCACGACGTCCCCGGTCGATCCGCCCGTCGGCATCGCAATCGGCGCCGCGTGCCCGGCCCCCGCCGGCGCACTCGTGATGCAGCACGTCAAACTCCAGCCCGTCGAACGCCGCCAGCGCCCCGGCGGGCCCGAACAGATCGCTCAAGTGCTCTACCAGCGCATCGACGCACGTATGCCCCTTCTTATCGCGCGGGCAGCACGTCGCGTAGTTGTAGAACCACAGCAGGTGATTGTTGCTTCCCCACGGCCCTTCGCTCATGTGCGCGGCCGCATAGCTTCGCCCCGCCGCAAACGCGCGCGGCCTCGTCCCGTAGCAACCGCGCCGCACGCGCAGGACCTTTCGCTTGGCATCGACCGACACAAGCTGTACCTGCTCGCTGCGCGACCAGTCGGGCTTGCCCTCGGAGTCCAGAGCGCACAGGCCGATGTCCTCGTTTTTGTCACGGTAGCGCCCCATGCCGACGCGAAACAGACGCGCGTCCGCGACGCGGATGTCCGTCTCGCCTTCCTCGGCCGGCACGTCCCCTGCGATCTTGGCGCCGTTGTAGTAGAGCCAGTGCCCGGCGAAGAATCGCCCGGACTCCCAGCGCGGGTCGCGCGCGTTTCCGTTGAAATGGAGCAACACGAGCCCGTCGCCGTGACGCCGCTTGAACCGCGTGAAGTACTCGATGTTTTTCGCGGAGCGCCCGACGACCTCTTCGTCCAAGGCCTTGCCCTCGATGCCCATCAGCCGCTCGAAGGTGCGCTGCCACCTCTCGTAAGGCATATTCCTCTGCGCCGCCATCCCCTCCGACTGCCGGAAGAAGAACGCGCGGGGGTATTGATCGCCGAGTATGCGCAAGGCGCCGAGGCGACCGTCCGTCGCCGTCCGGGCCCGCACCGGGCAAGTCAGAGCGGAAAGAGCGAAGACCATGAAAACGCAGGCAACCATGATTCGATCCGGGCGATCGTTCATCAGTTCTCTCCCAAGTGTTCTACACGAATTACGATTGCTCTCTGCGCGACTTGTCATCCTGAACGAAGCGCAGCGGAGTGAAGGATCTGGGCTGCGCACGCAAGACGCTCCTCATTCTCGAGCCATCCCGGCGCACCGGGATTCGCCTGCAGCTCAGGATGACAGAGTCACACCGCGCAAAAATCCCTTCTAATCTGTATCAGAGCTTTTCCAGCCACGCGTGCGCGGGGGATTTCACGTCCTTGTGGTGTTGGACGATCCGCCGCTTCAGGGCGTCGAATGTCGCCTTGTGCTCCTCGTGGCCGCACAGGTTCCGCGTCTGCTCGGGGTCGTTGGTCCGGTCGAAGAACATATGATTCCCGTCGGCCTGCAGGACCAGCTCGTATTCGGAAGTGAAGACGCCGGCGCTTTCGAGCGAAGAGTGGTGGATCATCGCCTCGTTGTTCCAGGCGACGTCCCTGCCCAGAAGCAATGCGGAAGCGTCTCTGCCCTGCTCCCGGCCGCTGGGCGGGATGCTCATGAGGCCGAGCAGCGTCTGCTGGATATCCACGTTCGTGATGAACTCCTCGACCACGGTACCGCCCCGAATGCGCTTCGGCCAGCGAACGAGGAAGGGAATCTGGTAGGCCGTGCGATACCATCGGTTCTTGCCGTAGAGACCGTGCTCGCCCATGTACTCGCCGTGGTCGGTGGTGAAGACGATGACGGTGTGGTCGAGAAGTCCCTTCTCTTTCAGAGCGTCCAGGATGCGGCCCACGTTGTCGTCGATGCACTTGACCTGGCCGCAGTAGTGCGCTTTGCTGCGACGAAGCCGCTCCTCGGTGCTGGCTTTGCCTTTCACCGAAGCAGCTTGCTTGAACGTATGCGGCACGATCATATCCTCGGGATCGTACATGCTCATGTACGGCTCGCGCACCGTAAACGGCGTGTGCGGATCCGGGAAGCTCACGAGGTAGAAAAACGACCGGCGGTGGCCCATCCGAATGAAATCGATCGTCTTGCCGGCCAGCCAATCCGTTGTAAACGACGTTTCGTCGCCGATCACCCCGTACGGATGGGCCTTCGGATCGCTTCCGGGCCGGTCTTCGATCTTCTTCCAATGGCCCCGATTGAACATGAAACGGCAATCGGCAAAGCCCATCGACCGGTCCGGCTTGAGCCAGCCCGGCTTCGGCGGCCCGTCCAGATGCCATTTGCCGGCGTAGCCCGTCTCGTAGCCCTGCCTTTCCAGGACGCGGGCGAGAGTCACCTCGTCACGATTCATCTCGATGTTGTTGCGGTAGGCCCCATGCGCGTGCGGGTAGCGCCCCGTCAGGAGGCAGCCCCGCGACGGTGTGCACACCGCGCTATTGGTGAAGAAGTTCTCCAGCAGGGCGCCCTCGGCCGCCAGCGAATCGATGTGAGGCGTCTCCACCAGAACCTTGCCGTAATTCGGGACCCGCTTGAGCCGCCCGGCATACGCGCTGATCGCCCACGAGCTCAATTGGTCCGTGTGAATGATCAGCAGGTTGGGATGGGCGTTCGACTTTCCGGAAGCGGCGCCGGCGACGACCGCCTGGCCCACAGCAGTCGATGCGACCCCTGCTCCCAACGCACGGAGAAAATCACGTCTGTTCATAAGATCCTCCTGATACTGCATTTTCGTACGAATTTTCTGTTCGGGCCTCTCCGGCTCGATCTACCGCAGCGGCTCCCGGTGTTCCAGCGCTCCCGCATCACGCCGCAACGCAGCAGGCTCGCAGCCCGCGAAGTCACGCAGGAAGGGCCCGTCGAATTGCCAGGCGTAGACTTCGTCGATATTCGTTTTGGCGTCGGCCAGCGTCCCGAGCGAGAGACGCAGGAACTCCAGCGTGCCGGAGAGATATCTCCCGCCCGGCGTGCCGCCTATGTAGAGGTCCGCCTCGTTAGCCAGTGACACTTCGGACCCCACGCCGGGCCCGGCCGCGTCCAGGCGACCGTCCACATACAACGTCAGCGTCTCGCCTGCGCGATCCGCTTCCGCGATAACGTGGTGCCACTTACCGTCGTTGATCCGCGTGACACTGTCGAGAGCCGCGGCGGCATCGGCGCCTCGCAGGGCGAATGCTACGCCGCCGGCGGCATTGATCGTCAGCGAGTAGCCCGCGCGGGCCATCTTCTCGGTCACCACCGCACCGGCGGTCCCGGACTCCGTTCTGAAATAAGCCTCGATCAGGAAGTTGGACGTGGCGACCTGCGCATTTCTCACGGGCGCAGGCTCAGCCGGGCTCGTCGTCACAGCCTTCGGGATGGTGAATCGAGCCACAGCCGTGTTGTCCGCCCAGTCGCCGGTCGGCGACAGATACACCAGCACCTGAAAGCTTTCCAGGTCGGGCTTGTCCTGCGGATTGAACGAGAACGCGTAAGGTCCCGCGCCGGCGACGTCCTGCGCGCCGCCCCAGGTGTTGAATCCACCATGCGCGCCGCCGGCCTTGTGCCAATGCAGGTCTGCGCCAATCTTCTGCCCCGGATCGATGCCTTGCAGGTGCAGCTCGACCGTGAACCTCTCTCCGGGGACAATCTCGGCGAGCGCGGCAATCGTCACCCAATCGTACGATTCCGGGATCGCCGGCGGCGCAGGCGCAGGCTCGGCGCCAGGCGCGTCGGAGGCACCCAGGCGTGCGTTTTCCAGCACAGCGTATTGGCTGCGGCCGTCCAGTTGCAACGCGCCCCGGGTCCAATCCTCCAGCGGGCCCGACACGTAGTCCTCAGCTCCAACGTTCACCGCGCGGAGCGGATACATGGGCAGCTTGTAATAGTCCTGCCGGTTCTCGTGCGCGACGGTCATCGTCCAGTGCTCGTCCAGGATGCGGGTCGGATCGTCGCCGACGGGATAGAAATGCCACTCGCCGACCGTCGCATACAGCCCCCAGGGCACGAAGACCTTGACTCCCCGATCGACGGCAAGCGAACCGGACGCCGGACGAAAATCGTGTTGCGCCGGGTCGCGCAGGACGGGCCGCCCGGCGACCTGCCCGACGTCCGAGGCCAGCGCCTCGTGCGCTTCCAGCGCCGCCCGAAACGAATCGAGACTCTGGTGCCAGCGGCCGGACGGCTCGAAGACAGCGAATTTGTCCGAGAGATCGCGAAACACGTTCCGGCTGTAGGCATTCGTCTCCAGCGCGAAATGCGACTGCTGCTCACCAGCGTCGGCGGCGTTGCCCTCCTCCGGAGACTCGGCCGGCGTGGCGTGCCAGAACAGCCACTCGCCGATGCCGTCCCAGACGTTGCCGAGGAATTTGTCCCGGCCCGCGTGCGGCGACTGGCGGCGCGTCCCCTTGACGAAATTGTACACCGTGTTGTTGAAGAACGTATTTTGATAGCTGTGAATCTCCTGGAAGGCCGCCGTGTTGCCCAGCCGGCTCAGCGGGTCCTTGGACTTGCCCCAGGCGATGTTGTTGAAGTGGTAGTTCTTGAACGCGCCGTCGAGGTAGTAGGCGTGGCCGAAACGGGCCCGCGCGGGCCTACCCGGATTGAGCATGAAGTTGTAGTGCCAGTAACCGCCCGGATTGCCCGAGATGTTGTTGTAGACGTAGGCGGGACCGCCCTGCCAGGTCTCGATCCCGCCCCAGTCGTTGCTGTTGAGCAGCGAGTCCGTCACCTTGTTGTGGTGCACGAGCATTCGCGACAGGGGCCGGTCGCCCAGGAACCCGCTGGCCTTGCCGCCGAAGAGGAAAATGCCCGATCCGTAGCACCGATCGAGGACGTTGCCCGCTATCTCCATCGTCTCGGCGTACGAGACTTCCAAAGCGTGGCCCTGCCCGAAGCGATTGGGGCGCATGCCGATTTGGTAGCCCTGGTTGCGCATCACCCTGACGTCGTACAGGCGCCCGAGCGGCGGTTCCTTGACGCCGTATTCCGTGCCGTCGGCGATGCTCACGGCGCCGTGGTCGGTAAAGCGAAAGATGTTGTCACTGATGGTAATCCGGTCGATGGCGTCGTCCTTGCTCACGGCCTTCATGCGAATCGGCATGTGCACGTGCTCGAAGAGGCAATGGGCCACGCGAATGTCCGTGCCCGAGCCTAACAGACGAATGCAGGCCGGGTCCACGTCCGGACCCACCCAGGGACCGGCATCCAGCGACCAGTAGACGTTGGTGAAACGAAACGTCAGTCCTGAGATGTCGATGTGGCTCACGCCTGTGCTGTCGAGCAGGTTCAGGTGCCGCGCCGCTTCGACGTGCGCCTCGTTGGGATTCTGATCCCCGGGCAGGCGAATATACAGGCGGCCGCCGCGTCCCTTCTTGTGGAACCAGAATTCGCCCGGGGCGTCGAGGTAGTGCGGCTTGTCTTCCAGGTAATAGCGATTGTAGCGCACGATCTTGTAGGAGCCGACGCCGCCCCATTGTCCGCCGAAGCCGAGGCCTTTTCTTTCGGTGTCCACGACCTCCACCCGGGCCGGGTACGGCGTGCCCATCACCCAGCCGTATTCCGTCCACACCAGCGCATCCTGGTAGTAGTCGGCCGGCCGTGTCAGGTGCGCCGTATCGACACCCAAATACAGCTTCTTGCCCGCGTCGGTCTCGGTGAACACATCGAAAGGCTTCGTGCCGGCGTAATCCCAGTGCCACCACTGGCTCTTGATGTCATCGAGATCGGACACCTCCCAGTTCGGCGTGCGCGCCAGCGGAATGCGGACCACGTCGCCGCCCTCACCGACCAGCCAGACGCAGCGCGGCGCGAAGTCCAGATCGGCAAACCATACCTTCTCGGCCTGCGGGATATCCTGATGGTCGGCGCCTCGCTGCCAGCGGCGCACTTGCTGCGAACCGCAGAGGACCGCATCGCCAGCGCCCCAGGTCGGATCGCTCGTCAGGCGAATCGGCGTCCCCGTCGCGCCGGACTCGCGCAGCTTCAGCGCGCCGCGGTAAGCCACGCCGCGTTTGAACACGTACGTATGAATCCCCGCACACGCGGCCGCCTTGCCCCCGGCTTTGGCGTCCCAGGGGTGGTGCTGCCACGGCCGGTCCCGCGTACCCGGATTCTCGTCGCTGCCCCGCTCGTAGTCGATGTAGCGAACGGAGTCGCCCCTCTCGAAGACGAAGGGCAGCGGCTTCCAGGTCAGATCGCCTCGCGCCCCGACTTCGGCGTGAGGTTCCTGCCAGCTCCAATTCTGCCCCCGGCCGCTGTCGGCGCCACCGAACACGATTGCGGCCGCGACGCACAAACAAACAGTCCCGTTTCTCACAACCTTCACCTCCTGCCATCGCACGCGTACGATCAGCGGTAGGACTTGCCCTCCGGTTTCTCCGGCTCGATCTGGGGGATCGGCTCGCGGCGGTCCCGCGCGATGTAGGCTTCGATCTTTTGGACCTCCCGCGGATGCTCGGTGGCAACGTTGTTGGTCTCACCGATGTCGACGCTCAGATCATACAGCTCGAAGGGCTCGGTCGATTTGTGGCGGACCGCTTTCCATTGGCCCATACGCACCGCCTGGGCCAGGCCGCCGGGGACGTTCTGCCGCTTGCCCCAGTTGTAATTGTGCCATTCCCAGTACATATACTTGTGGCTCTTCTGCTCGGCCGACCGGCCCAGGAGCGTGGGCACGAAGGAAAGGCCGTCGGTGCCGTCGGGCACGTGCTCTCCGGCCCCGGCCAGCTCGGCCAGTGTGGGCATCACGTCGGCAAAATAGCAGGGATGATCGCTCACCGTCCCGGGCTCGATCCGGCCCGGCGACCAGGCGATCAAGGGAACGCGAATCCCGCCTTCATACATCGACCGCTTCTGCCCGCGCAGCGGCCCGCTGGAATCCAGCACGCCCTCGAAGCGCTGGGCCGCCCCGTTGTCCGAGCAGAAAAACACGATCGTCCGCTTCTCGATCTTGAGCTCCTCAAGCAACGTCATCAACTCGCCGACCTGCCGGTCGATCATGGTGTCCATCGCCGCGGCAACCTTCGCCGGCCGGGGCCAGGGTTTGTCCTTGTAGAGCCGCCACGCTGGGTCGATCTCCGGGATCTCGTACCGCCCGTGCGGCGGCGTCCACGGCGCGTAGCAGAAGAACGGCTCGTCTTTATTTGCGCGAATGAAATCCATCGCGTGGTTGAAGATGTGGTAGTGCGAGTAGCTCTTCATGTCCCCCTCGACGCCCGGCAGCGGCACCTTCTCGCTGTTGCGCCACAGGTAGTCCGTCCAGTAGTAATGGGCGTGGACCTGGTGGTAATAGCCGAAGAATTCGTCGAAACCGTGCTTCTCCGGGACGCCCTCGGTACCCACGTCGCCCAAGCCCCACTTGCCGAAACCACCGGTGACATAGCCGGTCTGCTTGAGAACGCTGGCAACCGTCACCGCATCGGCGGGCAGCGGGATACCGCCCGTGTTGCCGCGTACCGGGGTATGGCCCATGTGCAGGCCCGTCATCAGGACACTGCGGGCCGGCGCGCAGACCGTGCAGCCCGAGTAGGCGTCGGTAAAGCGAATGCCCTCGGCCGCCATGCGGTCGATGTTCGGCGTCTGAATCTCCTTGCTGCCGTAGCAGCCTACGTCGGCCCAGCCCATGTCGTCGACGATGACAAAGACCACATTCGGCTTCTTACCACCGAACGCGTCCGTAATCGCCCGCACTCCCGACCGGCACGCGCCCAGGCTCAGTGACACCGCCCCCACACCGGCGGCCTTGAGAAACTCTCTTCGTCGCATGACTGATGCTCTCCTTGGTTCATTTTTCGTATGGAAGCGCCGAGGCGCCCTGCTCGTACCGCCAGCGCCTCGATCAGGAGCTCTGCCGGGGCCAGGGCCAGTTCTCCGAATCCGTGCGCGCGTTGGTCATGATCGCGGCCATCCGCGCCACGATGTCCGGATGCAAATCGGCGACATTGTCTTGCTCACCCAGGTCGGCCTCCAGGTTGTACAACTCGATCGGGCCGTCCGGGTTCTTCGCCACGTTGACGCGTACCGCCTTCCACTTGCCCGCACGAACCGCCTGCTTCTTGCCCTGCTCGTGAAATTCCCAGTACAGATACGGATGCTGTCGCTGCCGCCCGGGCTTGTCCAGCAGCGTAGGCGCCATCGAGAGGCCGTCGATCCCGTCGGGCGGCACCACCCCGGCCAGATCGCAGCAGGTCGGCAGGAAGTCCCAGAAGGCCGAGACGTGGTTCGTGCCCGAGCCGGCGGGAATCCGCCCCGGCCACCGCGCGATCAGCGGGACGCGAATGCCGCCCTCGTACAGGTCGCGCTTGTGCCCGCGCAGGGGCCCGCTGCTGCCGAAGAACGCCGGATCGGCGCCGCCTTCCTTGTGCGGGCCGTTGTCGCTGGAGAACAGCACCACCGTCTTCTCGTCGATGCCGAGGCTCTTGAGCCGCGCCAGCAGCCGCCCGATGTCACCATCCATGCGCGAGATCATGGCCGCATGGCCCTTTTGCGGGTCCGGCCAATCCTCGTTCGCATACGCCCCGTAGGACGGCACCTCCATCCCCTTGTTTCGCGCCTCGTTGTTGGCGTGCGGAATCGTATAGGCTAAGTACAAGAAAAACGGCCCTTTCTTATGCTTTGTGACGAAATCGAGCGCGTCGGCGGTGAACAGATCGTGCGAGTACTGCACCCGCTTCGTGGCCACCCCGCCGGGCGGATTGACGTCTCTGACCTCGTTGGCCAGTTCCACCATCCCCTCGTTGCGCCACAGGTACTTGGGATAGTAGTTGTGGGCGTGCCGCTGGTTGAGGTAGCCGAACCAGTGGTCGAAGCCCTTCCGGTTCGGGATGCCGGTGGTGTCAGGCTCGCCCAAGCCCCACTTGCCGATGATGCCGGTCGTGTAGCCGGCCTGCCCGAGCAGCTCGGCAACGGTAACATCCGACGGTCGCAGGGGAACGCGCGCGTTGCCGCGCACGTGGGCGTGGCCCGTGTGCAGACCCGTCATCAGGCAACAGCGCGACGGCGCACAGACCGTACTGCCGGCGTAGTGGTCCGTGAAGACCATCCCCTCGACCGCCATCTGGTCGAGATTGGGCGTCCGGATCGTCTGCTGGCCGTAACAGCCGAGATCGCCGTACCCGAGATCGTCGGCCAGAATGAAAATAATATTCGGCCGCTCCACCGCCGCACCGCGCCGCCCGCCAACGTGACAACCCGCCACCAACGCCCCGGCCGCAACGCCGGCCATCCGCAAAAACTCTCTCCGCGTACGCATCATACTCCAACCTCCCGCAGATAGAATTCCAAAAGATACGCCCATGACAACATACCGCCGTTATAGGCCATCGAACCCGCCCCGTCAACGCCCTGCACACCTCGTCCCGAACGGAAGTGCCTGGGCAATTTTTCGGGCATCGGGGTGTTGGGCCCTGGACAACTACGGGTGGCAGCGTCAAGTCCGAAGGACTTGGCGATGGCTCAAGGCCCGGGGTTCATCTAGCGCCACACGCAGCAGACAACTCCCCCATCGCCAAGCTGGCGCTTGACGCTGCCACCCGCACGTCAAAATGTTCTCACACACACCAGCCCGTCGCGGATCCCTGCGCTGGCGGGATGGCACGCTGGATGCCCGCCCGCTTACGAGCTTCGATGGTCGCGACGGCGTGCGGGTTCTATTGCTCCAACGGTGCGGCGATGTGTTCGAGGGTGGTGGTGGTGATGGCGGTGCCTTCTTCGAAGGGTTCTATGGTCACCACGGTGCTTGCCAGGCCCTTGAGAGAGAGGCTGAGCGGCTTCTCGTAGTGATAGTTTGCCATGACCGAGGCGCAGCCGGAGGGGATGCAGCTTTCCACCTCTTCCAGGACTTCGCCACTGAGGGTCAGTTCCAGGACCAGGTCCGTCATCACGCCCGCCTCGTCGGTGGCCATGACCACCTCGCCCTCGGCCACAACGTACCAGACGCCGTCGAAGGTGGTCGTTGCCATGCCATACTGACCGCCACCGGTCGTCGGCAGTTCCGCCGTGCCATAGACGTAGCTCGGATCATCCCCCATCACCTGCCAACCCAAATTGACGACACCGTTGTAATTCTTCTCGAGGCCCTCGGTCCAGATCAGGTCAATGTTGATATAGAGGTTGAACTGGCGCAGGCACCGATCGGCGACTTCCTTGAAAAGGTCCTCCATTTGCCCGCGGATCGCGGCCACTTCCTCGTTCTTCGCGTCGTCGTAGACGGGCAGGCCGAACAGGTTCATGATCCTGAAATACGCCACCGCGGCCTGAAGATAGTCAGGATCGCAAGGCGGCTCCGGCCGGGGCTCGGCCACAAAGTCCTTCAGGTGCGAAAGCACCGCCTCCTCGACCTTGTTGGGAAACGGATCGTCCCCGCCTAACTTGGCGATCGCCTCCTTGACGTGCATGACGTCACTGAGGGCTTCCTCGAAAGCCAGGTACCCGTACGGATCGTATGGCGGAATCATGGCAAACGCCAGATCGGCGAGAGTCCCCGCCTCGGACATCGTCGGCTCGCCCCCGCCGTACATGCTGAAATGCTCGATGTATCCCGCGATTTCGTCGTTCGGGTCTTCTACAATGCCCTCCCCGCCCGGTTTATCCTGGCCGATCTGGCCCGCATCATCGTTCGGGTCTTCCTCCTCATTAGCAGGTGGAGGCTCCAGGGCCAGCGGGACAACATACTCGGCCGACCGCACGTGATAAAGGATCACCGTGCAGGGATCCGCCACGGGCGCCGCCGGGATGAGTTCCAGTTTGGCCGGCGTCAGCAGCGACAAGCCGTCCGGCAGCAGTTCGACGCCGGGGAAGACATGAGCGGCGATGGCATTGCTCGGCGGCGCCGACAGCGGACGCAGCGAAATCTCGACGTCTTCGGCCAGAGCCCCCGGCTCGATGGTGAGCTCGATCGTATCGCCCTGCTGATTCTGCACGGACAAGAGACCGCCAGCCCGGCCGACCGTTTGCACCAGTGCAGGTTCTTCCTCCTGCGCCACTGCCTGTCCCAATCCCCAGACGAAAACCACGGTCACGAAAACGGCCAGTGCTCCACGACGGTCAGCTATACCTCGCATGGGGCTACCTCCTACGCGTTGCGCAAATGGAACCGCAGGGCAGGCCCCCCGCCTCGGCACCTGCTATTTCGCCCGGCCCCGACACGATCAGGCTCCATCCGAACGGCTCTTTCCAGGCCCGGCACCCGTGTCCGCTGCAAGCTGCATAGCAGCATATCTACGGTGTTCATTATCGCTAATGCATGCAAGGAAGGCAAGAGAAAAGTCACGAGTAACGAGCGGGGGTGTCTGTGCAAGCTTTTGGGCATAATTGTTTTGGACCCCGGCCAGCTATGGGTGGCAGCGTCAAGTCCGAAGGACTTGGCGATGGCGTAACGCCCCGGGCTCGTATAGCGCCACACGCGGCAGACAAGTTCCCCATCGCCAAGCTGGCGCTTGACGCTGCCACCCGCATGCCAGGATGTTTGCACACACACCGAGCGGGATGTCTAGGCCGATTTCCGGGCGGCGCCCATTTTGACCACAGAGTCCGTGCGCGCCCGCAGGAGCCCCGGACGACACATCCATGCCAGGATGCTTTCACACACGCCCCGCCCCACGCCGGAAAAAGCCCGAATTTCGCTTGACGGCTTGCAGATTGTGGGGTATATAAGAAACCAATGCCATGTCGTATGACAGGAAGCAGACCATGACACAATGGCACCTCGCAAGCCAAAAGTCCGTTCCCGCGAAGGCGGCTATTCCCCCTGTCGCCGCCCCGCCGGCGATGCTGAACCCGCCCGCGTCAAACGAACCCAATTTCGCCCCGGCCCAGCGCCGAGCCCGGACCTGGGTGGGCGAAACAAAGCCAATCCGCCCCCGGCCCGTTGCGCCAAACGAACCCAATTTCGGCACGTCCCAACGCCGAGCCGGAACCCGGGTGTGCGAAACAAAGCCAATCCGCGCCCGCCCGCTACGCCAAACGAACCCAATTACCACACGGCCTAAAACGCCAGAAATCACGCTGCACAAACAATTTAAGAGAAACTCG
>Ga0272441_10008332_pt1 | contig 16449 bp, 12 predicted proteins | sample SSMProp6N_FD_193582 | JGI IMG/M metagenome (GOLD analysis project Ga0272441, IMG submission 193582) | Marine sediment archaeal communities from Little Sippewissett salt marsh, Falmouth, MA, United States - SSM-Prop-6N | ecosystem: Environmental > Aquatic > Marine > Wetlands > Sediment ... | reverse complement strand
CGCAAGTGCGAGGTGCTAAACTACTGCACAGGCCTTCCTGCCGACACTCAGCGCGAGTTGTTTGTGACGCCTGTCGACAGTGTCGAAGCCGGCCTCGAGGCGGCGCTCGGAAGGCATGGTACGGATGCGAAGATCGCCGTGATCCCCGACGGGCCATACGTGCTGTGTGAGGTTGCCGGGTAGCCTCGAGGTGTGTCCGGGTCGATCGGCGTGGCCTTCGTGCACAGTCGCACTTCAGGCAGACACGAGGAGACCCGCATGTTGCGCCCTTCCCGCTCATGGAACGACCTGTTTGCCGACCCGCGCTTCCACTGGACGCATCCCGACCCGGGGCTGATGGAGACGGCGCCTCGCTGGCGAGACGAGGGTCGGCGGTTGGTCTATGACCTGGGTTGCGGCGCGGGCCGGCATATGGCGTACCTGCAAATCGAGGGCTTCGATGTCTACGGTTCCGACACTGCCGAAAACGGACTGAAGGCCTGTGGAGATTTCTTGCGGCATGCCGAACTGCCGGCGCGAGTCGTGCGCGCCGATATGACGGCCTGCCCCTTTGCCGAGAACACCTTCGACGCAGGACTGGCGACGAATGTGCTCAATCACAACCCCCGGGCATTGCTGCAGGAGAGCATCGAGCAGGTCTATCGGGTGCTCAAGCCGGGTGGAGAGTTCTATCTCACGGTGCTGAACACGTGGGACTGGCGCTACGGTAGCGGCGAACAGGTGGAGCCGGGGTCATTCGTCCTGGCCGAAGGGCCTGAGAAGGGGATTCTGCATCACTTCTTCGGCGAGCAAGACCTGCGCCGGTGGTTGGGGAGTTTCCGAATCGAGCAACTCCGGCGCGACAGAGGCGAGTTGAAGCTGAGCACCAAGCCCGGCGACAGGCCGGTCTTCCGGGACGCGTGGTCGGTGTGGATACGGAAATGATGCGGAGGCGCCCATGCTGCGTAGCGCCTCCGGATCCGTGACGAAGGTCGTCCTAACTCCGTGCGGGTGAGAACGCCGATAGTCTACTCGTTCGCGGGTGCCTGCGCCGGCCAGCCCATCCCCTGTTCCAGCGCCTCGTCCGTCACCTCGTCCCGTGCCACCATCTCGACGAGTTGATACTCGGCCTCATCCACATCCCACATCAGGTAAACCGCCCACATCCACTCCTCGGGCTCCGGGCCTATGGCCATGATCACCCTGGACCAGTCTGACAGGCGGGCTTGTGTCCGTGCGGCCCAGCCCTCGTAGCCGATGAGGGCCGCTTGAATGGCCGTCTCTTCGCCTGGCAGAGCATCTTGTGGCACGCCTTCGAGGTCGGCTTCGGTCAGCGCCCGCTCGGTCTCCCAGAACTCGCTTCTCCGGGCCTGCTCACCCGCCAGGTCTATGTCTTCGGCGCGGGGTGCCACAAGCTCGCCGTCAACGGCCACAAGATCGTCGGCGTGGGATGCTGCTCGCTCCCCCTGACAACCTGTTACCCAGCACGCAAGGAACGTCAGACCGACAGTCGCCAAATAGAGAGATCCCCCCGAACGTATAGCAGTAGCGCTCATCGAAAAGTACCTCCCGGCCTCGATGAGAGTACGTGCCTACGAACAGGATCTGTCCCCATCTGTAACTGTCAGCAACTGTCTGGTCACTCACCACCTTTCGCCGGTGCGGTGATCGTGGTGCGGTGGGTGCGTTGTGGAGCTTCTGTCCGGGGCGACGCGTTCCCCCATCGCCCCGGATCAGGGCGGTGTCCACTGCTGCGAGCATGGTTGGTTGCGCCCGAACATCAGACTTCTCGAAGTCGACAATTCAGCGGCGATGCCGGCCCGCCTACAGGGCGTAGACGTCCTCGGCAGGCAGTATCCGTACGTCGTTCGCCTGCAGAGCGTCGATCACCTGCTGGACTTGGTCATCAGCCACGCGGAACACGACAACGGCATTGCCCTCGACGGTGGTGAAGAAGGCGTACATGTACTCGACGTTGACATGGTGCAGCAGGGCAAGCACGTTGCCCAGACCTCCGGGCACATCGGGAATCTCGACGGGCAGCACGCTGGTCTCGCCCACCGAGAAGCCGTGTTCCCTCAAGCAGTTGGCTGCCACGTCCGGCGCGTCGACGATCATGCGCAGGATGCCGAAGTCCGATGTATCCGCGATGCACAGCGCCCGGATATTCACGCCGTTATCGCCCAGCGTCTGGCAGACTTCAGCCAACCGCCCGGATTTGTTCTCCAGGAAGACGGACACCTGCTTGGTCAGAGCTTCGCTCATCGGGGTCACTCCTCGGAGCGCAGGTCGATGACGCGAACGGCTTTCCCGAGACTGCGCTCGATGGTTTTGGGCTCTACCAGCTTGACCTCGGCACTGACGTTCAGCGCGTTGCGTATCGCGTGGGATATCTTCGCAGCGACTTCCTCCAGGCGCCGAACGGTGTCTGAGAATAGCTCCTGGGAGACCTCGACCTGGATCTCGAGTACGTCCAGATGCCCCTCACGACGGATAACGAGCTGGTAGTGGGGCTCGGCTTCCTCGATCCCCAGCAACACGTGCTCGACCTGCGAGGGGAATACGTTGACGCCGCGGATGATCAGCATGTCGTCGGTGCGGCCGGTGATGCGACCGTTCTTGGGGTGGGTCCGGCCACATTCGCACGGCCTCCGGTCCAGGCTACTGATATCGCGGGTGCGGTAGCGGATCAGTGGCAGGCAGCTCTTGGTGATGCACGTGACGACGAGCTCGCCCGGCTGGCCATCCTCCACGGGTTCACCGGTCTGGGGATTGATGATCTCGGGGATGAAGTGGTCATCGAAGATATGCATTGCACCCTTGTACTCGCACTCATTGGAGACACCGGGGCCGATGATCTCGCTCAGGCCGTATATGTCGTGGGCGGACAGGCCGAGCTTCCTTTCGACCTGGGCCCGTGAGCCCTCGCTCCAGGGCTCTGCTCCGAAGATGCCGCTCTTCAAGCACAGATCATCGGGCTCCATCCCGATTTCCTCGGCAACGTCCGCCAAGGTCAGGGCGTAGGAGGGGGTGCACGCCAGAATCGTGCTGCCAAGGTCCTTCATCATCATGAGCTGGCGCTCGGTGTTTCCCGCCGACATCGGCAGTACGGTGCATCCCATACGCTCGCCGCCGTAGTGTAGGCCGAGGCCGCCGGTGAACAACCCGTACCCGTACGAGACGTGGAGGATGTCCTGTGGTGTGCCGCCGGAACAGCCAATGGACCTTGCCATGACCTCCGACCACAGGTCGATATCGGCGCTTGTATACCCCACCACGGTCGGCTTGCCGGTTGTGCCCGAGGAGGCATGCACCCGCACGACCTCGTCCAAGGGCGAGGCGAACAGGCCGAAGGGATAGTTGTCCCGCAGGTGATCCTTCACCGTGAAGGGCAACTGCTGCAGGACGTCGATGGAGGTGATATCCTCCGGCCGGACGCCCGCCTGCTTGAATTGCTCACGGTAGAATGGTACGTTGGCCGACAGGCGCGCTACCGTGTCCCTTAGGCGCCCGGCCTGAAGCTCCCGTCGTTGCTCCACATCCATACACTCGTGATACGGGTCCCAGATCATCTGTGCTCCCCCTTGGTGGTGGGAATGGGGTCTGCTCGATTCAGGAGTAGACGAGATACGTGAATGCGGCAATGAAGTACTGGGGCTCGAAGGTGGCGGCGCTATCGTGTCGCCTGCGCGGAGACCTTGCCCGGGTCGGACACTGTCGGCGCAACGCCTGCCATCTGAAGGCCGCCCCCATGACGCCGCCGCGAGCGCGACGCCTGCGTGGACTATTCGACACGAAGCGTGTCGATTCCCTCCTGGAAGGCCCGCAGATTCAGCTCGACAGCCTTCGGGCGCACGGCGCGCCTGATGGCCTCGGTCCATGCCTGTGGCTCGATGGGGAGGAACCGGCTGGCCGCGCCGAGCATCACGATGTTTGCCGCGCGGGGCTCACCCAGGTCGTTCGCCACGGTCAGGCTGCTGACCACATGCACCCTCCGTCCGCTGGCCGCCAGTTGGTCCAGGGGGGCGGCCGGGTACTCAAAGGGGCCCGAGGTCACGGACATGGGAACAATCCGGCGGTCATCGACCAGCACCAACGCCTCGGGCGCGGTTGTCGGGATGGATCGAAGGGCCTCGAGAAGCTCGAAGGCCAGTAGGATGTCTGTCTGGCCCACGGGAATGAGCGGCGAGTGGACGCGGCCGTCGGCGCTGAATCGCACGTGGCTCTCCACGCTTCCGCCGCGCTGGCTCATACCGTGCACTTCGCTCTTCTTGACATGGAAGCCGCTGATCAGCGCCGCCTCGGCGAGCACCTTGGAGGCGGTGATGATGCCCTGGCCTCCCACACCTGACAGAAGAATGTTGGTTGGCATCGTTGAGACTCTCTTCACTTGATGGTTGGCGGTCAGCGGCCGGAAGGTTGATACCGGCGTCCGCCGCTTACTCGTCGGCGACGCCTATCGCTTCCTTGGGACAGACCTGCGCGCATAGGCCGCAGCCCACGCACAGGCCCGCGTCTATGACGGGCTGTGGCTTATCGGTGCCGACGTCTGTGCGAGTCGTGATCGCGGGACAACCGATCTTCAGACACAGGCCGCACTGGATGCAGAGGTCCTCATTGATGACACGCGGCTCATTGTGCTCCCGTGTCTTGAGCACGCAGCCGCACTGGGCGATGATGACCCAGGCCTGGTCGGAATCCATCGCTTCCTGCAGCGTGGCTTGGAGCCGGTCCAGATCGCGCGGGTCAACCACAGTCACATTGGGGATACCTGCCGCCCGGCACAGGCCGGGAATGTCAACCTGCTTGCCGGGACGTCCGCTGAGAGTGAAGCCGGTGCCCGGATGGTCCTGTCCGCCGGTCATCGCCGTCGTGCCGTTGTCGAGAATCACCACGACCGATGAACCGCCGTTGTATGCGATATTCACAAGACCCGTGATGCCGGAGTGCATGAACGTGGAATCGCCGATCACGGCGACCTGTTTGTGAGACTCACCACAGGCCATGTCGATTCCGTGGGCCTCCCCGATGCCGGCGCCCATGCACAGGCATGTATCAAGAGCCGACAGGGGCGGTAGCGTGCCCAGTGTGTAGCAGCCGATGTCTCCCGTCACGAAGGCCTTGAGTTTCTTGAGCGTCATGAACACGCCACGGTGGGGGCAGCCCGGGCACAGCACAGGCGGCCGTGGCGCCAGGTCGCCGGTGGGCGGGCTGATGTCTTCGCCCCGAAGGCCGGCCGCGACTCGCTCCGGGCTCAGCTCGCCAATCTGCAGACTCTCCGGCAGGTCCTCGACCTGCACTCCCAAGGCCAGCACCTGTTCCTTCAGATACGGGTCCAACTCTTCGATGACATACAGCTTGTGAACTGTGGCCGCGAATTGGCGGATCTTCTCCGGGGGCAAGGGCCACGTAAGGCCCAGCTTGAGGATACAAGCCTGTGGCGCGGCCTCCCGGGCGTACTCGTAGGCAACACTGGAGGTAATCAGGCCGATGTCCCCACTGCCGGGTTCGGCGCGGTTGAGATCGGTCTGCTCGGCGAACTCGACGAGTCTGGCCGTCCGCTCGCGCATCAGAGCTCGGCGCTTGCGGGCATAAGCAGGGATCATAACGTACTTCTGCGGGTCCCTGACGGGCCCGCACTCTCGCCGGACCTCAACACGGTCGCCCAGTTCGACGATGCCCTCGCTGTGAGCGATGCGGGTCATGGTGCGCAGCAACACGGGCGTGTCGAACTGCTCGCTGAGCTGCATCGCGATGCGGGTGAACTCCTTGGCTTCCTGGCTATCAGAAGGCTCGAGCATGGGGACTTTGGCGGCCCGGGCGTAGTTGCGGCTGTCTTGCTCGTTCTGACTGCTGTGCATGGCCGGGTCGTCGGCGCTGACAATGACAAGCCCGCCGTTGACGCCCACATACGACAGTGTGAAGAACGGGTCGGCGGCGACGTTCAGGCCGACGTGCTTCATCGTTACCAGTGTCCGCGCTCCGGCGAGGGAAGCGCCTGCCGCCGCCTCAAGAGCGCATTTCTCGTTGACCGACCACTCGGTGTAACAGCCCTCGAGTTGGGTGAGGGCGGGCAGTATCTCCGACGAGGGCGTGCCTGGGTACCCCGACCCGAAGGTGGTTCCGGCTTCCCACGCGCCACGCGCAACGGCTTCATTGCCTGACAGGATTGTCTTTGTGCTCGTCGCCACTATTCCTCTTCGGCCTCCTTGCGGTTGTCCACGACGCGCACTGCCTTACCTTCGGTGGTTGGCAGGCTGTGAGGCTGGAGCAGCTCAACCTTGGGCGTGACCAGGGTCTCGCTGCGGACCTCTTCCACAATCCGCTGGCGGATGGCGTCGAGCATGCGCACGTGATCGAAGAATACGTCTTCGCGCAACTCGACGGAGATGGTCATTTCGTCCAGATCATCGCTGGTACCCAGGGCTATGAGGTAGTTGGCGCCGACCTCCTCGACGTCCATGAGCACGCGCTCGACCTGGATCGGGTAGATGTTGCAGCCCTTGACGATGAACATGTCATCGGTGCGGCCCACAATGCGTGTGATGCGTCTGTGCTCGCGGCCGCACGGGCATGACTCGTCAACCAGGGCGGTGATGTCCCGCGTGCGGTAGCGCAGCAGGGGATTGGCCTGGCGGTTGAGAGTGGTGAGCACGAGCTCTCCCTGCTGGCCGGGCTCGACCGGCTGCAGGGTCTGAGGGTCAACGATCTCCGCCAGGTAGTGATCCTCGCGCACGTGCAGGCCCGCCTGCTCCGGACACTCGAGCGCCACGCCGGGACCGCACATCTCAGACAAGCCATAGCAGTTGTAGACTCTGCAGTTGAGCTCATGCTCAATGCGCTGGCGCATGCGCTCGGTGTGGGGCTCCGCACCCAGGAACGCGTACTTGATGCCCAGACCGGTTTTCGGATCAATGCCGTTTTGCTGGCAGTAGTGCACTACACGCATAGCATAGCTGGGCAGGATATGCACCGCCGTTGTCTCGAACTGCTGCATGAGTTGCACTTGCCTCTGGGTGTTGCCTGAACTCGCCGGGATGGTCATGCAGCCCACCAGCTCGGCCGCGTAGTGCAGCCCCAATCCGCCGGTGAATAGGCCGTAGCCCATCATGTTCTGAAACACGTCCAGGGCCGTCACGCCCACGCCCACGAGCCCGCGGGCGACGCACTCCGACCACCACTGCACATCCTGTCGAGTGTGGTAGATGGCCGTCGCCACACCCGTGGTGCCCGACGAGTAGTGCATGCGCACCACGTCACTCTTGGGCACCGCCAGGAACCCATACGGCATGCCCTTGCGCAGGTCGTCCTTGGTGGTGAAGGGTACTTTTCGCACGTCGTCGAGAGACTTGATGTCCCCCGGTGAGACATCAGCGAGCGTCTGAGCGTAGGAGGGCGCTCGCTTGGCCCGCTCAATGGCGCCGCGGAAAGCCGAAAGCTGCAGCTCGTCGATCTGCCTGCGTGTGAGAAAATCGGCCTGGTAGAAATCTGGCATAAAGAAGCGTCGGGGCCAGGCGCTGGCCCCGACAATGTCACCTCGCTTGCGCGCAAGGATAGTGGGGAGGGCCAAGGGTGTCAAGTTCTCCGACAGGTGGCCTCAAGGCCCGCGTCCGGGTGTGTTGTGGCCGTCGCGGGAGGCCCTTCGCCGCCATCGGCAGGTCTCGCAGGAGCCGGTGCTCGGTGTGGCGAAGCTGGCCACATGCTCAACGCCAACCAGAAGAAGCTGGGGCAGTACTTCACTCCCGGCAGCGTGATCGACTTCGCTCTGGACGCCCTTGAGTGGCTGTCTGAGCCCGGCAACCCCGAGCCACGCAGTCGCATGGTGATCGACCCGGCCTGCGGCGATGGGGGCTTCCTGTGGCGGGCCGTCGACAAGGGCCTCGCTTCGCCGTGTCATGTATTCGGCCTGGACAAAGATGAAGCCTTGCGGCAGGCCTGGGCCTTGCGCGGGTCCGCCGGCCGGCCGCTCCTCGATATCGGGGATGGCTTGCTGGCCGAGACGGTGGCCCGGCAGGCCATCGCAGAAGGCGGGTTCGACTGGGTTGTCGGCAACCCTCCCTATGCGGGCGAGGGGCTCAAGCGAATCGACGATGCGGTGGCGGAAACGATCGCGCGGCGCTATGAGTTGTGCCGGCTGCGGTACCGGCGCGCTATCCCTGATGCCGACCGCATCAGAAAGATGCCCATTGAGGTGCTGTTCGTCGAGCGCTTCGCCAGGCTCTGCCGGCCCGGGGGGCACATCGCCATCGTGCTGCCCGTGGGCCTGTTCGCCAACCGCCGGTGGCTGTTTGTGCGGGAGTGGCTGATGCGACACACCGCCATGCGGGCCGTGGTTGGCCTGCCGCGGGAAGCCTTCCGAGCGGGTGGGCTCACCGCCAAGACATGCCTGGCCATCGCGCAGAAGCGCCCCGCCGATCGTGACGATGATGTCGTGCTTGCCCAGGTGGAGCACATCGGCGTGGGGTCCGATCAACGCAACGATCTTCCCCGACTGCTCGGCGCGTGGCGGCGAGGCGAGCAGATGGCCTCGGAGGACCGGCCGTGGGTGCGCGACTGAGAGCCTGCCGCGGTCCAACCTGCGCCGATTGCGTCTGGAAGGGTTCGAGGAGTCTTCACCCCGATTCCGCCCTACGCCCGCAATCGCCGCTCTCTGCGTCGACCCTATACAGGCGGGGCGTCCCGGGCACTGCCTCACAGGTCCAGGGAGCCCTGTGGCCGCCCGGGAGCACCGACGTTGCCGTCTGCCGCGTGGGCAGGTCCCTGCCCGGCCAGCATGCCGCTGAACTCCTCCTCAGTCAGCGTCGGCACGCCCAGGGCGACGGCTTTGTCGTATTTCGAGCCCGGCTCGGCGCCCACAACGACGTAGTCCGTGCTCTTGGAGACACTGGACACCACGCGGCCGCCGCGCGCCTGTATCTCGCCGGTTGCCTCATCGCGTGAGAAGCCGGCGAGGGCGCCGGTGAGCACGAACTTCTTGCCCGCGAACCCGGAGGCTGTTTGGGCGGGGCTCCGCTCGGAAAACGTGATGCCTCGCTCCAGGAGCTGGCGGATGATCTGGCGGTTGGCATCGTCGGCCAGGAAGTCGTGCACGCTGTGTGCGATCCCCGGCCCGATCTCGTGAGTGTCCTCAAGCTGCTCGACAGAGGCATGCATCAGCGCTTCGAGACTACCCAAGCCGGAGGCGAGGACCTCCGCCACGTGGCGGCCGACGTTGGGTATATTGAGCCCGACGAGGAAGCGGGGCAGGGAGGTCTGCTTGCTGGCCTCGATGGCCTCAAGCAGGTTCTGGGATGACTTGTCGCCCATGCGCTCGAGCCCTACGAGTTGCTCCTTCTCAAGGTCGTATATATCCGGCAGATGTCGTACCAAGCCGGCGCCCACAAATATACTGACCCATTTCTCACCCAGTCCCTCGATGTCCAGGGCAGCCCTGGAGGCGAATTGCTCGATGCGGCCCTCGATCTGGGCCGGGCAGTCCAAAGAGGGGCAGCGCGTGATGGGGCTGCCCTCGTCCCGCACCACCGCCGTGCCACAGACCGGGCAGTGATCCGGCAGCCTGTAAGGCTGCGCATCGGGCGGGCGCCTGTCAAGTACCGCCGTCACGATCTGGGGGATCACATCGCCGGCGCGCTGGACGACCACCGTGTCGCCCACTCGCAGGTCCTTGCGGTCGATCTCCTCCTGGTTGTGCAGGCTGGCGTTGCTGACGGTGACACCGCCGATCCGGACAGGTTGCAGTTCGGCTACGGGTGTGATGGCCCCGGTGCGGCCAACACTGGCCGAGATGCCCTGCAGAATCGTCGTTTCTTGCCTGGCGGGGTATTTCAGCGCCACTGCCCACCGGGGACTACGTGAGCGCGCCCCCAACTCCTGCCGGGAGGCAAACTGGTTGACCTTGAACACCACACCGTCGATTTCGTAGGGCAGAGCGTCGCGCAGGGCCTGGACATGTGCACGAAAGCTCAACATTTCCTCGATGGAGTTGCACTCAGCAGACAGATCATTAACACTAAAGCCCCACGTAGATAGATTAGCCCTGAGCTCTGTCTGTGCCTGCATGCGGACGCCCTGGACTCTGCCCACATCGTATGTGAACAGGGCCAGGGGGCGCTGAGCCGTGATGGCCGAATCAAGCTGCCGAAGGCTGCCTGCCGCAGCGTTGCGTGGGTTGGCAAAGGCAGGTTCGCCGGCCTGTTCGCGCTGGTGGTTAAGCCGCTCGAACCCATCGATAGTCATGTAGACTTCGCCGCGGACCTCGAGCAGCGAGGGCGTCGGCAGGTCCTCAGAAGGCCTCAGTCGCAGGGGTACGGTGTTGATGGTCCGGGCGCTGTCGGTGACCTCCTCGCCGGTGGTACCGTCTCCCCGTGTGGCGGCAGCGGTCAAGACGCCCTGTTCATACAGCAACTCAATGGCCAGGCCGTCGAACTTGGGTTCCCCCACATAGGTAACCGCTTCGCCCACCGTTTCGCGCACCGTGCGGTCGAAGTTGCGCAGCTCCTCTTCGTCAAAGATGCTCTGCAGGCTCATCATGGGCATGACGTGGGTGTATTCAGGCAGATCATCCCGGGGGGACGCTCCCACCCGCTGAGTGGGCGAATCCGGCGTCTGCAACTGTGGGTGTTGCTCCTCGAGTTGCTGCAGACGGCGCATGAGACGGTCGTACTCGGCATCCGAGACCGAGGGCTGGTTCAGGACGTAATAGCGGTAGTTGTGCTCATTGAGTTCGTTGCGGAGCTGCTCGACTTCCTGGTGTACGGTGCTGTCGGGCATAGGTCGTCACCGTGTGAACGGGGTAGAGGTCAGACATCGGAGTCTATCAATATTGTGTTTCGCTGTTGAGACGGGGCATCCCTTCCAAGCAGGGATACGGGGGGGACACTTGGGGCCGGATGGGGTTGCGCATAGTGAGGCGGGGCCACGAGACCGTGGCGCCGCCCGGGAGTTGCGCGATCAGGTCTTGCAGGCGGGCGAAGACCGCCTTACCCGCGAGCTGCGCCTGCAGTGGACGCAGACGCCGCCCGGCGGGTTCACCGGGCGGCAGGGAAGCTCACCATGGCTGCGCGGCAGACGCGTCGGCGTTCACGCCGGCTCATTCTGTCTGCGTGTCATACGGCCAGGCCAGCAGACCCCCGTCAAGGATCTCCGTATTGTTGTAGCCCTTTCCGATCAGGAAGCGCGCGGCCTCATAGGCGCGCAGGCTGGACTTGCAGCACATCACCACACGCTTGTGCCGCGGTATCTCCTCATAACGTTCGCGAAGGGCGCCCAGGGGTATGAGCGTGGAGCCGGGTATGTGCTCCGCGCTGAACTCCTCCGGTGTGACCAGCGTGAAGAGCGCCAAGTCCTCTTTGGCCTGCATCGACTGCCATAGCTCGGCGGCGGTGACCCCTGTCACGTAGCCGTCCAGCTTGTTGCGTAGCGCATTGGCCCCGTGGGTCAGGATGTCCATCGCCTCGGAGTAGGGCGGTGCATAGGCCAAGTCCAGGTTCGCCACATCGTCGACGGTCATTCCGGCCGTCATCGCCGTCACGCCTACGTCGATGCGCTTGATGACCTCACCCAGCCCGACGCCGTGTATGCCCACGAGCTTGCGGGTGGCCGCGTCGGCGACGAGCTTGAGGACGACGGGCTTGGCATCAGGATAGTAGTGTGGCTTGTCGGGCGCGGACACTGTCGCCGAGACCACTCGCATGCCCAACTCCTCTGCCTGCTGGACGGACAGCCCGGCTCGGCCGACATTGCACTCGAAGACCTTCAGCGCTGTGGCGCCGACCACTCCGGGGAAGCGCTCGGCGATCCCCAATGCGTTCGAGGCGGCCACTCGGCCCTCCTTGTTGGCCACGGACCCCAGGGGTAGGAAGCAGCTTGTGCCACGCATGATGCACGATTTTTCGGCACAGTCGCCCGCTGCGAAGATGTCGGGATCGGATGACTGCATGTATTCGTTGACCAGCACGCCACCTGCGGGCCCGACGGCCAGGCCTGCCCTCTCGGCCAGCAACACGTTGGGCCGGATGCCCACGCTGAGCAAGGCCACCTGCGCCGGCACTTGATCGCCGTCGCTTGTGACGAGATGCGCAAGCGCCCCATCCTCGTCGGCTACGATCTCTTCCACGCGCGTCGAGCACTTCACCGTCACGCCCCGCTCTCGCATGTGCTTCTCCACAAGATGAGCCATCTCGACGTCCAGAATTGGCAGCGTATGAGGCAGCATCTCGATGATCGTGACGGCGCTCCCGCACTCGGTCACCGCCTCCGTCATCTCCATGCCGATCAGTCCGCCTCCCACGATGGCTACGTACGGGCAGTTGTTGGGCAGCATGTGAGAGCGGAAGACATCGGCATCCTCCACGCGTTTGAGGTGTAGAACATTCCTGGCATCCCTACCGGGTATCGGCGGGATCACCGGTTCCGCGCCCGTGGCGATGATCAGCTTGTCGTAGTCCAGCCGCGTCACGTCGCCAGTGGGCAGATGGCGCACCTCCACCTGTTTCGCCGCGCGGTCGATCTCAGTGGCCTCCGTCTCATTGAGCACCTCGATGCCCTTCGCCTCGGCGAAGAACTCAGGACTCCGCAGCACCCCGTGGGGCGTGGCCATGAGATCGTTTCTGTCCTCCACCATCCCAGAGATGTAGTACGGCAGCCCGCAGCCGGCGTAGGAGAGAATCTTGTCCTTCTCAACGATTGTGATCTCAGCGTCTGGGTCCAGCCGGCGAACACGGGATGCGGCCTTCGGCCCTGCAGCGACTCCACCGATGATCAGTATCTTGGTGCGCTCAGACATGGCTCGGCCTCCCCTTGGTTGCTCGTTGCGCATGGCTCAATATGGCGGCTTCAAGCTCTGACCAGAGCGTCTGCACGAGTAATTATGAAGATATCCTTATATCATGTCAATCAAATACACAGATATTCATGCGAAAAAATGCGCAAAGTCTCTCGGGTACCCACTCTAGCCAACGGGCGGGAAGGCGAGCAATGGCCGGACGGACCTCGAGGCACGACGCGATGACGGCAAGAGACGGGCGTCAGTACGCTGCGAACTCGTCGTAGGCGCTGAGCAATGTGAGGATGTTGTCGGTGGGAGTCTCGGGGGGGATATTGTGGGCGGTACTGATGATGTAGCCGCCATCGGGCTTTCCATTTCGGGCCAGGCGGCGGACCATCTGGCGGATCTCGTCGGCAGATCCGTTCACCAGGGTGTGCTGGATGTCGACACCACCGTGGAAGCACAGGTCCCTGCCGTACTCTCGCTTGAGGAACGCCAGGTCCATGCCTCTGGCACGGGGCTGAAGGGACTGCAGGATGTCCAGCCCACACTCGATGAAATCGGGGATCAGCTCGACCACCGAGCCACAGGTGTGGTGCATGACCTTCAGACCGTATTCATGGGCAAGCTCGATGTAAGCGCGGAAGCCATCCTTGAAGAACCGCCGCCATGTGTCAACGCTCATCATGGGGCCGGTCTGGGTGCCGAAATCGTCGCCCATCATGAAGATGTCCAGCTTGCCTTGGGCCGCCTGGAACACGAGTCGGTTGTACTGCAGGAAGTAGTCGCGGATGTGAGCGATGATGGCATCGGTGATCTGTGGGTTGAGGGCCAGGTCCACGTACGTCTGCTCCATCCCTCGCAGGTACATCATGGGTTTGAGTTGAGCCGTGCGGTCCAGGCGGTCGCCCGCGTTGACGATGGCATAGGACGCGTACCTGTCGCAATCGGCTGTGATGGTCGAGTAGTCCCACCAGTCGGCGGAGGGCCAATGGTCGTAGGTGTCGATCTGGGCCGCCGTGGTCATATCCGCCAGCGGCGACACCTTCACGTGGCGATACTGCCACGCGTAGGGGCCGTGGGCGAGGTGCTTCGTCTCCCTGCGGACCCCCCAAAGGTCTTCGATGGATCCATCTTGGTGTGTGCGGAACTGCTGGCCCACGTAGCTTGGGCCCTCGACGTACCGCAGGTCCGCTCCCCATCGATCCATCAGGCCGTCACGATTTGCCTGGCCGAAGTGCTGTTGCAGGCGCAGGCTTACCTCGGCGCCCGCCCAGAGGTCTCTCGGCAGGCGGTCGGGCTCGCGATGGTCCAGAGCCGTCATCACTCGTTGTCTCGCGGTCATGTTTGATCGGGCCCATGGTAGGTGACGCCGGGGTGCTCTGTCCAGATGCGAGATGGCGATGGCATGGGCTATAATCATGTTGACGACTCGGATGGGCTCCCTGCGCCAGCACTCAACTGTCGAAGTCATCGGCATAGCTGCGCATGGGCTTTGCCTGTGCACCCGGCCGGCCCCGCGGGACCAGACCCTCACAAGGCGGTCGCGGGACACTGCCCGTTTGTGCGGAGTTCTGACGCGCTCTTGCGCAAGTGAGTACCAAGGCGAGGCCCGCCCCCGACGGCCACCGGCAGACGGTGCATGGACGAACGCCGAAGTGCAGGAGGATTGACATGGCTCAGGTGGTCCCTTTTAGAGGGTGGCGCTACAGCCCACAGCAAGTGGGGAACCTGGCACGGGTTGTGGCACCCCCCTACGATGTGATCGGCGAGGCGCAACGTGAGGCGTTGGTCAACGGCCATCCGAACAGCATTGTGCGGCTGACGCTGGGTGTCGATCCTCTGGGGACGCCACCGACGCGCTCGCGGTATGAGTTGGCGGCGGCCGACCTGCGGGAATGGCGGCGTCAGGGGGTGCTCGTGCAGGATGAGGACCCCGTGTTCTACCTGTACGAGCAGCAGTACCGTCCACCGACGCCTCTGGAGAGCGTTACGGCAGACATCAAGCACAGACGCGGGGTCATCGGTCTGGTGAAGCTGCAGGAGTACCATGAGGGCGTTGTGCTTCCTCATGAGGGTACGCTGAAAGCACCCAAAGCCGACCGGCGCCGTCTGTTGGAGGCCGCGCAATGCGCCTTCAGCCAGGTGTTCGGCATCTACTCCGACTCGGAACTAACGCTTGAGGGCCTTGCACAGGGCGTCTGCGCGTCGGACCCCTTGGTCGAGGTCGAGGATGCTGAGCAGGTCATTCACCGGATGTGGCTCATGCCGTCGGGGGAATGCGCGGCCGTGTCCCGGATGCTTGCCCACAGGCCCATCGTCATCGCCGATGGCCATCACCGATATGAAACGGCTCTGGCGTACCGCGGCGAGCGGCGCGAGGAGCATGGGGTGGTGGACGACGCTCCGTGGGAGTATGTGTCGATGTACTTGTGCAACACCGAGGCGGACCAACTGACGATTCTGCCTTCGCACCGGCTGATCAGGCATCTGCCTCTGGAGGCGGAAGCGCAGTTGTGGCGCAGTGTGATGGAGGTCTTCGAGACGGAGCGTGTCGCCATCGACACCTCGTGCGATCGGGCCCGGGCCGAGGGCATCCACAACCTGCTACACGAGATGTCCTCAAGCCAAGCCGGTGAGCATACCTTCGCCTTATACGCGGGGGGCAACTACGCTCTCTTGCTGCGTCTGAGGGATATGAACAGCGCTGCCCGGCACGGCCTGTCGGCGCTACCCGACGCGGTGCGCGCTCTGGACGTGGCCATCCTGCATAAGCTTGTGATCGAGGGGATCATGGGTCTGGAGGGCGAGATGGCCGCCACGGGAGTGAACATCCTGTTCTCGCGCGAGGGACATCAGGCCGCGGACCGGGTGGCGCGGGGCGAGGCCGCCATGGTGCTGTTGGTCAACACCACACGCGTCGACCAGGTGATGCAGGTCGCGCTCGCCGGGGAACACATGCCGCAGAAGGGCACCCACTTCTACCCGAAAACTCTGGCGGGGCTGGTCCTGCACGACTTGCGCCCCGAGTAGATCACGCGCGGTCGGCGTCGGTCCGCCGCGGGCGTTTGCCGGGCGCCGGATGCGGCAAGCCCCCTGCCTTCACAGGCAAGGGGCTCAGGACGTCACCTATCCGCCGGCGTCTCGATGGGGCTTACTTCGCTTTGAGCTTCCCGGCTCTGCGGGGCTCAAAGACGAGCTCAGAGGGGTGCTTGTCGACCTCCCAGTTCTTGGGCTCCTCGGTACCCATCTTGTCGAGCACCTTCTCGAGTTGCCCGGTCTTCTCGGCACGCTCAAAGATGAGGGCCCACACGCAGTCTTGCTCGGGATTCACCTCACACTTGCCGTCATCATATCCTCCACAGGGGCCGTGGAGCTGTCCTTTCGGGCACCTGGCAATCGGGCAGATACCCGCGTAGTCGGCCAGTACGCACTCCGAGCAGCACACGCACCGCTCGTAGATTTGCCCCTTGCGCTTGGTGATGGCTGAGAAATCGCTGTTCAGACCCGGGAAGACGGGCGTGTTCTCCTGGCTGTCGGCCACGGCCTGCACGCCGGTGCCGCACGACAGCACCAATAGGGCGTCCGCTTGGGCTACCTGTTCCTTTTGCTTGCGCAACAACCGCGCTGTATCCAGCACATTGCACGTCACGTCCGGTACCACGGTACCGGTGACGGTCTTGCCGGCCTCTTCTAGATCTACC
>Ga0272441_10008330_pt1 | contig 16450 bp, 13 predicted proteins | sample SSMProp6N_FD_193582 | JGI IMG/M metagenome (GOLD analysis project Ga0272441, IMG submission 193582) | Marine sediment archaeal communities from Little Sippewissett salt marsh, Falmouth, MA, United States - SSM-Prop-6N | ecosystem: Environmental > Aquatic > Marine > Wetlands > Sediment ... | reverse complement strand
CGCCGCGATGAAGTACGGTATGCCCGCCGCAGCCACGTTCCCCACGCACTGCCGCCACAACGCCTGCCGAGGACTCCACAGCCGGATGATCCACCCGAGGCTCATCGTCAGGAGGTGCGCGTGGTTACTGGGACTGGAGTCCGGCGCCACGCAGAACGCCATCGAGTTCATCACCGTGTTCTCGGCTATCGTGTCCGGGTACGGCTGACTGATGCTCGTCTTCGTCCGGCACGACATGATCTGCGCGTTCGGCGCCATCCCGGTCGTGTCGCCGCCCGTGCCGTCGCCCGCCACCGTGCCGCAGGTGTGCGTTCCGTGGCCGTTGGAGTCCATCGGGTCGTTGTCGTCGTTCTCGAAGTCCCAGCCGTGGTTCGGGTAGTACGGGTCGGTCCACATGTGGTCCGCCAGGTCGGGATGGGTGTAGTCGCACCCGGTGTCGATGTCGCCCACGATGACACCGTCACCGGTGTACCCGTGCACCCACCACACCGAGTCCGCCTTCACCTTCGACACGTTCCAGGTGATGTTGTAGCCGCCGTCGAGCACGTCGGACCCGGCCGGGTTGGGTTCAACGGCCAGCGCGTTCTCTGTCGGGATGAGGTCCCACTGCACGAACCACACCTCGGGACGCTCCGCCACGCGGTACACCACCTCGGGCGTAGCCTCGCAGTACGCCGCGTTCGCTATCCACATCGGCTTGATGTCCGCGACCTCGCCCCGGGCCTCGGCCGAACGGAGTTCCGCCAGCAGCCCGGCCTGCGTCCGCTCCGCCATCGCCTTCAGCGACGTCACCGTCACGTTCCACCGCTCCTGCTTGTCCTTGATCGTCCGGATGATGTTCTCCGCGTCGAGTTGCTCCTCGAGCACGATCATCACCCCGACCCGTTCGTTTCCGTCCAGCTTCGCCATCTGCTCCTCGAGCAGCGGCTCGATCAGGGCGGCGTGCGTGGCGCTCGTGCAAAGCACGAGGACACCGGCCAGTAGGGTTCTCAGCATCAACTCCTCCGTTGTATCAGGGGCCTGTCAACCGGCCCGGAAGGACCGGGCGGCAGGTCACAGCTTCGTCGACCGATTTGCCATTATAGGCCTGCCCGCCGACCCGGTCAATCGCCCCTGGTCGCGGCACTCGGCCGGAGACTGCGATTGACAGCCGCTCGGCCGGGAGGTATCTTCGCTCGCGTGAGAATCACCACTGCACCTGCTGCCCGGCTGGTGGTCGTATCGTTGCTGGCGACTTCCGCGCTCTACGCCTGGGTCGCCCGTTTCCACCCCGACTCCGGGGACATTGGGGTGCCGGCCGTGGCCGCCGACACGGTCGGGAACGTCTACCTGTGCGCCTCGGTTCCGGGCTCGGGCGGCTCCGACTACCTTGTCGTGAAGTACGGCCCGAACGGCAACGAGCAGTGGTCCCGGACCTGGGACGGCCCGGCTCAAGGCGAGGACATCCCTGCTTCGGTGGCCGCCGACGGCCTCGGCAGGGTTTTCGTCACCGGCAGGACCGCTACCGCGGTCGGCGCGGCTTTCGGCACGGTCTGCTTCGCGCCATCGGGTGAATCTCTCTGGGCCGGCATCCACGACACGCTGTTCGCGGGTGACGATGCGGCAGTTGCGGTCGTGCCGGCTGGGTCCGGGAACTGCTATGTTGTCGGCACCGCCGCGCGCGGAACCGGCCGGGAGAAGGACATCGCTGTCGTGTTCTACGACTCGCTCGGTACCGCCGAGTGGGCCGAGTACTACAACGGCCCCGGTCGCACGCTCGACAGCGCGACCTGTGCGGCGCTGGATGATGACGGCTACGTCATCGCCGTGGGCGTGAGCGCCGGGTTCAATGACACGCTCGACTATGTTCTCCTCCGGTACTCGCCGGAGGGACAGCGTACCTGGTTTGACCGGCAGCGGGCCGACAGCACCGCCATCCCCCGCGCGGTCCACATCGACCACACGGGCGGCATCAACGTGACCGGCTCGGCCTACTACGGCCCGGTGACCGGTTGGGACGCCTTCACGGTGAAGTACAACGCGAACCGCAGCCTCCGCTGGACGATGCGCTACAATGGGCCCGGTTCCACGAACGACCACGGGCTTTCGGTCGACACCGACCTCGATACGAACCTATACGTCGCCGTGCTCTCCCACGACAACGATTCCCACCTCGACGTGGTCGGGCACTACCCCGATGGCCAGCGGATCGGCACGACCTCACTCCCGCTCTCCGAAGACAGCACCTGGCTCCACGCCGGCATCTTCGCACTGCGCATCGGCGGCTTTGCCGTCGCCGTGCCGTCCCGCGATACGTCGAGCCAGTGGAACTACACGTTCCAGGGGTTCGACAGGGACTTCGAACCGACCTGGGCCAGCAGCTACGACGGTTTCGGGCTTGACGACCTGACTACCGGGCACTGCAGGGTGTCCGCTCAGGACCTGTGCGTCACCGGCCGCAGCCTGAACTCCTCGGGCTCCTGGGACGCCGCCACCGTCGTTCTGCCCATCGCCGGACCGGGCATTGCCGGCCAGCCACGTCGGGGATTGGCCACGCTCCGCGTCAGCCCGAACCCGGCGCGCAGCAGGCTGGCCGTTTCGCTGCCGTGTGCGTGTACCGAAGCAACCCGGGTCAGCCTCGTCGACCGTGTTGGAAGGACGGTCCATGCGCGGACCGTGGCGGGCACGACCGGGGAAACAACCATCCCACTGAGGAACATCTCTCCCGGTGTCTATTTCGTGCGGCTGGAACCGGGCTTGGCCGCGCCGGCCGCAATCGTCATTCTCGACTGACCCTTGGTACTCAGCGTCCTCGGATTCGTTGTCTGCGCGGTTGCCATCCTTCTCGCCGGCACACGTCTCACCGCCTATGCCGACGTCATCGCCCTGCGCACACGTCTCGGCCGCATCTGGGCCGGGATGGTCCTGCTCGCCGTCGCCACCTCCCTGCCCGAGTTGATCAACTGCACCAGCGCCGCAATCAGGAACCTCCCCGACATCGCAGCTGGTGACATAGGCGGTTCCAACGTCCTGAACCTGCTCATCCTGGGCGGCATCGACGTCCTGAGCCGGAACCGTACCTGTCTGGAGGGACTCCACCGTTTTCACCTCCGGTCAATCGGCGTGATAGTGGCCATGTCCGGTGTGGCCGCGGCCGGCATACTGCTCGGCTCGGGCATGCCGGCACTTGGTTGGATTTCGCCGGTCTCTCTCGTGCTGCTGGGTCTCTACGTCCTTTCCCTCTCCAAGGCCGATACCGGAGGTGACACGGCAACCCTTGCCCCGACCATCCCCACGATCAGCGTCCGTTCCGCAGTCACCCGGTACGCCCTGCTTGCCGCAGTCGTCGTGGCTGCCGCCGTTGTCCTCCCATCGTTTGCCGCTCGGATCGCCGAGGAGACCGGGCTCGGCGCGACCTTCGTCGGTACGATCCTGGTCGCGGTGGCGACCTCGCTGCCGGAACTGGTCACTGCGGGCGCGGCGGTCCGGATGGGCGCCCCCGAGCTTGCCGCGGGGGGCATCCTCGGCTCCAACCTGTTCAACCTGACCATCTTCGGAATCGTCGATGTCATCTACTGGAGGGGGAGCATCTTCACGGCGGCCAACAGGGCCGGCGCGATACCGCTCTTCGCCGGCCTGCTGCTGGCCGGGCTCTTCGCGCTCGTCCTGCGCCGCTGCCCGAGGAGACGATTCCTGCGTATCACGTGGTTCGGCTGGACCGCCCTAGCCGTCTACCTGCTGACGGCGGGCGCGCTGTTCTACCTGAGATAGCGGGCAGTCCACTTGCGCCGCGCGCAAGGCCACGCTATCATCCACTCCACATTGAACCTCGAATCGGCTAACCGAGAAGGACAGCTGTATGAACCTCGTTGAAGTCGTCCGCCCTGAGTGTATCGTGGCCCGAACGGACATCCGCGACAAGAATGCTGCACTGCTGACGGCCGTTGACGCGGCAAAGCGCTGCAGCGTCCTGAAGGACATCCCCGACAAGGAACTGCTGGATGCACTCAAGGAAAGGGAGGAAATCGGGACTACCGCGTTCGGGAAGGGTATCGCCATACCGCATTGTCGCCTGGCGGAAGTGAGCGAGTTCGTCGTCGGGATTGTCACCTCTGAGGAAGGTTTCGACTTCGCCGCGCTCGACGACCAGGCAGTCCAGATCATGGTCTTCATCGTCGGACCGAAGGACGGCTCGAACGACCACATTCGGATACTCTCCGCGGTATCGCAGGCGCTGCTATCGTCCGACGCGAAGAAGGAAATCGTCGCCGCGCGGACGCCGGAGGCGGTCAGGGAGAGCTTCCTGCGTCACACTCGGGCCGACATCCACAAGACCAGGAAGAGTGGGCTGAGCCAGATACAGGTATTCGTGCAGGACGAAACGCTGTTCCACGACATCCTGGGGCAGGTTGCAGGCACCACGACAGGGTCGCTGCTGGTGCTCGAAGGAGAAAATGCTGCTGCCTACCTGCACCGTACACCGCTCTTCGCCGGGCTCCTCCGCGACGAGGCGGGTGGATTCTGCAGGATGATCCTGCTGACAATCGATCGCCGCCTGACAAACGAAACACTGCGCCGGATCGAAACCACGACCGGGCACCTGGACGAACGCAACGACGTCCTCGTGACTGTCACCAACCTCGCTTTCGCCGCCGGCAGCCTTGGCGCCTTCGGGAAGCAGATGTCGTCCTGACCGGACAGCGCCCAACCGCACTTCATGCTTGACATCTCATTCCTGAAGCTCTCGGCCCTGACTATCGTGGGCGCCGCGGCTCTGCTGGGATTTTACTCCGGCCGTGCTTCCCGCCTCGTACGCCTGCCTTCGCTCATAGGCTACATGGTCATTGGAATCTTGCTTGGCCCATCGGTGCTGAACTTGCTGGGCGAACCGGTTATGGAGCAACTCTCGTTCATAACCGAGATAGCCCTCGGCTTCGTGGCCTTCAGCATAGGCTCGGAACTGAACCTGGGTTCGCTCAAACGACTCGGGTCGGGAATCGTATCCATCATCCTCGCCGAATCGCTTGCAGCCTTCGTCGTGGTAACCGGCGCGGTCTTCCTCCTCACTCGTGACCTTCCGATGGCGCTGATTTTCGGAGCGATGGCACCCGCAAGCGCGCCGGCCGGAACGGTCGCGGTTATCCACGAGTACCGCACCAAGGGGCCATTGACCAAGGCGCTGTATGCCGTTGTCGGGTTCGATGACGGACTTGCCATCATCATCTTTGGCTTTGCCGCGGCAATCGCCAAGAGCTTGCTGGTCGGCGGCGCGTCGGCCGCTACCATCCTCCCGTCACTGCTGGCGCCACTTAAGGAGATCGGTCTGAGCGTCCTCGTGGGAGGGACTATCGGGCTGGCTTTCACCTTCCTCGTGCGTCGGCTGAATAGCACCCGTGAGATGCTCATCCTCATCGTCGGGTCCGTGCTACTGGCCACGGGCATCTCGATTCACTGGCACCTCTCGCTCATTCTGACCAACATGATGGCCGGCTTCCTGCTCACCAATACCCGACGCGAGGCCTTCGTGCATCGAGTGGTGGCTCCGCTTCACGACATCATGCCGCTCATGTTCGTGCTGTTCTTCTGCCTGGCCGGGGCCCACCTGGAGATAGCCTCGCTGCCCGCGCTCGGGCTGGTCGGCCTGGTCTACATCGTGGCGCGGTCAGGAGGTCTCATCGGCGGTGCGAGAATCGGGGCGATGCTTGGTCACGTCGAATCGAACGTGAAGAAGTACATCGGCCTTGGCATCCTGTCGCAGGCCGGTGTCGCTATCGGGTTGTCGCTAATCGTGAAGCAGGACCTCGCCCAACTCGACCTGGTCTACGGTATCCCGGACGCGGTCAGGATCGGCGCGGCAGTACTCACGACCATCACCGCCAGCAGTATCGTCTTTGAAATCGTCGGTCCGATATTGACCAGGTTCGCCCTTCGCCGAGCGGGCGAAATCCCGGACGAACCCCGGTCGGGACCCACAGATAGCGCCTAGACAACCGCCTCGGCCTTGCGCCGGCGGCGAGCGATCTCTTCTTCAAGCACACGCTGGCACTGCCTGAGTATCAGGAAACCAACGAACCGGGTTCGGCCCTCACCGTTTACGACCGGGAGGTAGTCGTGCTTCCTGTCCACCATGATCTGCTGAGCCTCGGCGAGTGACGATTCCGGGGTGACCGTGTATCGGCACTCCTCCATGATGTCCTGGGCGAGAATCAGCGGCCCCATGTGCGGCATGTTGATGGTCGCCTTCAGTCCCTCAAGGGTTATCACGCCGTGAAAGACACCGGACTTGTCGACAACAGGGAAGTACACCGCCTCACTCTGGGCCACTGTGTCAAGTATCTTCGCAAGGGGCGAGTGCAGGTCGATGACCGGCTGCTCCGTGTTCATCACGTCGCCCACGACGTAGGTCTCAAGCAGGTCCTCGGGCGTGATGTTGACCCCGGTCTCCCCGGCACGGCTGATGGCGAATCTGACCCCGGGCGGACCCAGAATCTCAAGCAGGAAGGTCGTCGTTGTCACCACCGCAACGACGGCGGTCGCAATCTCCGGATGATCGGCGAACGTGTGCGAGGAGAGAATCGCCAGGCCTATCGCGACCCCGGCCTGCGCGAGCAAGCCGAAGCCGAGGTACTTCCTGACAACCGGTGCCGCCCGGGTCAGCCTCGCCCCCAGCCATACCCCCGCCACCTTGCCGGCGGTTCTGCCCAGAACATACAGCAGCGCAACAAGACCCAATCCCCACGTCAGGTGCCCTAGCCGCAGATGCGAACCCACCAGAACGAAGAACAGCACGTAGATCGGCGGGGCAAATCGCTGGACCGAGTCGAACACCTCCTCCCCTCCCTTTCCCGCGATGTTCGTGAACACCGCCCCGAAGACCATCGCCGCCAGAATCAGGTCCAAGTGCAACGCCTGTGCGGCTCCCACAAGCAACAGAATGCCGCCCAGCGCGAAAGCCATCAGCAGTTCCTTCTCTCGCACGTGACGGAATATGAACTTGAAGGCGACGGCGACGACGCTGCCGAGGGCGAACGAACCGAGTATCTCCAGCAGCGGCCTGCCGACTGCCCTCAGCAATGAGAACCTACCTTCTCCTGCGATGACCTTGGCGATTGAAGACGCGAGACCGAAGAGCATCAGCGCCAGGCCGTCGTCCAGTGCGACGATTGCAAGAATCATCGTGGTCAGCACTCCCAGGGCCCGATACTCCCAGATGACGTTCACGGTGGCCGCCGGGGCCGTTGCCGAGGCAATCGCGCCCAGCACCAAACCAAGCGCCCAGTTACCCGTCACCAGTCCCACCAGCACGGTCACAACGGCGAACGCACCGAAGCCCTCGGCCAGCAGGATGACGAATGCCTTCTTGCCGTGTTGACGGAACACGCTCAGTCGTAGTTCGCCGCCGATCTTGAATCCGATAATCCCCAGGGCCAAGAGGCTCAGTGGCGTCAAACCGTCTATTGTTGCCTCATCGATGATACCCAGTCCGCTGCCACCCAAAGCGAGCCCAATTAGGATGTACGCCACCACTTGGGGAATCTTCAGCCGCTTGAAGAGCCTTGCCCCGACCGTACCCAGCAGCACCGCCAGCGCGACGGTAAGCAGCACGTTGAAGTGGATGTTCACCGGTTTGGGCCTCGGTACGAACCGCGTGGGTTCCGAACCTGATACCGCCAGTGGCGTAAGCGAAACGACGCGGTAGCGGTACCGTTTCCCCTCCTCGATCTGGTCGTCCACGAAACGGGCATGCCAGTGCGCCGCGGTCCCGAGTGTGTCCCACTCCTCGCTGTTCTCGACCTGGCGCAGCACGCTGAACCCGGTGATGCCGGAATCGGGCGGGCTCTCCCACGTGAGGATGTTCGCCCTCCCGTCCTCGACGTGGACCTGGTGCACGTGCACCTGCTCGGGCGGCGATACCGCCAGCAGGAGTAGAATCGTCAGGAAGGGCATATCCGTTATGCTCTCAGAATCTCAGCAGTTGCCTTGGAATCGGTTCTTACTGAAGGACTACGGGAAGCAATCTACCCGGTCCCGCGACCTTGTCAAACCGGGCTACTCCTCCCGTTCCCCGAAGACCTCGCCGGTGAACACCAGCAGTGTGGTCTCATTGTCCTTCCAGGTACCCGGGGGCAGTCCGGCCTTCAGGCAGGTGTGGTCGAGGAACTGCTCTCGATTCCATCCCTGTTCGACCGGTACCTGCGGCAGCAGCAGGCCGGACCTCATGCCCCGGCGGATGACAAGCCCGTGCTTGCCCACGACAACCGACTCCGGGTCGTCGATCTCCCGGAGCGGGCTGAGCACGGTGATCTCGATGTCGATGCTCTCCAGCTCGTCCGTCACGACCGGTGGGAACCGGGGGTCCTCGGTGGAGGCCGCAACCGCCATGTCACTCACCGCCTCGTAGAGCGGCTTCACCGCTTCGACGTACCCGATGCAGCCTCGCAGTTCACCATGCTTGTGCAGGGTGACGAACGCCCCGCGCTTCTCTTCCAGAGTCGGGGTCAGCGGCTGGAACCCCGGGCGTTTCCGTTCGGCGATGTGCTGTTCCAGGGTCGTCCGCGCGATGTCGAGCAGGCTCTCTTTCTCCTCCTCGGAGAGCCCGACTGCACCTCGCTCATCACGCCTTGCGGCGGACTCGCCCGTGTCCTCTCCTCCGGACGCCACGAATGCCGTCGCGCTGTAGCCCACGCAGTACCCTCCCCGCTCACCCATGACGTCGTTCGAGTTCGTCATCCCGAGCAGGACTGCCTTGTCGGCCCCGAGTTCCCGAGCAGCCACCATCACCGACACAACCGGGTAGCCGCCGCAGGCTTGTGCCCTGCCCGCAGCAAGGCCATCGTACAGCGCCCTTGGGTCGAAACCGGCAAACAGCTCCCCGGTCAGGCTGTCCGCCGCCTTCGCGTCGTCGTAGGACTCACCGTGGTACAGATCGGTGGAGGCAAGCAGCAGGACGTTGCGGCCCCTACTCGCCGCGGCGATTGCCCGGCCCAGTTGCTCGCACTCGTCCCAGGAAGGCTGCAATACCATCACCGGGACTATCTTGAAGTCGCCCAGCGCCCTCTGGAGAAACGGCATCTGGACCTCGAGTGAGTGTTCTGCGGCGTGCGCCGCCGGCATATCGACCAGGAAATCCGACTCCGCCAGCATCAACGTCGCGAGTTCCTCGTCGATTTCCACCTCTCCGAGCGGCGTGCTCCACCTACCCCTGGCAAAGACCGCGGCCTTGTCGATCAGCACCCGGTGGCTAGGACCGACCATCACCACCGTGAGGGAGTCCATCCCCTTGAGAAGCCCCAAAGCTCTTGCGGCGGTCGGACCCGAGTACGAATACCCCGCGTGCGGAACCTGTATGCCGACAACGCGACCGCCCGGTTCCGTCCCCTCCCCTGCCGCAAGCATGCTGTCGACCGCTGACGCGAGTTCGTCCGTTCCGGCCGGGTAGAACTGCCCTGCCACCGCTGGTTTTCGTGTTGACATCTCGGTTTCCTCCTGGCCTGCGCAGCAGGACGAGCTGAAGGCCAGCATCAGGCAAAGCGCTGCCGCGAACCCGTCCGCACCTCGCATCCTGGCGCTGCTTGTCCAACGTGTCAGCAAACCGGCCTTGGGCCCGGCAAAGCCAAGTTGCATCACAACTGCGACCACTTGCCGCACCGGTCTCCGTAGCGGTCGATCACCTCCCCCTGTCTCAGGGTTTCCACGACCTCACAGCGGTTCGGGCAGCCGTCGCACTCGAACGCCCGGGTCTGGAACTCGATGGAGGCGGTTTCGAAACCCCCGAACTTCGTGTCCCGGCCGCCGGTCTGCTCGAATGCCAGTATCGCCGCCCCCACCGCACCCATCACGAGGAAATGCTCCGGGACAACCACCTCGCGGTCCAACGTTCGCTCGAAGGCACCCCGCACTCCGGCGTTCGCTGCTACCCCGCCCTGGAACAGCACCACCGGCTGGATGTCCTTGCCCCGCGCCACGGTGTTCATGTAGTTGCGCACGATGGCGTCGCACAACCCGGCGATGATGTCGTTGGTCGAGATGCCAAGCTGGGCTTTGTGTATCATGTCGCTCTCGGCGAAAACGGTGCAGCGACCGGCTATGTTCACCCGGTTCCCGGCCTGCAGAGCCAGGTTGCCGAAATCCTCTATCGGTATGCCGAGCCGGGTCGCCTGGTGGTCAAGGAAGCTGCCGGTCCCTGCGGCGCAGACCGTGTTCATCGCGAAGTCGACCGGAATCCCGTCCCGCAGGATGATGATCTTCGAATCCTGGCCACCAATCTCCAGCACCGTCTGGGCCTCGGGATGGTACTTCCCGGCGGCCACGGCATGGGCGATAATCTCGTTCTTGACGATATCGGCCTGGACGATAACCCCGGCCAGTCGACGGGCGGAACCGGTCGTGCCCACACCGGCAATGTCGACATGACCGTCCGTCATCGAACCAAGTTCGCGGAGAAGCTGCTTGATTGCCGTTACCGGGCTCCCCTGGGTCCTCAGGTACTTGCTCGCCATGACCCGGCCGTCCGCGTCTACTACGACGCCCTTGGTCGAGATCGACCCTACGTCAACCCCGAGATATCCCTTTGCCACGCTTTTTTCTCCCCACGAGGTCAACGAACGCCTCCAGCCTTGTCAGAAGCCCTGTCTCGGAAGTATGCTCGTCGAAGGACAGCGACAGCACCGGCACGCCGGTGTCCTCCGACAACTGCTGCAGGGCTTCCAGCGCCATGTTCTCGGGCATACAGGTAAACGGGAAGATGTGGACGATGCCGTCAACGCCGTCGTTCTCCACGAACTTGATCGCCTCCCCTACCGTGCGCAGCGCCTCGCCGCCGGGGCATTCCCTCAGGTAGCGTCGCGCCAACCGGGAGGACCGGGCGTACCCGGCGTCGATGTGCAGCAGGTGCATCAGGTGATGGAACAGGCTTCGTTCAAAGAGCACCTCCACGCCAAGCTTGGCAAGCTGTTTCTCGATGTCCTGGTTGGCAAACTGCTCGATCATGAAGTAGATCTCACCCACCAGTCCCACGCGTAGCGCCGGCCGACTTCCGTTCGTCTGGAAGGCAAACCGCAACTCCCGGCGGGCCCGCCGAATCCCGCTGAAGTCGCGTACTCTGTCCAGTACCTCCAGGGCCGGCTTCCTCAGCTTCTCCGCCCCGGCGTAGTCAACCGCTCGCTTCCTGTTCAGCAGACGCCTAAACTCCTGCGTCAGCAGGCTCTTGCCGAACATGAAACAGGTTGCCCTGATGACCCTGGTCGGCGATACCGCGAATACCGAGGGCATGAGTCTGAACAGGAACCCGAAAGGCGTGTACTGGCTCACCGGGACCAGGCGATACCTGGCACCCGTCCTGTCCAGCGCCTTCTTCTGCAGGTAGTGGTAGTAGCCGAACCGGCACTTGCGTGCCCCCGCCGCCATGAACAGCGTGTCGGCGCCTCGCTCCAGCGCCTCTAGGAAATTGCCGAGCGTGATCTTGAAGGGCATGCAGATCAACTCGGGCGAGTGTTCCACTCCCAGTTCGAGCGTGCGCTTCGACGTCTTCGGTGGCATCACGACCTCAGCCCCAAGGTCCTCGACGAAGGTCTTCATCGCGTAGGTGTCGTACCCGAAGTACGGGAAGGTCGCCTTCATTGTCGGTTGGCCGGGCTAGGCCGCAACCGGCTCCCGCCGGCGGCGCTCCGCGAGGTCGACAAAGGCCTCAACCCTGGTGACCAGTCCGGCCGTGCCGGTATGTTCGTCGAGAACGAGTTGGATATAGGGCACTCCCGATTCGTTGCACTCCTCCCGCATGAACTCGGCAACGAGCGAATCCGGCCCGCACCCCATCGAAACCAGCACGCAGACCCCCTCAACCTTGTCAGCATAGTACCTGAAGGCATTGTAGAGCTCTCGCTCGTAGGCCCAACGGATGCTGCTCGCGAAACCATCGCCGCTGTTCAGGAGTCGTTCGGGAAGCTGATCCTTGCGAAGCACCCGGTATCCGCGGGTCTCGAAAGCCGAGACGACCTCCTGGCTCACGTACTCGTCATCGATGTTGTAGAAATGACCGATGACCGCGACGTGCTTCCTTCCGGGTTCGAGAACAGGGGGGGTCGACGGCTGCCTGAGTTCCCTGCGCGCGAGGTTCAGCGCTCGCCAGACCTTGAAGGGATTGGCATTCAGGGCAAGACCCGCCCGGAAGTGTGGCCTGACGAAATCACCCTTCACTACCGGCGCTATCAACCGCGAATCGTCACCCAGCATCATGCGGGCGATGTCGGCCATGCCGATCATCTTCGGACAGGCGTAGAGCTCGTCCCGGAGCCAGACAACCCTCGGGAAGAAGACCTTGTCTACTCGATCCCGCAGCTCGGCGACATGACCGGCGAGGATCTTGATCGGGAGGCATACCTCGCTTGAAACGAAACCCAGGCCCTCCTGGACCAGAGCCTTGTCCGTCTTCCTGCTGACCACGACATCGACGCCCAGTTCTGCAAGAAACCGCTCCCAGAAGCGCCCGTATCGGAAGTACAGCAGTGCACGGGGTATGCCGACACGCATCGGCGGAATTGTATTTCGAGCCCTCCGGAAGTCAAACGGCCCGCGCTAGGCGACCCGTTCTCGGGCGCGGAACCGGGCGGGTTGGGCGCCAAGTCGAGCCAGCAGACGTGTGGCGACACCGAGGTCGCGCCCCACATCATCTGGATGGTGAGCATCGGAGCCGACGGTGAAGAACCCGACCCCGGCTTCGTGGGCCGCCGCCAGCAGGCTCGCGGCAGGATAGGGCTCGGGATCGCCACGCCTCAACGCCGACGTGTTCAGTTCTATGCCGGTTCCACTTCCACCGATTTCGCTGAGCACCGCCGGCCACCGCTCCGCCAGGGCCTTGGTGAGCGCACTGCCGTAGGCTCTGTCAAGGTACTTGCGGTGGATATCGATGTGAGCCAGGGAGTCGAAGAGCCGGGAAGCCGCCGCCCGGCGGATGCGCTCCAGGTATTTCTTCGCGACCTGGACAGGATCCCGGAAGCGACTCAGGAACTCGTCAGTCTCAGAGCGAGCGGTGAGACAGATATGCTCAACGCAGTGCACGGCGCCAAGCACGAAGTCGAACCGATGCCTTTCGAGGAACCGTCGGATTGTGTCCTCGTACTCGGGTTCGTATCCGACCTCGACCCCGGCGAGTACTGCCAGCCCGGGGTGATTCCTCCGGGCCACGTCGATCTCCTGAAGGTAGTCCTTGACCCAGTCCGATTCTACCCTGACCCGACTGCCAGACACAACCACTCTCTCGATCTCGGACCGTCCCGGGTCGAGTTCGCAATGGGTAGTGAAGCATACCTCCTCCAGTCCAACCGCGCGGGCCCGTGCGCTGAATTCCTCGACACTGCCGGTCGCATCGGGAGAGAACCCGGGGTGCAGGTGATAGTCGACCACTACGACAGCCCTATCTGTAACTGCGTACCGAAGTCGAACTCCATCCCGTCGACCAGGCTGCAACCCAGGCGCACGCCGATCATCGTGTCCCTGGACAGCTCTAGGCTCACCCCTGAGCTGAAACGCCAGCAGGACTCACTGGTGCCGAAGCCTGACCCGACCCGCATCGGGCCGTACTCGGGCCAGTACATCCGGACCCCTGGACCACGGAGGACAAAGCGGGCCGACGACAACGAGACCCGAACCGGGCCGACTCTGCTTCGCACGGCGGCGCCGGCCATCAAGCCTCGCCCTGTCCCCTCTTCAGGATAGCGATCTTCCAGGCGAAGCCGGGCCGAAATCCCTGGCACCGGCTTGTACTCGACATCAAGTCGTGCCATCCTGTGTCGCTGCCGCTCCAGTCTGTATCGCCATCCGAACAGCACCCCGATGTCGAACCGGCCTGCTCGCTGCTCGACGCGCATCTCCAGCTTGGCGGGAAGCGAGTCCTCGTCGAAATCCCGGTACGTATTGCCCCGCACACTGATCCCCAGCCCGTCATGGTGGTATGCGATGAGTGCCCTGGCATGGGCCCTCGGTCGTCGGCCGGTCAGCGTGCGCCATCTTCCGAGCGGCGCGAAGAAATCGGCCTGGTAAGCGCTCAGTCCTGCGTCCACCGACCATGCCGTCCAGCGCCCGGACAGGTCGACTGCTCCCGCGAGGCCGCCCCCGGTCGACCACCCACCTTCCGCCTGTACGCGGTAGCTGCCCGGTCTGGCTTCCGTGAAGAGAGACAGGAACCCGACACGGTTCCCGGCAAGGGAACCTGTCGACTCCGAGGGCGAGAATGCGCGGTCATACCTAACACCGCCTCCGGCGGCGCCAACCTGTACCGCGCCGGTCTGGTAGCTGACCGCTCCACCTCCGGAGGCTTCGTCCACACGGCTCCGCTCCGCCCGCGATGCCGAGTCATCGTGCACTCCGTCCAGCCTCAGCCGTGCAATCGATCCGTCTTCGTTCAGTCTGGCATCGAGGCGCCGGTACGAACCGAACGCCAAGGCCATCCACCCCCTGTGGAACAGCTCCAGGCCGCCGCCTCGGCGCACTCTGGATTCCTGGGCCGAACTGGGCACACGCAGGCGGGTGGAACGGCTGACCCCCTGGTCATATCGCTCGCCGAGCGCCCCATGCGGACCGCTGAACACCAGGCCCAGGCCCGACCCCACGGTGTAGTCGCCGCCCACGACGTGGACCGGACTGCTGGCGTACGCCAGTGAGAAACCATGCCAGTCCGCGAGGCTCGGCTCGCCGGCGTCCTTCTCGATTGTCGCGTTCGCGGTCCACGGCCCTCGGCAGACTCGCGCCCGACCGAACACACCCAGTTCCTGCCCGACCGGAATGGAGTCGCTCAGGCACCTGACAAGAACGCTCCCCTCCCAACCGGGAGTTGCGTTGCACGGCAACACCAGAAGGGGCACCAGTGATTCGTACAGCGCCATCGAGATACCGGGAACCACCCGCAGGCCAGCCACCGAATCAAACGGGCCGACCGAATCTCGGAACTCGACGATGCGGAAGGCAAGCAGCGGGCTGAGCCACGGGATCTCCTGCAACTCGACCGCGCTTGCCCGATTGAGGTCAAGCGGGTGAGATAGCAGGTACTCAACCTGCTCACGCAACTCGCGGTCGTCGTCGGAAATGGGGACTTCAGGATTGAGAACATCGCCCGACGGGATCGCCAGGCAAAGCCAGAGCCAGACTAGTGCCAAGACGCCGTGATGGAGAAGACGTGGGTGTCTTTCAGTTGCGGATGGAACCGGTAGGCATAGTCGAACTGGACCGGTCGGACCGTCACACCCAAGCCGGCAGCGTATGCCAGCGGTTCATATCCGACCCCGCCTCGCAATGCCATTTGCGGAATCAACTTGAACTCCACACCCCCGGCGAGACTGTTGTCGGGACCATCCCGAGTCACGTCCAGCAGGAGAAGCAGGTCATCAGTCGGATTGAAGGCGGCACCGGCCGAGAGCCTGTAGTCCACCAGTGTACCGTTGTCGAACCGAGGACGGTTGATTCTCTCACCGGAGAGTCCCAACCTCATCCGTCCAGTCTGCCAGGATGCTCCCATGCCGAATGCGGCCACTCCGTCTGCACCGTACCTTCCCTGGTCCAGCACCAGCCACTCAACTCTTGCCCCAAGCGCCAGTTGACCCGGCAACCGGCAGGCCCCGCACGCCCCGAAACCGGATTCGCGGTAGCCCTCACAGCCCAACGTCGAGACTCCCAGTCCGGCAGCCCATCGTGAACGCCCGTAGGCTACGCAGCCGCCGAACCAGTCGACTCCGGCCAGACCGTAGGGTCGGGAGTAGGCTGCGCCGAAACCGGTGCCGGCATGTTCCACCACCAACGCCGGGTTCAGGTCGAATCCGGCTCGCCAGTCCTGACACGCGGCACCGGCAAGCAGTGCGGAACTGCTGCTTCGCGGAAGGCAGAACTCGAAGGCCAGACAGACCAGAAGCCAGAATGCCGTCAACGACCTGCCTCGCCGTTTGTGCAGCGCAGTGCTGGCTGCGACGGGTATCGTCGACTACTTGACGTGGTAGAGAAACCGCCCGCAGTTCGGGCAGTTCACGAGCTCAGTCCGGCAACGAACCGCCAGTTCGGAAGGCAGCTTCACATAGCAACCGCCGCAGAACTCGCGTATGACCTGCACGACAACCCGACCGCCGTAGCGCTTCATGATGCGCTCGTACTGGGCAAGCAGGTTGGGGTCTACCTTCTTGGTGAGCTTCGCGCGCTCGCGTTCGGCGGTCTTGATGAACTCGCTGGAAGCCTTGACACCCTTGAACCCGACCGCCTGGTAGTCCTCGGACTCTATGTCCCGGAGTATCGTGTCGAACTCCTCGAGCGACCGAAGCGTGTCGATCTTCGACTTCATCTGATTCTCTCCTCGAGCTGACGGACGAGATCGATGAACCCCTCCGGTTCTTCTGCCTCGAAAACCCTCTTCTCCTTGGCGAGCTCCTGGCAGACCATTGCGACCCGGCCCAGGGTGATAAGGTACTGGTTGCCGCGGTCCTGCGGCGGAGCC
>Ga0272441_10008329_pt1 | contig 16453 bp, 17 predicted proteins | sample SSMProp6N_FD_193582 | JGI IMG/M metagenome (GOLD analysis project Ga0272441, IMG submission 193582) | Marine sediment archaeal communities from Little Sippewissett salt marsh, Falmouth, MA, United States - SSM-Prop-6N | ecosystem: Environmental > Aquatic > Marine > Wetlands > Sediment ... | reverse complement strand
AGGTACGTTTTATTATTCAACTAGTATGTCACTATCCGATATGACTAGCTGGGGCTATCAGACTATGTTTATTGGTTCCCCGCGTATTGGCTATGAAAATGCTATTGTACCACTGATTGGTACTATCGTAATATTCTTTATTGTCGTATATGCCGAATCTAGTCGTATCGAACTGCCGCTTGCTCATGGAAAAGTGCGTGGTGCGCGTGGCAGATATCCGATTCGTTTGATTTATGCATCTAACATCCCTGTTATTCTTATGGCTGCGTTGCTCGCAAATATCAACATGTTTGCAATGCTTTTATATAACTCTAATCTGCCACTCCTAGGTGGTCAATGGTGGATTGGGACATATGACACGACAGTAAGTACTCAGCCTCTTGGTGGTGGTGCATGGTATCTTTCAAGCCCCGGCGGTGTTAACAATTGGCTTATGCCAATACTTGCAGGTGGAGACGGATTCCATGATTCTTTGCAATTTGCAATTAAGGTTATTGTTTATCTATCGATAATGATCCTTGGATCAATATTATTTGCTAAATTCTGGATTGAAACAACTGATATGGGACCATCTGCTGTTGCTCGTCAAATTCAAAGTAGCGGTATGCAAATTCCAGGTTTCCGGCGTGACCCAAGAGTGTTACGCAAGGTTTTAGAAAGATATATTCCGGTTGTGACCGTAATTGGTGGAGCAGCCGTAGGAGCCCTTGCGGGTTTCGCGGATTGTATAGGAACCATTGGTAAAGCTAGTGGAACAGGTGTTCTACTTACCGTTGGAATCATGATCCGCATGTACGAAGACATTGCAAAAGAACAAGCCATGGAAATGCATCCAGTCCTACGTGGATTCTTTGGAAATGAATAATAAATAAGTGGTGAGAATTTAATGGGAGTAATTGTTGTAACAGGAATCCCTGGAGTTGGAAAAACAACAGTCATGCAAAAAGCAGCAGAAGGGATGGATATTCAGTTTGTAACTTTTGGAACAGTTATGTTTAATGTTGCCCAAGAACAAGGTTTGGTTCAAGATAGAGACGATATGAGAAAGCTTACACTAGAGCAACAAAAGGATTTGCAGATAAAAACTGCAGAGAGAGTTGCAAACATGGGAAACGTAATACTTGATACACACTGCACCGTAAAAACACCAAAAGGCTACATGCCGGGACTTCCAGAATGGGTAGTTAAAAAACTAAACCCTACTGCAATTGTTGTAGTTGAAGCAAACGCAGATGAGATTTTTAATAGAAGAGCAGGTGATCCATCAAGAAATAGAGATCCTGATACACAAGATCAGATTAACGAGCATCAAATGATGAACCGTGCAGCCGCAATGGCTTATGCTGCACTTACGGGCTCAACAGTCAAAATTGTTTTTAACCATGACGACGCTATAGATGATGCGGTAAAACAAGCATCACCTGTATTGAGATGATAAAAATGTTAAGAAAATTAGATAATAAAGCACAAGGCAGCAATCTTCTGATGCTGATGATTCTTATGATGATGATGTTTTTCATCATGCCAACGTTAGGACCAATACTTGGTTACTACTTTGGCTTAGTACTAACACCATTGATAGGTTTTAATGGACAATACCCGATACTAACGCTGTTTTTTGCAGGATTTATAGTAGTATTAATATCTTCACTGCTAACAAACTTTTTTACAGATTGGAAAAAAATGGGCGAATCTCAAGAAACATCAAAAGCATTTCAAAAAGAAATACAAAAAGCCAGACGTGAAGGAAACACAAACCGTGTAAACAAACTAATGAAAATGCAACCAGAAATATTCAAAAGACAACAAGAAGCATCAGGTGGAATGATGAAACCTATGCTATTTCTAATTATATTCATATGGCCAATATTCATATGGCTCAGACAACCAGTGGAATGGGGTTATTTTTTCAATATAAACCATTATTTTTTCACAGTTCCCTGGGCAAAAAGTGTTTCATTCTATAGCTATCCGTTTTTAATGCAAGCATGGCTATTGTTATATCTAATATTTTCACTGGTTATCGGACAAATACTAAGACAAGGATTAAAATATCTTAGTTGGACTGAGCAATGGAAAAACATCAAAAGTAAAATAAGATTGAGACCTGCCTCAAAATAAAATTATTAGACTTATGCCAACTATTACAATAAGTGGAACACCAGGTAGTGGAAAATCAACAGTTGCTGAACTTTTAAAAGAAAAAACAGGAATCGATTATGTTTATTCTGGGATGATTTTTAGAGATCTAGCTAAAAAATACAAGATGAGTTTAGAAGAATTTGGCAAATACTGTGAAGAAAACAGCAACATTGACAAAGAACTTGATGAAAAACAAGTTGAAATACTTAGAAAAGGAAATGTAATATTAGAAGGAAGATTGGCTGGATGGTTGGCATATCTAAATAAAATAGATGCGCTAAAAGTAATGATAGATACAGATATCAATATTCGTGCAGAAAGAATTGTCAAACGCGAACAAGGAGATACTGAAGAAAGGAAAAAAGAAATAATTAAAAGAGAAAAAAGCGAAAACAAACGATATAAAAAATATTACAATATTGATTTGAAAGACACATCAATTTATGATTTAGTTGTTGATTCTAGTAAAAAGTCACCAGAAGAAATTGTTGAGATTATACTAAAAAAAATAAATGTATAAACACTTTTTATAATAGCTTTTTATTCATAGGCATTAAAATGAAAAATTCAAAAAATAATCTACCCTCAGATAAGAAACGTAAACGTTTAATTAAAAAAAAGGTTAAAACAAATCCAGAGTATGGTAAATATCCGAAGGATCGGAGTGTAAAAGAAATACTTGAATGTGGAATAGTCAATATCGATAAACCACGTGGGCCTACTTCGCATCAGATTGATGCTTGGATACGTGATTTTTTAGGCGTAAAAAAAGTAGGCCATCATGGCACACTTGACCCAAATGCAACAGGCGTGCTAACTATCGGTATTGGTGATAGTGTAAAAGCACTACAGGTTTTACTTTCTGCTGGAAAAGAATATATTGGTGTAATGAAACTTCATAAGGATGTTGAAAAGAAAAAAATCATTGAGACATGTAAAGGTTTTGTTGGTGAAATAACTCAATTGCCGCCTGTTAGATCTGCAGTTAAACGAGTGCGACGTAAAAGACATATTTATTATTTAGATATTATTCAGATAAAAAATAGAGATGTTTTGTTTAGGGTTGGATGTGAATCAGGAACATATGTGCGAACCCTTTGTGTTGATATTGGTAAAAAATTGAAATCTGGAGCGCATCTTTCTGAACTTAGACGTAGTAGAGTCGGCCATATTATTGAAAAAGATTCAGTTTTTTTACAGGATCTTAAAGATGCCTATATTTTTTATAAGGAAGATAAGGATGAGGAAAGCATCCGTAGGATTGTTTTTCCAGTAGAGAGTTTATTTGATCATTTACCAAAGATTATAGTTAGAGATTCGGCAGTAAATTCTCTTTGTCACGGGGCAAACTTAGCAATACCCGGTGTTGTAGAAGTTGATACAGAAATAAAAAAAGAGGATATTGCAGTTGTTTTAACACAAAAAGATGAGGGCGTTGCTATTGTTAAAACAACTATGTCTACTGAGGATATTATACAAAAAAAATCAGGTGTTTGTGCGGATCTTGAAAGAGTATTAATGAAAAAAGGAACTTATCCATCTATCTGGAAAAAATCTTAATAAAGATTGTTGTTTACCTGACTTAGTTTTTTTGCCGAGGTGGCACAGCCCGGTACTGCGCGAGCCTGGAAAGCTCGTGGGGTTTCGACCCCTCAGGAGTTCAAATCTCCTCCTCGGCGTTTTCTTTTATTTTAGCAGATTTCTTATCTTTTTAACAATAATTAAAAACCTCTGTTGAATGCCAGAATGTCTATCTTGTGAGTCAGATTTTTCATATTCAAAATAACCTACTTCAGTTATATCTAAATCTCCTGATATTCCATCATAGATCTGAGGATGCTGAGTTTTTACACCTGGAGCGTTTCTAGTATCTTCTTCAACTTTAGGTCTTGCATATTCAAATGCTTCTTCAGCAGATACCCAACCATTGTTATTTGAATCTCCTTTGCCCTTAAAGCCTTCAACTAGATGATATGTGAAATAACCGTTTTCATATTCTGGCGAATTATCAGTATATTCATTTTTATCGCAACCTGCAAGTATTATCCTTCCTGGTTTTGCAAAGCTAACTGATAATGCTCCAATATCAAAATCTTCAAAGTTTAATTTATGATCACTGGCTGAATTTGAACCTCTGCATAAAGGATTAGATGTTAATCTTGTTCTAATTAAACTATTTCTGTTCCTATTTAAAATGCCACTATAACAACTATCAAAAATTAATACTACTTTTTCTGATTCAAGATTATCAAAGTAACTTTGCATTTCAGAATATTTCAAATAATCATCATATCTTCCAGTATCAGGGTCATAAAGATAAATTCCCTTTTTACTTGCATGACCTGCATAAAAAAACAAGACAACATCATTAATGTTTTCCTGAGAATCTATCCACTCCATGTTATTAAAAAAATTGTATTTTGTAGCCATGTTACAAATATTAAGCTTCATGTTATCCTCATTCCAACCATTGTTTTTCAAAACATAATGCATGTCTATTGCATCATTACGACAATCATTTTCAGAAGTGGTTCCGATAACTAAGGAATAAAATTCTGTAGCCATTGAAACTACAGGGTCATTTTGATTTTTTACATTTTCAGCCGAAGAAACTATATTAAAGGCTGAAATAATAAGTAAAAATATTACAAATATATACTTAATTTCCTTCATCTTATATCACATCTATTATAATAATTAATTATCGTAATATATAAATATATTGCTATTAAACTGGTTTTTTTGAAAAAAACCAATAATTAGGTAAAAAAATAAAAGAAAGTAGTTGTTTTACTGGATTCAATGAATAATAACAGCCTTATGATGTCTAATTTTCAAACTTTTTATGTATCAAAAGAAGAAAGCAACTGTCCACTTTTAACTGAAATAAGTAAAATCGGGAAAAAAATAAAAGATTTAGAACTATCAGATGAAATAATTTTTTCAACATCTATAAGTTTGAAATATGGAAAAAGGATTCTAATAAATTCACAAGAAAGCGATATAAGATCTATTAAAAGAAAGGAGTTTTTAGAAATCGTTGACTACGACCCGGTAAAAAGGGTTTTACTTGCAATGGGTCCAAAACAACCAAGAAATGAAAGCCCAATGCATTGGCTAATTCACCATGCACGCAATGAAATTAATGCAATCATCCAAATTAATAATAAACAACTAGCTGAAAAACTATCAAAAAAATTTCCAACCACAGAAAAAGAACTTCCTCAAACAACACTTGAACAAATAAAAGAAGTATTAAGAATTTTGAGAAAAAGTAAAAAAGTTGTTATAAAAAACCAAGGATTACTCTTTGTTGGAGATAATTCTGAAGAAACCGAAAAATATGCATTAGAAGCTCTAGAGGAATTAAAATGAAAATTGAAGGAAAAGATGGTAAAGCACTATGGTTTGAAAATAATGCTATACAATTTATTGACCAAAGAAAACTACCATATAAACTGGAAATGTTTACTGCAAAAACTGTTGATGAAACTGCATTTGCAATAAAAGACATGGTTGTAAGAGGCGCACCCGCCATTGGAGTTACAGCAGCATATGGCATGGTCATAGGAAAAAATAATGTAGATGAATCAGCAGAAATACTCAGAAAAACCAGACCAACAGCTAATGACTTGTTTTATGCAATAGACTTTATGGTTGATAAAATAAAGAAAGGAGAAGACGCGTTAAAAGCAGCCAATCAATACGCTGAAGACATAGTTGATAGATGCCGTCGTATCGGAGAAAATGGAGCTGTATTAATAAAAGATGGGATGAAAATTCTTACTCATTGCAATGCCGGAGCTTTAGCAACGGTTGATTATGGAACTGCTCTTGCACCATTTAGAGTAGCGTTTAAACAAGGTAAAAAATTCTTTGTATTTGCAGATGAAACCAGGCCTCGTTGCCAAGGGCTATTAACTGATTGGGAGCTTGAACAAGAAGGAATCCCTCACGCAGTAATTGCTGATAATGCAGCAGGTCATTACATGAAAAATGGTGAAATAGACATGGTTATAACTGGTGCAGATAGAATTGCTTTAAATGGGGATTTTGCAAATAAAATAGGAACATATGAAAAAGCAGTTCTTGCAAAAGAAAACAATATTCCTTTTTATGTTGCAGCGCCTATTAGCACTTTTGATAAAAAAATAAAAACGGGTAATGAAATAATAATTGAAGAAAGAGGAAGAGAAGAGCTTGCCATAATTAATAATTGTAAAATTTTGCCCGATTACTCAAAAGTAAAAAATCCTGCATTTGATGTTACTCCCAATAAATATGTTACTGGTTATATTACAGAGGGAAAAATAATAAAAAGTAAAGAAATTGTATTGATTTAAAGTGATTTTACTTTAAGAATTTTCCAAAGAATGGGAAAATTGTTTCCATAGATATATCTTCAGGGCCTAATCTCACTGCATTATTTGAAAGATTTTCATCATCTGGGTGATGTACTGTTACTGTTATGTTTTCTAGGCCAATATAATTTAATATCGCGCCAATATACTCATTTAATGATAAGGTAAAGAGGTTTTTAATGAGTGTATCATTTCTTCCAACAGCTAATTTTGTTATACAATTGTCATAAACCAATGTATCATTGTTACCATTTCTACATTCATATTTTACAGTTACCATTATGTTATATACATCTGCAAGTCCTTCATTACTGATGGTGAATTTGATTCTATTTCTAGTTGGAAAAATTACTCCACTTGTTACAAAATCTATACTCCCATCAACCACTGCAAGATCGACACCCGGAACGTTATTTAAAAACATGTACAGATTAGTATCGTTTTCAGTTCTTGTGTCAACCCAGATAGTATTGTTCATACCGCCTATATCAGAATTATGATATGCTTCAAGGACAGTCCCATTTTGTTTATTTAATTGAACCGGAGATGTCCAGTTGGTTAAATTATTTGCAGAGAGTATAATAGACAAATTTTGTGATTCTGTATAAATACAGGCTATATGGGTTTCATTTGCATGAAGAACTGGACTTTTGCCAGTTGCAATATCATACATACTCCAATTTTGACCACTATTATTAGAGTGATAAAGCACAATCTTATCAGAGTCCGTCTCTGCAGTAATTAAAATATCATCACCACGAACATAGATATCAGGATGCGTTAGATTTTCAGGACCTGTAAAAGTCTGATTAATAAAAGGCTTTGAATCATTTAACCAGCTATCAGGATTGCCAATGATAAGTAAAAGATTTTGATTCGAACCATTGTTTTGCTCGCAAACAGCATATACTGTTTCGTTGTTAGAATAATAATCCCTTCCCATTGACAGATTGCTACAACCCTCAAAAGCTGGCTCCCACGATATCCAACGACTATCAGGATCCGCCGCAGGATCAGGATCTTTAAAGAAAAACATCGGTGAATCAACGCAAGGTCCTTCTCCAGTCTCATTATCTTCATAGGGGGTACTTCCTATAAAACCAATAATCCAAGGAGTATATTGATGAGGATAAGTAATAACATCAGTATCACAAATATTATACCAACCATAACCTGGTATTGACCAATCCCATTCAGTAGTTTTTATATTTGCATCATTTAAGATTCCGATATTATTAATTTCTACCTCATAAAAAATTCCTGAATTGTTAAAATCTGAAACAAAAACTCCATAAGCCTTTGACTCCTCAGGATTCTTATCAAAAGCAGGAAATAATGTATTAAATCCTTCTAATTCTGGCCAATATACAGGTGCTGACCATGACTTTCCATAACTATTTGAATTACGTAAAAGAACCTGAGTTGAATTATCATAGTGACTTTCATAAGCAACAAAAACTTGTGATTCCTTAACCAGAATAGATGGATTAGATTCGTTTCCCTCATCATCAGTAACCTGAAAAACATCAGAATTATTAATATAAGACGCTCCAAGAGTTTGTATTCCAGTGCCTTGACTAATAACGTTTAATCTTGAACAAGAAGAGGTGGACATTCTAAGACAACCAGCTGAACCGCCAGCTATACTATCAGTGCCAACAACATTATTTGAACTAACAGAACCGGTAGATACGCCAAATGAGCTAGCTGAAGTTAATGCTAATAAAATCACTATTGAAAACGAAATAATTATGCTTCTTGATTTTTTATCTTTCATGAGTAGCACCTTTTTTAATGTTAAATTAATATTATATTAACCTATATAAATAGTTTGTTGTATGACTATTATCAAAAAGTAAGGAGAAAAATTATTTTTGTTTAGTAGGTTTTTTAGCAGAACAATCAGAGTTTAAACAAAGCTCCCAGGGTTTTTTACCTTTTGAAATGATTCTTACAATTGGAGTATTACATATTTTACAATAATTACCAGTTGGAACAATTCCTCCCATTTGAGGAAGAGAATAAGTATTTTTACATTTTGGAAAACCAGAACACCCAACAAATCTTTTATTGTTTTTTGAAATTCTTATAACAAGTTCTTTTCCACATTTAGGGCACTTTCCAATAATGTTCTGTGCTTTATCTGCAGATCTAATACTTGTTTTAATTTTTTCTTTATCTTTTTCAAGTGATTTCATAACCTTTGTAAGCATCTGTCGGGATTCTTTCACAGTTTCATCTAGTGTTTTTTTACCCTCTGAAATTGCATCCATGTCTTTTTCAAGAACAGCTGTCATCTTAGGTTTAACAACATCACAATCTTCAAGTGCATCAATAACTGCAACTGCAATTGGTGTTGGTGAAAGCGGATTAAGTTTGATATATCTCCTTGAGTAGAGTTTATTTAATATTTCATGACGAGTAGATTTAGTGCCAAGCATTAATTGTTCCATTTTGGCAATGAGAGAGCCTTGTGTATAACGTTGTGGAGGTTTTGTTTGATCTTCTAAAAGTTTGATTTTAGTAACAGCAATTTTTTCTTTTTCTATTAATTCAGGTATTGCTTTTCTTTTTTCTTTGAAATAAGGATAAATTGCTCTCCAATTGGCCTCAATTAGCCTATATCCGCTTGTTTTGAATTTTTCCTTTGAAATATCAATTTTAACATCAACTGTTTCAGAAATTGCATCCTTTGCCAAGGTTGCTAGAAACCGTCTGCAAATAAGTTCATATATTTTTTGTTGATCTGATGAAAGTTTCTTACTATTTGGTGCTTCAACAGGATGAATTGGAGGATGATCTGTTGTTTTTTTCTTACCTCTAGTAGGCCTATCACGTCCGTTATTAATAACTTCTTTTACTTCTTTTGAAAAAGGTGAATTTGTAAGTTTTTGTAAAATTCCTTTAATATTTAATGAGGGAGGGTAAACTGTATTATCAGTACGTGGATAAGATGTCAGACCCATCATATATAGTTCTTCAGCTACTGCCATTGCACGTGCTGCTGAAATCCTAAGAGCTGAGGCTGCTTGTAAAAATGTTGTAGTGCTAAAAGGTGATGGCGGGTATTCTTTTACGGTTTTTTTATCTACTTTTTCGATAGTTGCTTCTTTACTAGATTTGATTTTATCAAATATCTGTTTTACTTGCTTTTCATCCCAAAACTGTCCTTCTACATGTGTAGCATCAAATAATTTTTCTTTTTTTAATGTAGCAATTATTTTCCAATAAGTTTTTGGAACAAAATTCTGAATTTCTTTTTCGCGTTCGACTAATAGAGCAAGAGTTGGCGATTGAACGCGCCCTATTGATAAAAAATCTTTTCCAAGATGGTAAGAAGTAAGAGAGATAAATCGGGTAAGTACAGCACCCCAGATAAGATCAATAATTTGACGAGATTCCCCTGCGTTAGACAGGTTGTAATTTACATCCGTAAGTTTGTCAAACGCATTTTTTATTTCATAGCCAGTAATTGCGCTAAACTTAGCTCTTTTGATTTTTGTTATATTTTTGTTATAATTTTTTAAAAGATCAACTACTTCAACACCGATTAGCTCTCCTTCTCTGTCAAAATCAGTTGCAACAATTAAATAAGGGTTTTTATCGACCAAAGACTTCAATGCTGCCGCTATACCTCGTTCACTAACCTTTTTACAAGGTTCAACTTCTATTAAATCAGAGGGGTTAATCTTATTCCATTGGTTGAACCCAGCAGGAAAATCAAGATTGATAATATGGCCACGAAGCCCCACGACTTTCCATAGCTCATTATCCTTTGTAAATTCATAGACAGGGGTTTTGCCAATGCGTGAAGTTTTTGGTTTTCCACCTGATAAAATGTAAGCAATTCTATTTGCTGCTATGTTTTTTTCGCAGATTACAAGTTTCATTTATATTCCAATTAGTTATTTTTGCTGTGAACGGGACAACCTATATAATTACTTTACGCAAGTAAAAAACTTTTGTCGAAACTATTAACTAATATACGTCTATTCCCAGGTTTGATAGATATGAAAATTCATATAATTATGGGCTCTAAATCAGACATGCCTGTTGCCGAAAAAGCAAAAAAAATACTCGAAGGTTTTGATGTCGACTATGATATTACTGTTGCCTCGGCACATAGAACCCCTGATGTCTTAAAAAACATTGTTGAAAAAAGCAATGCAGATGTTTTTATTGGAATTGCAGGTCTTGCTGCGGCACTTCCTGGAAGTATTGCATCTCACACTACAAAACCTGTTATAGGAGTACCAGTTAGCGGCAAAGTAAATTTAGACTCTATTCTTTCAATTATCCAAATGCCGCCAGGCATACCTGTTGCTGCTGTCGGTCTTGACAGAGGGGATAATGCAGCACTTCTTGCAGTTGAAATGCTATCTATCAGTGATAAAAAGTTAATGAAGCAAATGGATGATTATAGGAAAAAAATGAGAGAAAAAGCACTATCTAAATAGTGATAAAAAATGTTTAATACAAAAAAATTTATAGAAGAAACAATACAAAATCTTCAAAAACAAATCAAAGGTAAAACATTAATTGCCTTTTCAGGCGGTGTTGATAGTAGTGTTTGTGCAGCACTGGTAAATAAAGCAATTGGAAAGCAGCTTATTGCAGTACATGTTGATACAGGATACATGCGTAAAAACGAATCAAAAGACGTTGAAAAAATGATGAAAAACATGGGCCTGAACTATCGTTTTATTGATGCAAGTAAAGAATATTATAATGCTTTAAAAGGAATTGAGGACCCAGAGAAAAAACGTAAAATCATTGGTGAAAAATTTATAAGAATTTTTGAAAAAACAGCAGAAAAAGAAAGCATTGATTATATTGTGCAAGGAACCATTGCACCAGATTGGATTGAATCAGGTGATGAACTACGCGATACAATAAAATCCCATCATAATGTTGGTGGACTTCCAAAAGATATGAAAATAAAACTAATAGAGCCACTTAGAGATCTATATAAAGACGAGGTTAGAAAACTAGCAAGAGAACTAAAAATTTCTGTTTCAGAACGGCAACCTTTCCCCGGACCAGGGCTAGCAATAAGAATAATTGGTGAAGCAACACCAGAGAGAACTGAAATCGTTCGAGAATCCTGTTACATTGTTGAAAAAGAAATTGAAGATGCAGTAACAAAAGGAAAAATGGAGATGCCGTGGCAATACTTTGCAGTTTTAATACCAATAAAAACAGTTGGGGTGCAAGGTGACAAAAGAGCCTACGGTTATACAATTGCAATACGTGCAGTACAAAGTATTGATGCGATGACATGTGCATATAGTGAGATTCCTCATGAAATATTAGATAAAATTTCAACCAAGATTACAAATAGCATGGGTAGTAAAATAAATCGTATAGTTTATGATATAACCAATAAGCCACCTGGGACTGTTGAATGGGAATAAATATGGTAAAAATCTATGTAATTGACAATGGAGGACAGTGGACACATAGAGAATGGCGCACTCTCCGTGATCTAGATGTTGATACAAAAATAATTCCAAACACTGCACCATATAAAGACATTGAAAACGAAAAAGTTAATGGACTAATTTTATCTGGTGGATCACCAAGAATTGGCATTCAAAGTAACCTTGGCAACTGCGCTGAGTATTTAGATAAAGCAGATTTTCCATTACTTGGAATATGTGCAGGACATCAGTTCATAGCAAGGCATTTTGGAGGAGATGCTAAGCCCTCTAAAATACCTGAATTTGGAAAAATAGAGTTAACAATTCTAAAAGACAATAAACTTTTTGAAAAAGTACCAAAAAAATCCATAGTATGGGAGTCTCATAACGATGAGGTGACAAAACTTCCAAAGAATTTTGAACTACTTGGAGAAAGCGAAAACTGCAAAATCCAGGCAATGAAACATAAAAATAAACCATTCTATGGTTTACAATTCCACCCAGAAGTTGAGCACACAGAATACGGTGAGCAAATTTTTAAAAATTTTGTCAATATTTGTGAAAATATAGATTTTTAATTCATAGTGGTATAAAATTGGGCATTTTTTATTCAAATTGAAATATATTGTATCATAATTATTATATTGTCAAAAATACAAATATTACATTGTGGTAAATATGAAAAAAAGAAAAATAATAACTGCTTTTTTACTAACATTAGTAATTTTAAGCAGTTCAATATCAGTAGCTCAGCAGGCAATAATAAAACCTAAAAATATAGATGTAAATGATGAAATAATTGATGATTTACCTCAGTTAAAAAAAGCCAATAATACAACATATGGATTTTCTACATTTGGGCCAAGAAAGTTTACAATAACAAAGTTAACTGTACAAAATGGATCTTTTAGTAGTAAAATATTGTTTTTTAATAATTTATTGATGACATTAATGTTGAGAGCATCGCTTATTTTTACATGGCCATTATTAAGACCTACAGTAAAAATGGTGTGGCCTGAAACAGGCAAGGTTGATTTTAATATCGAATATAAAAGAGATTTAGCTTTAGGTTTATTATCAAGAAACAGATATTTTACGATGATTGATGAGATGATAGATGGCAATACTACAAACAATTCAATAGAAATTTGGGGTGAAAAACACACAGTAAAAGTAGAAGGTTTTTATGGGGTATTTATGAAGACAAAAAGTAATTTTTTAACTGCTCCCTATTATATGATTATTGGAATTTGTGACAAATATACTCTTATTCAATAATCATAATCTCTTTTTATTTCCATCTTTTAAAAAGAGAATGTTTGATTTCAAGTCGATCCAAGATTTTGCCTACAATAAAATCAACTAAGTCTTCAATTTTTTCTGGTTTGTGATAAAATCCAGGCATTGCAGGCAAGATTGTTGCACCTGCAAGTTTTGCTTTTTCCATATTTTTAATAGCAGGTAATGGCAATGGTGTTTCACGAGGAACAATGACTAGTTTTTTTTCTTCTTTTAGGATGCAAAAAGCAGCTCTGCTGGTAAGTGTATCACCATATCCATTTGCTACAGCAGATAACGTTTTCATGCTGCATGGACAAATAACCATTGCATCAAGCTGAAAAGTCCCACTTGCCGGTCCTGCAAACATATCAGAATCTTCATAACAAAAATCTGCAATTTTTTTCAAATCATTAAAAGTATATTTAGTCTCGTGTTCCAAGATTTTTTTAGCGCCACTTGAAACAATAATATGTATTTCATGTTTAGTTTTAGAAAGTTCTTCAAGTAGCCTTATGCCATAAATACTACCTGATGCTCCCCCAATTGCTAATAAAATTTTCATAATTTATTTTTCCTCAATTGCTTTGATTAAATCAGCAAGAGTTTTTCTTACATGTTTGTCTTGTTCAAGTTTAGTGCCAGTAACAACTACATCTGCACCAGCTTTTGTTTTTTGAGCTGCAACAGTTGGACTTCTTATACCGCCACCAACAATTAAAGGAATGTCTATTGCTTTTTTTACAGCAGAAATCATCTCATCAGAAATTGGATTAGGTGCACCTGAACCTGCTTCAAGATAAAACATATCCATACCTAAATATTGGGCAGAAAGTGCATAGCCGACAGCTGTTTTGATATCATCTTTACCAATAAGATCAACTTGACCAACTTTTCCAGCAGTCATACCTGGTTCAACTATTACATATCCCATTGATATTGGTTCAATTCCTGAGTGTTTTACAAATGGTGCTCCTTTCACATGCTCTCTTATTACATAATCAAGGTTTCTGGAGTTGAGAAGACTCATGAAAAAAACTGCATCAGCATATTTACTAAGATATTTTGCACCTGAAGGAAATAAGATAACAGGTATCTTTGTGTGTTCCTTAATTGCTTTTACACACTCATCTACTTGCTCTTGTGATAGAATCGTTGATCCGCCTACCATTATAGCAGTGCTTCCTGCCTTTTCAGCAGTTTTAGCAATTTCAGCTGCTTTTTCTGGCGTCTGCTTATCAGGATCAAGTAAAGCAAAGTGAAGTTTCCTATTTTTGACCTTTTTTATGATATCATTTGAAATGGTCATGGCACCCCTCAATTAAACATTGGTATATAAAAATGTTTATATCATTTTTTACCAAAACAGTATAAAACAACCTTTTTGTTACGGTTTATTAGGAGGCAAGTTTTGACGGGTAGCATAAAAAATCCTACTATTACTGATGCATTAAAGTTTATACAAGAAAAACATGTATCAAAACCAGAAAAAACCTTACTTATGTTAATTGGGGACTGCATGATAGATTACAGAGGGCGAGCAAGATCGTTTTTAGATTGGGGCGAACGAATTATTATGATAAAACAAGATGGGGCCTTGCTAGTTCATCAACCTATAATGCGTGAACCAATAAATTGGCAGCCATCAGGAAGCAAAACAGAGTTTAAGATAAAAAAAGATCGGTTTATCTTAAGGTCTCATCATACAAAGCCCCCTGAAAAAATGAAAATAACATTTAGAGACATACAAATTATAACAGTATCAAGTCTCAAGGATAAAGCCAAGCTTATTATTTCAGGAATGGAAACAGATGTTGTAAATGAAATTGTAAGCAATCCAAACATCGTTGAAGAAGGGCTGCGTATAAGTAAACGAGAAAAACATGTAAAATCAGGAATGATAGACCTCTACGGATTTGATGCCAACCACACACCTGTTGTTATCGAGGTTAAAAGAAGTCTTGCAAATATTAGTGCAGTTCAACAACTAAGAATGTATGTAAACGACATCAAAAAAGATGTAGAAGAAGCAAACGTCAGAGGCATATTGTGTGCCCCGAGAATTCCTGATATGGTAAAAAACTTGCTTTCAGATTATGGATTAGAGTGGCAAGAGGTCGAAAGAAACATAATTTTACCTGATGATTACCAGAAAACACTTAAAGAGTTCTCGGAGAAGCAATAGCTTTTTAAAGAGGAAATTGTTTTAAAAATGGGGAGGTCTGGATTAAGATAAATTTGGGGGCGTTTATCCCATCCGATTCCGCTTTTTCCAGATTCCCTCAATACTACTTTTTTAAGAAATAATTTTTTTAATGACTTCTTCACTGCAAGCAGATACAACACTGCTTCTTTCATCAAGATTAAAACCCATATCAAGATTTTCACCAAGAATATTTGTTACAAATCCCCCTGCTTCACGTAATACAAGTGTTGATGCAGCAATATCGATAACTCGGATATATTCAAGACCTATAACATAATAATCAAGAGCACCTAATGCAACCATACACATCTCCAATGAAGCAGAACCAAGAGAACGTACCTTATCTTTTTTTGCAAGTGACAAAGTTGTTTTATCATGATTATTGCCAAGAGCTAAAGAAGACAATACTTCCTTATCAGGAACTTCTGGGACAGCAAAGCGTTTTTTATTATAAAACGAACCCATTCCTTTCTCTGCAATAAAAACATCACCAGTTGGAATGTTTTTTACAATGCCATATTCTACATCATTAAGAGATGATTTACCAACTGCTAGAGATGTTGAAAAAAAAGGTATACCGCGATATGCGTTACGAGTTCCATCAATTGGATCAAGAACAAATGTATATTTGCCACCTAAATCAATAAAACCAGCTTCTTCACTTAAAATATTTACTTTAACACCAGATTTTTTAATAAATTCAACAGCAACATCTTCAGCAAGCTGATCAACATATTTAGTTGGTGTCCCATCTGCACCAATATCAATACTAGTTCCAAATTTATGGAACTCAGAAATGCATGATTTTCTAATTTTCTTATAGATTTTGTCAACTGTTTTATTAGCCAAAATTTTAATTTCTTCATCCATATTTTACACATGCCCTATTTTTTCTTGTTTGATGAGGATCCAAGATATAGAATTAAACCCATAATTATTCCTGCAAGAATAATACCTATTACAACATATATTAAATTTATACCTGTTAGAGTTATCAAAGTCATGATTCCAGCAGAAATTATTACACCAATAAAAATAGTGATAAG
>Ga0272441_10008327_pt1 | contig 16454 bp, 15 predicted proteins | sample SSMProp6N_FD_193582 | JGI IMG/M metagenome (GOLD analysis project Ga0272441, IMG submission 193582) | Marine sediment archaeal communities from Little Sippewissett salt marsh, Falmouth, MA, United States - SSM-Prop-6N | ecosystem: Environmental > Aquatic > Marine > Wetlands > Sediment ... | reverse complement strand
TCGCCTCCGACGGAGCGGGCGGCTCGGGCGGGGCGGGCGGCCATTCGGCTTCCGGCGGCCCCGCGGCACGGTCGGGAGCCTCTCGCCGCGCGACCAGGCGCGAGAGCCACTTCAACTGGCTCGCCAGACCCGCCAGGTCGCGGCGCGCGTCGGTCAGGCTGCTCATCGCGCGGACCAGGACCACCAGGGCGGCAATCAACCCGATGCCCAGCAGCACCTGCACCAGGACCATGACCTCGTCGCACATGGTTCCCTCCCGCGGCGGCTGCGCAGGCTCACGTCAAAGCGACGGGCGACGGCGGTCTCGGCACGGTCACGTCATGGCGGTCTGGAGCTCGGCCTTGCGGGCTTCCATCCGTCGGCGCTTGTCGGCGGGCAGGTCGGCTTCGGCCAGGACGCGGTCGGCCCCGTCCAGGAACATCGGCAGGGCGAACTCGGTCGTGAAGGTGCGGTCCGGCCGCGCGGCGACGCTGCGCAGGAACCCCTCGAACTCGGCGAAGTACGAGCCGTAGATGTGGAAGCTGTCGGCCACGTGGACGTACTCGCCCGGCTCGACGCCGAGCTCCGCGGCGACCATCTTCTGAAGCTCCGTGAAGGCGTACATGTTCATGAACGCGGCCTTGTAGGCGTCGTTCGAGCGGATATGGATGACCAGGTTCAGCCGGCCCTCCTCGATGCGGAACCACAGGCGCTGGAGGCACGCCGGGTCGTGGATGCCGACGTCCTGCCAGGCCTGCCACGTGACGGCCTGGGCGCGGCGGGTGTGCGGCACCTCGCGGAGTTTGTCGATCAGGCGGGCAATCTGGTCGATGGGCTCGGCGGCGCCCGGCACGCGGTAGGCGAACAGCCGCTCGTGGTAGGTGTATTCCCACTTGCCCTCTTCCGGGGCGATCCAGTGGTCGTGCACGCCGTAGAGCACCTCGGCCCGGTAGACCTCCAGGTCGTCGAGCCCGCCGGGAAACGCCTTGTGGATGCGCGGCTCGGCGAACGGCTCGGTGACGTGGATCATCGCGCAGGCGTCGCGCGACTCGGGGTCGCGGGGTTTGTCGTACTCGGTGCGGAACCGCGCCCCCTGCTCCCAGGTCTGGACGACGGCCCGCTCCCAGGCCACCGGCAGGGACGTCTCCTTGATGTAGAGCGTTTGCATGGTGGGCTGCGCTCCTGCGGTCTCGCGCCGGCTGGGCTCGCGGCTCTGCAGGCGGCGCTGTGAATTCTAGGGCCCCCTTGCGCGCCTGTCACGCGAAAACGCCGGACGCGCAGCCGCGGGGGCGGGCCCGCACCCGGCCCGATGCGCGGAGAGGCTACGTGCTCAGGTACATCCGGTGCTCTCGGGCGGTGACGTGGACCCTGAACATCTCCCACTCGGCCCGCTTCAGCGCGAGCAGCTGGCGGTAGAGCGTCGCGCCGAGGAACTCCTTGAGGAACTTGCTGCGCTCGGCCTCGACCAGGGCCTCGAACATGCACCCGGGGAGGAACCGCTTGTCCCACAGGGCGTGGTGGTTGCGCCTCGCGTAGGTGCTGCCGACGTCGGGCCGGCCGCAGTCGAGGTCCTCGGAGATGCCGCGCAGCCCCATGCCGATGAGCAGGGCGACCTGGAGGTAGACGTTGCCGGCGGGGTCGGGCGTGCGGAGTTCGATCCGCATGTTCTCGGGCCGGTCGGCCTGCGGGACGCGGACCATCGAACTGCGGTTCCTGAGGCCCCATCCCCTGACGATGGGGGCCTCGCGTTCGGCCACGTAGGCCTTGTAGGAGTTGTAGGTGGAGGCCATGATGATGGAGGTCTGCCGGGCGTACTTGAGGATGCCGCCGATGAACTGTCGGGCCGTTCTGCTGAGGCGGTGTTCCGCGCCTTCGTCGTAGAAAAGGTTTCGGCCGTCGCCGTCGCGCATCGACAGGTGGATGTGGAAGGCGTTGCGGTTCTGGCCGTCGAACGGCTTGGGCATGAACGTGGCGTGATAGCCGTGCTCGGCCGCGACCTTCTGGGTGACGTAGTTGAACAGGACGGTGCGGTCGGCGGCCTCGAGGGCGTCGGTGCAGACGAGGTTGATCTCGTGCTGCGAGGCGGTGACTTCGTGGTGGGCCTTCTCGAGCCGCACGCCACACTTGCGGAGCACCTCGATGATGTTCCGCCGGACGGCGTCGCCTTTGTCGCGCGGGTCGGCGTGGAAGTAGCCGGCCTTGTCGGAATGGATGCCCGCGGCGAACTGGTCGCTCTTGAGGAGGAAGAACTCATGCTCGGGGCCGGCGAGGAAGGTGCCGCCCAGCTCGTCGCGGGCCCTGTCGAGCACCTCTTCGAGCACCCGGCGGGGGTCGACCTGGCTGCGGACGGCCGGGGCGTCCTCGATCCGGCCGATAAAGAACGCGAGCCGCCCGTCCTTGAACTCCACCAGCCGCAGGCTCTCCAGAATCGGCACGAGCAGGCGGTCGCTGTCGTCGACGCTGGCCATGCCGGCGACGCTGCTGCCGTCGAAGCCCACGCCGTGCTCGGCCATGGCGTCGATGTTCTCCGGATTGACCTGGAGCGTCATCGGCCTGCCGTTGAGGTCGGTGGCGAAAATGCGGGCGAAGTCCGCCGTCTGAAGCCGCTCCCTGACCTCTGACGTATCCATGACGCGATCTCCCATCCCGCGGGCTTGCCACCCGCGCATCCGGTCGGCGGCCGGCGCCGCTATTCCGGCACGTTCGGCAGCGTGGTCAGCTTGCCCTCGTAGTTCCTCAGCGTGTACTCGCGGTCGGTCTTGCCGACGATGTAATAGTCCGGCATGAGCGGAATCTTCCCGATGCGGGTCGCGATGACGTACATCGGCTGGGCCAGGCCGGTGGTGTGTCCCCGGATGGCGTCGCGGATGAGCTCGGCGCCCTTCTCGACCGGGGTGCGGAAATGGTCGATCCCCGGCGCCGGCTCACAGTAGAACAGGTAGTACGGCCGGATGCGGACCGCCAGCAGCTTCCGGTGCAGAAGGCGGAGCGTCTCGACGTCGTCGTTGATGCCCTTGAGGAGCACGGCCTGGTTGCCGACGTTGACGCCGCAGGACAGGAGGTCGTAGACCGCCCGCGCCGTCAGGTCGGTGATCTCCTTGGGGTGGTTGCACTGCGTGTTGATCCAGATGGGCACCGCGTGGAACCCCGACAGCACCTTCATCAGGCCAGGCGTGACGCGGTGCGGCAGCGTGATGGGCGTCCGCGTGTGAAAGCGAATCATCTCCAGGTGCGGAATCTCGCGGAGCTTGCGGACCAGGTACTCGATCCGGTCGTCGGAGAAGATGAACGGGTCGCCGCCGGTGACGAGGACGTCGCGCACCTCCGGGTGCTCGCGGATCCACGCCAGGCCCTCGTCCACGTCGAAGCGCAGCTCCAGGTCGCGGTCCACCACGAGTTCCTTGCGGAAACAGTGGCGGCAGTAGCTCGCGCAGGCGTCGGTCACGGTGAAGGCCACCCGGTCGCGGTACTGCCGCGCGATGCTGTCGGGCCGCACCTCGCCGGTGTCCCGGTTCTCCTTGTACACCAGGTAGTTGGGGATGCCGTAGCGGTTCTCCGTCTCCTTCATCGAGGGGATCACCTGGCGGCGGATGGGGCAGGCCGGATCGTCGCGGTCCATCAGCGACGCGAAGTAGGGCGTCGTCGCCCAGCGGGTCCTGAGCGTGGTGATGGCCCGCTCCTCCTCGGGCGCGACGTTGATGAACTCGCGCAGCCGCTCGAGCGTGTTGACGGCACCTCGCAACTGCTCGACCCATGCTTCCATCGTCCGGTTCCTTCTCATTGACCGCGACCCGGCCGCGCGACCGCGTCTCGCTGCCGATGCATCCCGCGCGGCCGCACGGCCGAAAACCCGCTTTATAGCGACCTGGGGGTTCCCGCACAAGTGGCAGGGTACAGGTTTCTGCAGTTTCCGTCCGGCCCCGGTCTCACACGTCGTAGCGGCCGTCGGCCAGGCAGGTCTCGTAGACGGCCCGCAGGTTCTCCATCGGACACCCCGGCGGCAGGTTGTTGCCCTCGCGGAGGACAAACCGGCCGCCGTCCATGATGCCGGACGTGAGGATCCGGCGGGCGGTCTCGGCGCACTCATCGGGCGTGCCTTGGAGCAAGACGTCCACGCGCGGCCCGCCGTGGATCTCCACGTCGGGGCCCAGCTCCCTCCGCAGCGCGCCGTGGTCCACCGGGAACCCCGTGTCGAACGCATCGACGCCCAGCGCGTCGCGGAGGGTCTTGAAGTGCCGCGTGGCGTCGCCGCACAGGTGCATGCTGCGCCGCCGGTCCCCGGGCCGCGTGGCCGACATCTCGTCGTACCACAGGGCGTGGGCCGGCATGACAAGGTCGCGGTACTGCTCCGTGCCGATGAGCTGGATGGAATCGTCGGCCAGGCTGCCGCGCTCCGCCGGCCGCCAGCCGCCGGCCAGGTCCGCGAGCGCGCGGTTCCGCACGATGCACGCCCGGGTGATCGTCTCCATCAGGCGGCGGGCCTTCGGCGGATCGGCACGCAGCAGCACAAGTCCGTCCATCCCGAACAGGCTGGCGGCGCACGTCAGCGGACCGTCGAACCCCAGTCCGAAGGGCGTCACGCGCACCGCGCGGCCCAGGTGCTCGAACCGCTCCGCCTCGCGCACGAGCCGCGCGTGGAACTCCAGGCGGCTCTTGAGCCACGGGTTCTCCAGTGGCCGCGAGAAGTCGCGATCGAGAAACGCGTCCACGTCGTCCATGGCGTACGGCTGCCGGGTGATGGGCACCTGGTCGTCGCGGCAGACCACCTCGGCACCGAAGTACGCCGCGTCGTAGACGTTCTGGTTGTCGACGCCGAAGGTCCAGGCCTCGGGCAGCGCGGCCGGGATGTCGCAGACCTGCGAGAGCGTCGCGGCGCGGTACTCGTGAAACCGCGCCTGGACCGCCAGCATGGTCCGCGGGTCGTTGAAGTACCGCTCGAACGTCCAGCCGTCGGCGTTGAGGGCCGGGTCCAGGAGGATAATCCGGGCATTGACGCCCCACACAAGGGGCACGCGCGTCGGCCGGCGGGCGCGGTAGGCGTCCCAGACGGCCTCTTTCTCAACATCGGTCGGCACTCGGAACATCGGCGCCGCTCCTCAAAAGCGTCAGTCGGCGGAGACGGCCCTGACAAGGAACACGTTAAAGAGCGGCCCGGTCACCGGCGGCGCCGACGGCGATCCGCCGACGGGCCGGGCCGGCTTGCGACCGGCGGTCGGGAGCCGCACCGGCGCGCCGTCGAAGACGGCGTTCAGCACCGGCTCGCCGAACGGGTCCTGGGCGCTCAGGACGACGTACTCCGCGCCGGTGTCGAGCACCTTCGCCAGGTCGACCTCGACGTCCTTGTCGCCGGCCCAGTTGTAGACGATGACGTGCGCGCGGCCGCGGGCGTGCTCACTCGGGCGAACGACCACCCGCGTCGTCTTCGGCCGCGCGCCGTGGAACGTGCTCTTGGCGTCGAGCTTCGACTGCCGCTGCCAGCCCGCGAAGTCGAGCCCGCCGCCCGAGCTGGCGGTGTACAGGGCGAAGGGCGACCAGTCGCTCCGGCCGCAGTAGTACTGGTTCTTGTCCCACGTGTGCTCGGCCACCTTGGTCACCTTCGGCAGGTGAAACTCCAGGGCCGTGGCGGCGCTGACGAACGTGTTGCCGCGCGCCGCAATGTCCTTCCACCCCATGATGCGCGTGAGGCCGACGAGGACGTTGTCGGTGGCCACGAGGTCGAGGTTTCCCAGTCCCATGCCGAGTTGGGCGGTCGTGGCGGTCTGGTGGTCGTGCCAGGCGTGGTTGGCGGCAAAGACGATGCTGCGCGCCGGCTGAGACGGCGAGCCGACGAACAGGTTGGCCGCACGCTGGTCGAGCTTGGCCAGGCACCCATTGTTGAAGGCCACGTTGCCCTCGATCACGATCGAGCGGATGTGGCTGATGTCGGTGTAGACGTGCAGGCCGTAGCCGAAGTTGTTGAAGAGGATGTTGTCGGCGATGCGCTTGATGCCGCTCAGGTTCTGGGCACGGATGCCGTTGCCGTGGCCGGTGAGCGGGCCGTGCCAGCCGTTGTTGTAGGCGATGCAGCCGTAGACCTCGGACCGGCGCGACTCGGTCCAGCAGTCGATGCCGTGGCCGCAATCGTGGACCACGCAGCCCACGAGCCGGACGTCGGACCCGCGGACGACGATGCCGGTCGGCCTCTGGAACGCCTCGCCGTACGGCCCGCGAAGCTCGCTGGTCCGCTTCGGGTCCGAGCAGGTGACCTCGATATCGCGGCAGACGGTCCACGCGCCGCGGACGGTGAGGCCGCTGCCCTTCTCGCCGGCGGCGTCGATGGTCGCCCGCTTGCCGCCCAGGGGCCGGACGGTGATGGGCTGGTCGCTCGTGCCTTCGAGCCGGCTCGCGAACCCGCCGCGATAGGTCCCCGGGGCCAGCAGGACGGTGTCGCCGGCCTTGGCGGGGCTCTTCAGCGACAGGGCCGTGGCCAGGTCGAGCGGCCGCGCGCGGCTGCCGTCGCCCTCGGGCGCGCCGTCGGGGGCGACGTGAATCTCAGCCGCGCCACACGTTGCGATGGCGACACAGAGCAGGGCCAATCCGAGGATGCCGTGTCTCATGGTCCCGCTCCTGGAAACGACCTGCCACCGCGGCCCTTCGGTGCGCGCCCGGGTGGCACCGCGTAGGGGCACGGCCTGCCGTGCCCGCGCCGTGTGCCGTTGTCGTCGTAGGGGCGGGCCTTGTGTCCGCCCGGCCGTTGTCATCGCAGGCGCCCACCCGTACGGGAAGGTGCCACCCGCCAGGGACAACGGCTCACGCCAGCAACTCGTCCATCATGGCCAGGTAATTGTCGACCTTGCAGTAATCGGCCACGGTGTTGGCCGAGCTGAGAATAATCCCGCCCGCGGGCTCGGCCGCCCAGGCGTCCTTGACGACCCGCACGGCCGCGCGGGTGTCCTCGGCCGTGCCCAGGCCCAGGATATTCAGGTCGATGTTCCCCGCGAACGACAGCCGGTCGCCCCAGGTCCGCTTGATCTCCCGCAGGTCGTAAAGGTTCGGCGGCAGCGAGTGCAGGCAGTTGACCCCGCACTGGATGAGGTCGTCCATGATGACGTGCAGGCGGCCGCACGAATGGAGGATGAACGGGATGTCCCGCGCGCGGCACATGCGGCCCAGCTCGGCGTAGACCGGGAAGACCAGCTCGCGGTTGTCCTCGGGCGACATGAACGGGCCCGAGTTGAATCCCAGGTCGTCCGAGAGCCAGTAGGCGGCCACGTCGGGCTTGTCCATGGCGGCGCGGCTCACCTCGACGGCGTACTGCCCCCACTTCTCGAACAGCTTCACCACGAGCGGCCGGTCGTCGATGAGCTTGTAGCAGAACGTCTCGATGCCCATGCTCCACGAGACGTTCTCGAAGAACCCGCCCAGCCATGCGATGAGCTTCATCCCCTTGGGCAGGTGCTCGCGCCAGAGGTCGAACTCCGAGAAGTCGCTCGTCGCGACCGTGGGCCACTGGAAGGCCTCGAACTGGTCCATGGTCTGGATGGGCCCGTTGTGCTCGTCCTGGAAGTGGCGCGTGGTGGCCAGCGACTCGGGGTTCGCCTCGTCAACCTCGTGACGCATGAACACCGACTCCGGCATATGCACCTGGGCGTTGAGGTAATCGTAGCCCATCACCTGCTGAAAGGCGATGTAGTCCAGGCGCGTGAACTCGCCCTCGGGCTTGCCGAGGACCGCGCGCATGATGGGCTGGTCGCAGAAGAGTTCCATGGCCGGCATGCGGTCGGGCGCGCCGCCCAAGGTCAGCGAGGTAAGCAGCCGGTTGAAGTCCGGTGCGGGGTGTTCCAGGGGCATTCGCATAAGCATCCTCCAGCACATTCTCGTTGCGGCCGCGGGATGTCGTGGTCGCGGTGTTTCCGGTCACGGGCTGGTTCGGGCGCGCAAAGCGGCCAGGATTCGTTGGACATCCTCATTCTCAACGTTCCTGTCCTCAGAGTGGCAGTTGTAGGTCACGAAAAGCATCCTGCGCGCCCGCCTCAGATACCACAACTGCCAGTGTGTATCAGCATCGGAGAAACACAAACTGAACCCGCAAAAGTCTCCGCACTCGACGTCGCGTAGCTTCGCCCCCGCGTCGATGTGCTCTTGAGCGAAACTCCTGAGGTCATCATCGGCGACAAGCGAGTCCTTCACGGCCGAGGATATCTGGAGAGCCCCAATACTATCGGGGCCGGTGATCGTGTCACAGGAATCGTCTTCCTGGAACACCCAGCCGTCAGGGAGTGCCAGTTCCCAACCATTCCGTTGTATTGTGCGTGTCATTCCTCCTCCCTGTGAGGCGTAGGGTGGCTGCTCGCAGCCACGCGGAACAAACATGGTGGCTGCGAGCAGCCACCCTACTTCCTCGCCTCGTCCATCATAGCAAAGTAGTTCTCGACCCGACAGTAGTTGGTGATGCTGTTGGAGCTCGACAGGATGATGCCGCCCGCCGGGTCGGCCGCCCAGACTCCCTTCACGTATCGCACGGCGCGCCGCACGTCGTCCTCGGAGCCGCGCGCCAGCAGGTCCACGTCCACGTTGCCCAGCAGGCACAGCCGGTCGCCCACGGCGCGCTTCAACTCCGCCAGGTCGTACAGGCCGGGCGGCAGCGAGTGCAGCGCGTGGATGCCGCACGCGATGAGCCGGTCCAGGATCGTCCACAGGTTCCCGCACGAATGCAGAATGACCGGCAGGTCGCGCTGGCGTGCCATGCGGCAGATGGCCGCGTAGGTCGGCAGGACCAGCGCGTCGAGGTCGGCCGGCGAAATGAAGGGGCCGGAGTTGAATCCCAGGTCGTCCGAGATCCACACCGCCTCGACGCCGTCCTGGCGGACCATGCCGGCGACCTCGGCCAGAATGAGCTCGCTTACTCGGGCGAAGATCTTCTCCACGAGCGGGCGCTCCAGGACCAGGGCCATGCAGAACCGCTGAATGCCCATGAGCCACGTGCCCCAGTCGAACGGCCCGTGGCACCGCGCGATCATCGCCATGCCAGCGGGCAGCAGCGGCCGCACGGCAGCGAACTGGCCGTACGTGATCGTCCCAGGGTCGGGCCACGGGTACGACTCGAACTCCACCTCCGTGGTGACGGGGCCGTCCTGCTCGTTCATGAACACCCGCTCGGCGGCGAGGCCGCCGGCGTCCGCGCCGGTGACCACGGCGCGGTTGAACTCCAGGCGCAGGTCGCTGTAGACGTTGATGTAGTCGTAGCCCATCTTCCGCTGGAACGGCAGGAGGCTGAGGGCGTCCTTCCGATCGACGGGCCGGCCCATGATGGCGGTCATCACCTCGTCGTCGACGTGGAGTTCCATGACCGGGATCGCCTCGGGCGGGCCCTCGAGCAGCAGGCTCCGGCGGATGGGCGCGAAGTTCGACGGGCCTTCTCTCATTGCGGCGGCGTCCCTCGGCGGATAGGATACGGCCTCGGCGGTCGCAAGAATAGGCGGCCCGGCGGCGGTGTCAAGGTCAATCGCCGGCTGCGCGCACCGAGGGCATGGCCGGCGCCGCCGGTGCGCGGTAGAATGTCCCGACATGGCCGCAGGGAAGGTTGGGAGCCAGCGGTGACACTCGAGGAGATCACGAGCGAGCTGCTCTCGCGGGCCGTTGAGCTGTACCTGGCGGTCGCCTACGCCGACGGCGAGCCGTCGGAGGCGGTGCGCGGCCGGGCCGAGTGGCCCGAGGGCCTTCGCGGGGCCGACCTCCTGGGCGACGAGCGGTTCGAGCGCGTGCCGCCCGACGCACCCGTCCACGAGGCCGAGCGGATCAACCTTCGCCTGGGCAACGCGCGGTATCCCCACATGAAGCTCGGCATCGACCGCGTGTCGCACTCCGCGCAGTACGTCCTGGTGGTCGACACGCACGACAAGCATTTCGCGGCCATGGTCCAGGACAGCGAGCGCTCCCAGTACCGCGACCTGCTAAACTACAATGCCAGGGTGCAGCAGCACATCGAGCGGGCCTGGACCGAAGCGGGCCTGCCGACGTTCGAGCGCTACCTGCGGTCGCGCCTGACGGACTTGTCGGGCCGCCGGGCGCCCGAGGAGGGCCGATGAAGGCGAAGCGCCAAATCCGCCTGCTGCACAAGCTGATCCTGCTCGTCGTGCTGACCGTGGTCGTGACCACGGTCCTGCCGAGCGTGCTCGTGATCCGGAGCGTCACCCGGTCGCTGGAGGAGAAGGTGGCCGAGGTGGTTCGCACCGAGGCCCGGCTCGGCGTGGCGGAGGTCGGCCGGTCGCTCCGCGAGGAGAGCCGGCGCCTGCTTGCCCTGGCGACGGAGCTGGACGGCATCACCGACGACACGGACGCGCGCCGCCTGGCGGTGCGGCGCTGGTTCGAGCTGAACGACGACGCCCTGGAGGTGGGCTGGGTGCCTCTGGGCGGGCGCGGGGCGTGGCGCGCCGCCCGGGACGAACCCATGATCGACGAGCGCATCCGGACGGCCACGCCGCTCGACGAGCTGACCGCGTACAACCGCGTCGGCGTCGCCGCGGAGTACGCCGGCGGCACGGGCACCCTCGTCCTGGCCACGCAGCCGTCCGACCCGCTGTCCGGGTGGCTCGTGTCGACGTGGCGGCTGGCGGCCTTGAGCGACCTGCTCCGGCAGTTTCCCGTCGGCATGACCGGATATCTCATCGTGATGGACCACCGGGGCTTCCTGGTGGCACACCCGCACTACCACGAGAGAGGCGACCCCGCCGGCATTCCGGAGTACGCGCGGCTGGGTGCCGACCTGCGGCACCTCGGGGTGGTTCGCGACGCCTTCGAGGCGGCGCCCCAGGAGCGCATGTGCTACACCAACGAGGCCGGGCACCGCGTCGTGGCCTTCGGCCGCGAGATTCCGGGCCTGGGATGGGCGGTGATCGCCCAGCAGCCGGAGCACGAGGCCCTCAGGGCGGTCGACGAGATCGAGCAGCAGGTGCTCGCAGTCGGCACGACGGCGGGCGTCGTCGCCATCCTGCTGGGGCTGGCCACTGTCCGGACGATCACGCGGCCGCTCGAGGAGCTGGCCGAGGCGGCCAACCGCGTCGGCGCCGGCGACCTGACGCATCCGGTCGGCGTGGCCACCCGCGACGAGGTCGGGCAGCTCGCCCTGGCCTTCAACGAGATGCAGATCCGCCTGAGGGAAATGTACGACAAGCTCGAACGCATGGTGGCCGAGCGCACGCACGAGCTCCAGGAAACCTCCGACTTCCTGAACAGCGTGCTCGACTCGAGCACGGAATACAGCATCATCGCCACGGACCTGCACGGGACCATCCTGTCGTACAACGAGGGGGCTCGGCGCATCTACGGCTACGAGCCGGAGGAAATCATCGGCGCGCCCATCACCATTCTGATTCCGCGCGACGCGGACCGGGGAACCAAGTCGCACGAGATCCTCCAGCGCGTTCACCACGAGGGGACCTTCAGCGGCGAGAGCACGCGCGTCCGCAAGGGCGGCGCGGCCTTCCCCGTGCGGTTCGTCATGACCATGCGCTACGACGACGCGGGAAACCGGGTCGGCTACACCACCATCAGCCGCGACATCACCCAGCAGAAGGAGATGGAAGCCCGGCTCCGCGAGTACACCGAGAACCTCGAGGCCCTCGTGGCCTCCAAGACCAGCGAGCTCCAGGACGCCAACGCCGAACTCCAGCGCGCCAACCGCCTGAAGGCCGAGTTCCTCGCCAGCATGAGCCACGAGCTGCGCACGCCGCTCAATGCCATCATCGGCTTCGCCGGTGTCCTGCGCGACGGCGTGGCGGGGCCCCTGAACGAGGACCAGACGCAGTGCGTCGCCGACATCCTCGGCTCGGGCCAGCAACTGCTGAACCTCATCAACGACATCCTGGACCTCTCGAAGGTCGAGTCGGGGCGCATGGAACTCATTGCCGAGGACGTCATCCTGTCGGGCATCTTCGACGAGGTCCAGACCATCGTCCAGGGCATGGCCGTCCGCAAGGGGCTCTCGCTGTCGTTCGAGGAGCGGCCGCGCGGCATCGTCCTGTCGGCCGACCGCGTCAAGCTGCTCCAGATTCTCTACAACCTGCTCTCCAACGCGGTGAAGTTCACCCCCGACGGCGGCAGCATCCGCGTCGAGGCCGAGCGGCGCACTGCCGACGTGTGCTTCCGCGTCGCCGACTCCGGCGTGGGCATCCCGGAGGAGTCGCTCGAAATGGTTTTCGAGGAGTTCCGGCAGGTGGACGCGCGGCTCAGCCGGCAGTACGGCGGCACCGGGCTGGGCCTGGCGCTGACGCGCAAGCTGGTCGCCCTGCACGGCGGCGAGATCACCGTCGAGAGCCGCGTCGGTGAGGGCACCACCTTCATCTTCACCATCCCATCGCGCTTGCCGCCCGGCGGGGAGGACGCCGGCATCTTCACCTCGCCGGGTGACTGAGCGCCGCAAAGGGAGGTCGCCATGCAAGACACGACGGGCGAACCCGCCAGGATCCTGATCGTCGACGACAACGAGGCCAACGTCCGCCTCCTGGACCTCCACCTCCGGAACGCCGGCTACAGGACCGAGAAGGCCTACGACGGCGAGCAGGCCCTCGAGAAGGTCCGCCAGGCCGATCCCGACCTTGTGCTGCTCGACGTCATGATGCCGAAGCTGGACGGCTACGAGGTCTGCCGCCGCCTCCGCGCCGACGACGCGACCAACGTCGTGCCCGTCATCATGATCACGGCCCTGACCGGCGTGGAGGACCGCATCCGCGGCCTCGACTGCGGGGCCGACGACTTCATCAGCAAGCCGTTCGACAAGGGCGAGCTGCTCGCACGCGTCAGGAACCTGCTGCGCGTCAAGTACTATCGCTCGATGATCGCCGAGCGGCAGAAGTTCGACGCCGTCATCGAGGACCTCAACTACGGCATCATCGTCACCGACGGCGACCTCAAGGCCACCGTCGTGAGCCGGCAGGCCCAGGTGCTCCTGGGCCGCGGTGGCGAGGAGTGCCCCGGACGCGACCTCTTGGACCTCTTCCAGGGGTTCATTGTCGTGCCCGACGCGGCCGCGCTCCGCGGCGACACCGAACGGGCCACCACCGTCGAACTCGAACGCGAGGACACCAGCCCCGGGGTGTACCTGCGCGGCCGGCTGACGCGGATCTTCGACCCGGGCGGGGCCCTGACGAACGTCGCCTTCGTCTTCCGAGACGTCAGTGAGGAACGCCGAGCCGAAAAGCTCCAGCGGGACTTCCTCTCGCTCGTCAGCCACAAGCTGAAGACGCCGCTGACGATCGTGAGCGGGTACATGCGGCTCATCTCGGCCGGCAAATACGGCGAGATGAGCCCCGAGATGGCCAAGGCGTTCGGCCTGGTCGAGGCCCGCGCGGAAGACCTGAAGATCCTCATCGAGAAACTCCTCCAGTACGCCGGCCTGAGCGCCGAGGAGCTGCGGCACGAAGCCGTCGTCGTCGACCTGGGCACCGTCGTCGAGCGGTCGGTCCGGCGCATCACGGACCGCTACGGCTCGGACCACGTCGAGGTCGAGACGGACCTGCCGGCCGACCTGCCGCGCCTGCACGCCGACGTGGAGCAACTGGCGCTGGTGCTGGACAACCTGCTCGACAACGCCGTCAAGTTCACCGCGGACGACCGGGCCACGGCGCGCGTCGCCGGGCGGCGCGGCGATGCCGGCATGGTCGAGGTCACCGTCCGCGACTTCGGCTCCGGCATCCCCTACAAGAACCAGGCCGACGTCTTCAGCGACTTCCAGCAGGTGGACGACGCGTTCACCGGCAACGTGCGCGGCCTGGGGCTGGGCCTGCCGACGGCCAAGCGGCTCGTCGAGAACTGGGGCGGCACCATCCGGCTGGACTCGCGACCCGGCGAAGGCTCGTCGTTCACCTTCACCGTGCCGGAGGCCCCCGCCGCCGGCGACGACGCAGACCGACCCGCCCCAGAAGGCGGACCCGCAGGACACATGGAAACCGCGTGAGCAGGATTCCCGGATTCCGGGAAGAAGCCGCGCGGTGTCGGCGTCAGTTCTCCGGAGGCGCCGCCGTGGCCAAGTGGGTCAATCGGCTTGTTCCACCCGTCCTCGCCGCTCTGTACGTCGTGATGGCCGTCATGCGGTACGGGTGGGCCGAGGGCGGCGCGGTCATCACCATGTCCCTGTTGTCGCTTGCCCTCATATGGTTCCCATGGGACATGGCGCGGCTGTTGCACGGGATACGCTGGAACTGGCTCTTCGGCGAGTGGGAACTGCCGGCCTGGTTGCCCCCGGCAATCGGCTGGTTCTGGTTTGCGGTCATCGGCGTACTGTTCCTGCTGGACTGAGATGGCCGGTGCGCTGTGGTCACTACCCGCAGCCGATGTGGTGGAGGTAGGCCATGGGCAAGTGGATTCATCGCGGCGTGGCGCTGGCCGTGTTCATCCCGTGGGCCGTCTTCGCGCCGTGCGGGCGGCACTTCCTCTGTGGCAGCGCCTACGTGTGGTGGTTCCTGCTGGTGTTCGGCCTGCTCCTGATCCTCGGCGCCGAGTGGCTCGACGACCATCTCGGGTCGACCACCGGGGCGTCGTACGTGGGCATCGTCCAACTGATCGGATGGACCGCCCTGGGCGCACCGGTCGTCTGGGGCCTGATTGTCTGGGGCATGATGCGCTGGTAGCGCCGGCCCCGTTGGAGGAAATGGCCGTGGCGAAATGGATCGGCCGCATTCTCTCGCTTGGCATCGTCGGTTTCTACGTCTGGGCCGTCGTCGAGGCCCGCGCGGTCCCGGGATGGTGGTTCATCGTGACGACCGCGCTCGGCCTGGCCATGATCTGGCTCGACCCCGACGTCTTCTCGGGCTTCTCGTTCCTGACGACGGCGCCGCACAGCGCGCCGGCGGGTTGCGGCATCCGAATCCTCGGCTGGTTCCTCCTGCTGTTGCCCCTGGTGATTGCCGTGGTCCTGGCCCTCGTATCGCCGACGTGAGAGCGCGGGCGGGATCTACTTCGTCCGAAGCACCTCGACCGTCGGCATCGAGAGGTACAGCAGCGGCATGCGGCCCGTCTCACTCGCGAGATACGGAATGTAGCGGCTGGTGCAGGCCGTGCCGCTCGTCGGGTCCACCTGCTGCCAGCCGTTGCCGTCGATGAGCACCTCGGCCCAGACGTGCCCGCTTTCCTCGTGGAGCCACCCGGCCACCTGCCGCGCCGGCACGCCCGACGCGCGGCACAGGGCGACGCACAGGTCCGAGAAGTCCCAGCAGTGGCCGAAGCCCTGTTTCAACGTCTGCCTGACGCCGTAGCGCGACCCCGTCACCGGCCCGGCGAACTTGATGTTCCTCCCGGGCATGAGCCACGCCAGGATCGCGCCGACCTTCTTCTCGGCGGTCTCGGCCCCCGCGGTGATCTTCTTCGCCAGGGCGACCACCTCCGCGTCGTCGCTGGGCCAGAAGGGCGTCGGGCCGAGCAGTTCCGGGCCGGCTTTGCGCTGCGTCGGCACCACGGCGAAGGCCGTGGACGTGACCGTGGCGGTGATCCCCACGCAGGGCACGCCGGCCTTCTCTGGCAGGTCGGCGAACGTGTACTCGGCGGTGTCCCCGTCCGGGGCGACACTGCTCCCCGCCGCCTTGGGCTGGAACGCGTAGCGCGACTTCTCCTTGCCGAGGCCGCAGGTGCGCAGACGCACGCGATTGCCGAACTCGAACTTCGGCCGCAGCGCGGCAATCCGGTCCAGCGTGTCCCGGTCCTCCGGAGCCGCGCGCCAGGCGAGGAACGCGTTGAACATCGCGTTCCACGCCATGTCGTCGCTCTTCTCCAGCGGCGCTGCGTCGAACGCCAGGCGGTACGTCACCGTCCGGGGCACGAGGCCCAGCACGTACGGGGCCTTGACCACGAGCGGGACGTCGGGGCACTTGCACAGTTCGATGACCTTCCGCCCGTTCTTCAGGGCGTGGATGTGGCTGCCGCCGTGGGCGCGGAGAAACGCCGCGTGAACCTTCTCGGCCTCGGCCTCGTCCGGGCACTCGGCGATGTTGACTTGGATCGTCTGCCCCTCGGCCTCCAGCAGCGTGTTCGAGAGCTTCGAGATGCGGGCGCCCAGGCCGGCGGCGATGCGCGCCACCTGCTCGGCCGGCGCGTCGGTGTGCTGGACGGTCTTCCAGCCGGGCGGCAGAGCCTTGAACGGGCTCTGCCCGCAGGCCGCCGATGGATTCAGCATCGAGGCGGCCAGGGCCGCCGCCAGCAGCACCGCTGCGAGTGACGATCTCATGGGCGTTCCTCCCGGGTTGCACGCGTCCGCTCCCCGTAGAGGGTATCACCGCGCAGGCGGACGTGTCAATTCCCTGTTCAGTTCCCCGAGCCCGAAGGGTGCGCGTCACGTTTGTAGGTAGAACTGGGACGCCGTTCAGGCCGCTTCCAGCGGCCTTCGCCCCGAGCGAGCCCTGAGCTTGTCGAAGGGCGAGTCGAGGGGTACGGGCCAGGCCCTTTGGGCCTGGTCGTCGGACCGCGCCTGTGTTTCTTTCTTCGCTACCGGCGTGCCCCTTCCAGGG
>Ga0272441_10008326_pt1 | contig 16454 bp, 16 predicted proteins | sample SSMProp6N_FD_193582 | JGI IMG/M metagenome (GOLD analysis project Ga0272441, IMG submission 193582) | Marine sediment archaeal communities from Little Sippewissett salt marsh, Falmouth, MA, United States - SSM-Prop-6N | ecosystem: Environmental > Aquatic > Marine > Wetlands > Sediment ... | reverse complement strand
TTCATGCGACCGAAAAATCGCTTAAAGATCTCGGCGACAAAGTTGACGCAGATGAGAAGGCCAAAGCCGAGGCGGCGATCGCTGAGCTGAAAGAAGCCGTCAAGGGCGATGACAAGGCATTGATCGAGGCCAAAACCACAGCGTTGACTGAGGCGGCCAGCAAGATCGCTGAAAAAGCCTACGCCCAGCAGACTCAGTCGGGCACGGCGGAGAGTGCTGCGGAAACAGAAACCACGACGGCCGACACAGCTGAAGAAGTGGTTGATGCCGAGTTCGAAGAGGTCAAAGACAGCGATAAGAAATAGGGTCCCGGTACCGAATCGCACGTAACTTAAGTCGATAGGGGTTGCTTCTGGAGGAAATGTCGGCGGCAGGGAAGCCGCCGTCGAGCCTACACGGACGTATTCACGGCGTTTTCCGGAAGAAATAACCCGTGTCGGCCGGTCGATTGCTCGACGATAGCTGTTAAGTAAGTGCCATTCGTTCCGGGTACCCGGTTGTCTGCGGGCCGAATGGCGCACAATCACGTCCAATGGTTGTGCGTCTTCGCGAAGCTTAACCCGCATTTCTCATCAGGCGGCGTTGCATAGTGATATGGTATCGGCGCTTGGAAGAAAGTTCGGATGATCGAAGATACACTGTGTTGTCAAAGATCAAGTGCGGGCGCGTCTATCTGGTGAGACAGGCGGCCTCACTCCTGCGCTTGCTCGCGTGATCCTGGTCAGAAATGCGGGTTGGCGGCCGACAACTGCGCAAAGACACTGGTAGTAGATAATGTCAAAACGAGATTATTATGAAGTGCTGGGTGTTTCCCGGGACGCGAACGAGGCTGATCTGAAGAAGGCCTATCGTCGCCTCGCGATGAAGCATCATCCGGACCGTAATCAAAACAACACGGAGGCCGAGAGCAAATTCAAGGAGGCCAAGGAGGCCTACGATGTGCTGTCGGACGCGCAGAAACGTGCAGCCTACGACCAGTTCGGTCATGCCGGTGTCGACCCTTCAGCTGCTGCCGGTGCCGGAGGCTTCCGCGGCGGTGATCCGTTCAGTGATATTTTCGGCGACGTATTCGGCGATATCTTTGGCGGAGGTCGCCGCGGCGGTGGCAGCCGGGTGCGCCGAGGTTCTGATCTGCGTTACAACCTGGAATTGTCGCTGGAAGAGGCGGTCGCAGGTACCTCGGTGAACATACGTGTACCTACGCTGGTCACGTGTGAAGCCTGCGATGGCAGCGGCGCCAAGAAAGGCACCAGCCCGACCACCTGTGCGACCTGTGGCGGTGTTGGCCAGGTGCGCATGCAGCAGGGTTTTTTCTCGGTGCAGCAGACCTGTCCGAACTGCCGCGGCCAGGGCACGACGATCTCCGATCCTTGTCCGGAATGTCATGGGCAGGGTCGTACCCAGAAACATAAGACCTTGTCAGTCAAGGTGCCGGCCGGCGTCGATAACGGCGACCGCATCCGTCTCGCTGGTGAGGGCGAAGCCGGTGAACAAGGTGGACCACATGGTGATCTTTATGTGCAGATCCAGGTCAAACCGCATCCGCTATTCAGGCGTGAGGAAAACGATCTGATGTGCGAAATGCCGATCAGCATCGGCACTGCTGCGCTCGGCGGTGAACTGGAGGTGCCGACCTTGAATGGCCGGCTCAAACTCAAAATCCCGGCCGAAACACAGTCTGGCAAAGTCTTCAGGCTGCGAGGCAAAGGCGTGCGGTCGGTACGCGGCGGTGCTACCGGTGATCTGCTGTGTCGCGTGCACGTCGAAACGCCGGTGAATCTGGACAGTCGGCAAAGAGAGTTATTGCGCGAATTCGATGATTCGATCGCACAAGCCGGTCAGCACCATAGTCCGCAGAGTGCTTCATGGATGGATCGTGTGAAATCCTTTTTCGATGATTTGACATCATAAACTAGAAAAACATCGGTATACTTGTATCCGCAGCGGTGCTGTCAGATTGGCCGGCGGGGTTTTTTTTCGGTGCCGATAATTGATCAAAAACGGGAGATAGCGGTGTTAAACATTGCAGTAACCGGAGCTGCAGGGCGAATGGGGCGTGCACTGATAGCGGCTTGCGATATCAACGCCGATACGCAGCTTGCGGCAGCGATCGAACGACCCGGTAATACACTCGTTGGGAGCGATGCCGGGGACCTCGCTGGTCTCGGCCCACTCAATACACCGGTAACCAATGATCTGGAGCAGGTTATCGATACCTTCGATACGCTGATCGATTTCACCAATCCTCTGTCGACCCTGCAAAATCTCGAAATCTGTCGCCAGCACGGCAAAAACATCATCATCGGCACGACCGGGATAAGCGATGATGGTAAACAAAGAATCCGCGATGCTGCCAATGCAATCGGTATCGTGTTCGCGCCCAACATGAGCGTTGGCGTGAATCTCTGCCTCAAGCTTCTTGACACCGCCGCGCGTATTCTCGCTGAAGAGTTCGATGTCGAGGTAATCGAGGCTCATCACAGGCACAAGGTCGATGCACCCTCGGGTACGGCTATTCGTATGGGCGAGGTTGTCGCGCACGCATTGGACCGTGATTTGTCCGAGTGTGCCGTTTACGGGCGCGAAGGCATCACGGGTGCCCGTGACCGCAAAACGATTGGATTCGAAACCATTCGTGCCGGCGATATTGTCGGTGATCACACGGTGCTGTTTGCGGGCGAAGGTGAGCGAATCGAGATCACCCACAAAGCATCGAGCAGAATGACCTTTGCGAATGGTGCCGTACGCGCAGCGACCTGGTTAGAACATCAGCCTGCGGGATTGTATGATATGCAGGACGTCCTGGGCCTCTAGCCCGCATATTGCGGGCCAGGGTCAGGTTGAAATTATTCGCATGATCATCCGAGAGAATCAATTATGCTGACATTCAATATCGCCGTGGTTTTTCCTGGACAGGGCTCGCAATCGGTAGGTATGTTGAAGGCGTTCGCCGAGACGTCAGAGGAAGTTGAGAAAACCTTCCAGCAAGCATCTGAAGTATTGGGTTACGATTTATGGGATGTTGTTTGCAACGGCCCGGAGGATAGGCTCAACCAGACCGAAGTCACCCAGCCGGCAATGCTCGCAGCAGATGTCGCGGTAATGCGGATCATGACGGAGCTGTGCATGACCAAACCGTACGCGCTAGCCGGCCACAGCCTAGGGGAATACGCAGCACTCGTCGGCGCCGGTGCGCTGGATTTCGAAGATGCGGTCAAACTGGTCGCTGAACGTGGTCGATTGATGCAGAGCGCGGTAGCCGAAGGCGAGGGTGCGATGGCGGCGATCATCGGCCCGTTCGATGAGCAGGTCATCAAAGCGTGCGACAAGGCGACTGCCGATACCGGTGTTCCAGTTGAGGCAGTGAATTTCAATTGTCCAGGCCAGATCGTGATTGCCGGCGCCACGGCAGCAGTCGATAGAGCCATCGAAATCCTGCAGGAGGAAGGCGCAAAACGTGCGATGAAATTGCCGGTAAGCGTGCCCTCGCACAGCTCGCTGATGCAACCGGCCGCAGAAGAGATGGCCAAGCTGCTCGATGCCGTTACGATCAGGTCGCCGAAGATACAGGTGATTCATAATGTCGATGCGAAGTCACATGACGATCCAGCCTCTATACGCGATGCATTGACCCGGCAGATTTACAATCCGGTTCGGTGGATGCAGACAATCATGATTATCAAGGAGGATGCTGATGCGATCATCGAATGCGGGCCGGGGCGGGTATTGACCGGTTTGAATAAGCGTATCGACAAGGAAATCAAGTCGTTTTCGTTGGACACGCCGACATCGATGCAGAAGTTTCTGGACTCGATGTGATAGGGCTCAGCGTGAAGGCGCAGAGCGCGCAAAGAAAATTTCTTGAGTTCAGTCCGACTGCAAGGCGACGTTGACGTTGGGTGCGCCATGTGCACCATTAACCAGGAACAGCAATTTTGGTGCGCGCGGCGCACCCTACAACAGGCATAGATATCAACGGCCTACTCAACACATACACAAGTATGTGCTAGTAGTCGCCGGTGCGTAGGGCTCAAGAAATTCTCTGCGCGCTTTGCGCCTTTGCGGTGGTCCAAAAAAATATAGGTTAAAGACATGAGCAGAAGATTAGATGGGGAGATCGCGCTGGTCACAGGTGCGAGCAGGGGTATTGGCAAAGCGATTGCCGAACGACTGGCAGCGGACGGTGCGACAGTGATCGGCACCGCAACGACTGACCAGGGTGCCGAAACAATCAGCGAATATCTTGAGGCTGCTGGCGGTAAGGGAATGCGTCTGGATGTTACTGATGACGCATCGGTTGCTGCCGTGATGAAACAGATTGGCGGCGATTTCGGGCCAGTCAGCATACTGGTCAATAACGCTGGCATTACAAAAGACAATCTGTTGATGATGATGAAACAGGACCAGTGGGATGATGTGATCAATACCAATCTGACTGCGGTGTATCGCTTGTCAAAAGCAGTGTTGCGCAGCATGATGAAAGCCCGAAAAGGACGCATCATCAATATTGCCTCGGTGGTCGGCGCCACCGGCAACCCCGGGCAGACGAACTATTCTGCGACCAAAGCTGGCTTGCTCGGTTTCACGAAATCACTGGCTCGGGAAATCGGTTCGCGCAGCATCACCGTAAATGCTGTCGCGCCCGGTTTCATCGATACCGACATGACGCGCAAGCTGGGAGCTGAACAACGCGATGCGCTGATTGCGCAAATACCCCTAAACAAGCTCGGCGAGCCAAGCGATGTGGCCAATGCCGTTGCTTTTCTGGCCAGTCCGGAAGCAGCCTATATCACCGGTGAAACCTTGCATGTTAACGGCGGAATGCACATGGCGTGAGCAAGATCGGCACACTCAATACTTATAATTCAATTGAAAATATATCTTTAAGATGTTGATATTAAATTAAATATATTTCGCTTTTGTGTGAATTTCAATTTACAAAAGCTACTGGAAAGCTGGGCATTTATTCACTACAATACCGCGCAGCTCAAAACTGATCATAACATGAGGATATATTAAATGAGCACAGCCGAAGAACGCGTTCGCAAGATTGTTATTGAGCAATTGGGTGTGACGGAAGAGCAGGCGACCAATGAGGCCTCCTTCGTCGACGACCTGGGCGCTGATTCACTCGATACTGTCGAGCTTGTCATGGCTCTTGAAGAAGAGTTTGAATGTGAGATACCGGACGAGGAAGCCGAGAAGATCACAACAATCCAGCAGGCCATCGATTACGTCAACGAACACAGCGAGTAATCGAGCCATCCATACACAGCCTGTCCCGCAGGCCGTGGTCAACACAACTCAGAGTATAACGTGTCAGGACGTCGTGTAGTCGTTACCGGTTTAGGCATTGTCTGCCCGGTTGGCCTCAATTTGAAGGAATCCTGGGACAATATTGTTTCCGGTACCAGCGGGGTTGGGCCGATTACCGAATATGATGCGTCCGCGTTTCCTGTTCGTATTGCCGCAACGGTAAAGGACTTCGATGCTTCGGCTGTGATTCCTGTCAAGGATCAGCGCAAAATGGACGTGTTCATCCATTACGGTCTGGTTGCTGCCGAAGAAGCCTTGGTGGACTCGGGTATCGAAATTACTGAAGCGAACGCGGATCGAATCGGTGTCGCGATTGGTTCCGGTATCGGTGGCTTACCGATGATCGAAGCCAGCCACGTCAAAATGCTAGAAGGCGGGCCGCGCAAGGTCTCGCCATTCTTCGTGCCGGGCTCGATCATCAATATGATTTCCGGGAATTTTTCGATCAAACATGGCACGCGTGGGCCTAATATTGCACTGGTTACTGCGTGCTCGACCGGGACACACTCGATTGGTCAGGCAGCGCGCATGATCGCCTACGGTGATGCGGACGTGATGATTGCCGGCGGCTCCGAAAAGGCCTCGTCCCCGCTCGGTATGAACGGTTTCGCTGCGGCGCGTGCACTTTCGACGCGCAACGATGATCCTGAACATGCCAGTCGACCCTGGGATAAGGACCGGGACGGTTTCATTCTGGGTGATGGCGCGGGGGTGTTGGTCCTGGAAGAATATGAGATGGCCAAAGCACGCGGAGCCGATGTCTACGCCGAGCTTGTCGGTTTTGGCCTGAACAGTGATGCGTTTCATATGACTCAACCGGTGGCTGATGGCCGTGGTGCGGCCAAATGTATGAATCTCGCGCTCACCGATGCAGGCCTCAATGCTGAGGATGTCGATTACATCAATGCTCACGGCACGTCGACACCCGCGGGTGATATTGCAGAGACCAACGCGATCAAGGTGGCTTTGGGTCATGCTGCACGTAGCGTGGCCGTGAGTTCGACAAAATCCATGATCGGTCACCTGCTCGGCGCAGCGGGGGGCGTTGAAGCCGTTTTTTCGGTGATGGCGATACGCGATCAGGTCGCTCCACCGACGATCAATCTGGTGGATCCCGGCGAGGGTTGTGATCTGGATTCTGTGCCAAACACCGCGCGCGAGATGGAATTAAACGTATCGCTGTCGAATTCGTTTGGATTCGGTGGCACGAATGGGACGCTGGTATTCAAGAGGGTCAGTTAAGCCGCGTTTCTCACCAGGCGATGACCTCAGCGGAAGCAGGCTGAATGTACTACCAGACCCGATCACTGGCAGCCCCCGATGTCATCGATCCCAGGCTGACCGAGCTCTATCGATACAATCCTGAGCATTATCCGTTCATTCTGGCGAGCACGGCCAAAGGTACCAATTGTCAGTTTGATATTCTGCTCGCACACCCGCAGCAGGCATTAGCAGTACACCCCCGCGCGTTGTCCTCCCAACAAGCTGGTTTTCTGGATAAGCTGCAGTCGTGGTGGCAGCGCGAGAAAATCGAGGTTGCGGTGAGCGCGAGTACAGCTGCAGCGAATTCGTTGCCATTTACTGGGGGTTGGTTCATTTATCTGTCCTACGAACTCGCCGCGGAGATTGAACCGGTACTGACGCTGCCAGCGGCGGATCACGATGACCCGGTCGCGTGGGCCGTGCGCTGTCCTTGTGCCGTCATTTTTGACCATGACCGCCGCCAGCACATCGCGGTTGCCGAGCGTGAATTCAGTGGGTTGCTGGATGTGATCGAACAGGATTTCAGTCGTGCGCTTACAGCGCGCCGGCCCAATGCGACGGCTGCCACCGATGTGCAGGTGGCTGATGTTGCTGAAGCCGACGAGGGGCCGTACCTCGAACAGGTCGCGCGCATCAAGCGTTACATCTTCGACGGAGATATCTTTCAGGCCAATCTGTCGCGTCGCTGGCAAGTGACGATCGCTTCAGAGACGACGGACATCACCCTGTTTGACAGCCTGGCGCAGGCTAATCCAGGATGCTTTGCGGTGCTGGCCAGCTTGCCACACAGCACGGTGATCAGCTCTTCGCCGGAGCGTCTGATTCGCGTAAAGCACGGCGTGATTGAGACGCGCCCGATCGCAGGCACGCGTCCACGCTCCGAAGATGCCGCTGTGGATGGTCGGCTGGCGGACGAGTTGATGGCGCACCCGAAAGAGCGGGCCGAGCACATTATGTTGATCGATCTTGAGCGCAATGATCTCGGCCGGCTGTGCGTGCCCGGTACGGTTGAGGTTAACGAGTTGATGGTTCGCGAAAGCTATCAGCACGTCCATCATATCGTCTCCAATATCCGCGGCGGCTTGCGCGATAATGTTTCCCCAGCCGACGTGATACGTGCTGTTTTTCCCGGTGGTACGATCACGGGCTGTCCGAAAGTCCGTTGCATGGAAATACTGGCCGAGATGGAGCAGGAGGCGAGGGGTGCGTACACCGGATCCATCGGCTATATCAACCGGGACGGCAGTATGGACCTGAATATCCTGATTCGCACGCTGCAGCGCCAAGGCGAGACCATCGTATTCCGTGCTGGTGGCGGCATTGTTGCCGATTCGGATGCCAGGCATGAGCTCGCGGAGACACGCGCAAAGGCGAGGGGCTTGTTGCGCGCGTTGGGCGTCGGTGGCTAGATGGAAGCGGTACTGATCAACGGTGTTGCATCCGCTTATGCGTCAGTCGAAGACCGGGGCCTGCACTACGGCGATGGTCTGTTTGAAACCATCGCTTGTCGGGGCGCGCGGCCGTTGTTTATCGATCAGCATCTGCAGCGCATGGAGCGCGGTGCCCGCATTTTGGATATTGCTTTTCCAGGGCGAGCCCTGCTTCGGAAAGATATTGATCAGTTGTTGAAGGCCAGGCGTCGGCAGCACAGCATCATCAAGCTGATATTGACGCGCGGGCGCGGCAAGCGCGGCTATCGCTACCAGGCCGGGCAGGTGCCGACACGCATTTGTATGCGTTCAGCGTGGCCAACGCACGTGCAACGTTGGGCCAGGCAGGGTATCGGCACCCGGTTCTGCGAAATGCAAGTTGCGGTCAATCCCGCTTTGGCGGGCATCAAGACATTGAACCGTCTGGAAAATGTACTCGCCAGCGGCGAGCTTGGCAGTGCCTACGATGAGGGCTTTCTATCCGATTTAGATGGCAATGTGATTGAAGGGACCATGAGCAATCTGTTCGCGGTGATCGATGATACTCTGCTGACCCCGGATCTCTCTCGCTGCGGTATCGCCGGCATCATGCGAGCGCAGATCATTGACTGCGCGAAGGCATGCGGGATGGCGGTTAAAATCACGCATTTGTCGAAAAAAGACCTGCTGAATTCCGACGGAATATTTGTCAGTAACAGTGTGATTGGTCTATGTATAGTAAATCAACTCGAACAACGGCGCTTTAGGCACTCGATGATGATTGAAACCATTCGTGAAGGACTCAAAGTAAGGATAGACAGCGATGCAAAAAATGTTGCCTAAGTTGATTGCGGCTGGCGCTGTACTGCTGATTGTGATCGCCTATTTCGTCAGCAACATGTTTTTCTACCTGCACGAGCCGGTCATGATGGACGAGCCAGTGACGATCAGCTTCAAGCGGGGATCATCGGTAAGAACACTCGCCAGCCAGCTGCAAGACCATGAGCTGCTAAAACATCCGAACTACTTGCGTTTTTATGGCCGTTTGAGTGGTAATGCCACCCGCTTGCAGGCTGGGGAATATGTGTTTTCTCCAGGTCAGTCAATTGCCGATCTGATCGCGGACATGGTTGCCGGCAAGGTGAAGCAGTATCCGCTGACGCTGGTCGAAGGCTGGACTTTCAGGCAATTCATCGATGCATTGGCCGCCCACGAAGCGGTTGAGCATACGCTGAAAGATGTGCCTTATGACCAGGTCATGTCGAAGCTGGGCTATGGCGACCAGCATCCGGAGGGCAGGTTCTTTCCGGACACCTATTTTTTACATAAGAATATGCGCGACATCGATATCCTGCAGCGAGCCTATCAACGCATGGAGCAGCACCTGCAACGTCTTTGGGACCAACGCGATCCGGATTTACCGTTCAAGACGCCTTACGAAGCATTGATCATGGCTTCAATCGTCGAGAAAGAGAGTGCGGTGCCCGAGGAAAGACCGGTGATTGCTGGCGTATTCATCAATCGGCTGCGAAAAGGCATGCGCCTGCAGACCGATCCGACCGTCATCTACGGTATCGGAGAGTCTTTCGACGGGGATATTCGTTTTCGCGACCTGCGGACCGACACGCCTTACAACACCTATACGCGCAAGGGTCTTACACCGACACCGATCGCGATGCCCGGTCTTGGCGCACTGAAAGCGGTCATGCACCCAGATGATACCCGCTATCTGTATTTTGTTGCTAATGGTGATGGCTCGGGGCAGCATATCTTCTCGACAACGTTGCAGGAGCATGAAAGCGCCGTGGATACGCATCAGCGCAAGCGGGACCGATAAATGGGGAACTATAACGGCAAGTTCATCACGCTGGAAGGTATCGAGGGTGTCGGCAAAACCACCAACCGAGACTTCATTCGCAGTGTACTGGAAACGAGTGGCAACGCCATCGTCGAGACGCGGGAGCCTGGCGGGACGCCGCTGGGTGAAGCGCTACGTGAGCTGCTGCTGCATCATCAGCACGCGGGCATGTGCGCGGATGCGGAATTGTTGATGATGTTCGCAGCACGGGCTGAGCATTTGGACAAGGTCATCCTGCCAGCCTTGCATGCAGGCAAGGTCGTTTTATGTGACCGTTTTACCGAGGCGACCTACGCCTACCAAGGCGGTGGCCGTGGTTTGAATGACAGAAAGATAGCGGAGCTGGAGACCTGGGTGCAGGGTGATCTCCGGCCAGATTTGACAATTATTCTGGATGCGCCGGTGGCGACGGGCAGACAGCGGGCAGGTGCGCGCAGCGCGCCGGATCGCATCGAAAAAGAAGAGAATGACTTCTTTGAGCGCGTGCGGCACACTTATCTGGAACTGGCCAGGCATTATCCAAATAGGATCGCGCTGGTGGACGCCAGTGTTGCGCTCGACAAGGTGCACGACCAGATCGTCCATGTGCTGGCTGAGCACGGCATCATTGATGGTCCAGATAAATGATATACCCATGGCAGGATCGGCAATGGCAGCAGCTGCAGCAGCAACGCCGGCAGCGGCGACTGGCGCACGCATTGCTGTTTATTGGGCCCGCGGGCACTGGAAAGAAACACTTTGCGCATGTGCTGGCGCAGGGTTTGCTTTGCGAGCAGCCGGATGCTTCGGATTTCGGCTGTCGCCGTTGTGCTGCCTGCAAACTCATCGCTGCTGGCACGCATCCCGATGTGCACGAGCTGAAACCGACACCGCCGCCGACGTCGACCAGCAGCAACCCTGTGCTGACGATCAAGATCGATGCTCTGAGAGCGATGTACCGGGCCTTGTCAGAAACCAGTCAGTTCGGAGGCTATCGCGTCGCTGTGATCGAGGACGCCGACAGAATGCCGACACAAGCTGCGAACAGCTTGTTGAAAACGCTCGAGGAGCCCGGTGACGATACCTTGCTGATTCTGGTCAGCTCACATCCGCACCGATTGCCGGTAACGATTCGCAGTCGCTGCCAGCAGATTCGCTTCAATCTGCCCGACACTGCGCAAGCGCTGGCATGGCTGGGCCAGCATGGTATCGATGATGCGCAAAGCGCACTGAAACGCGCGCACGGGGCACCATTACTGGCCAAGGATCACGCTGCGAGCCACGCCCAAGCGCGTGATTTGATGGTCCAGGCCCTGAACGCCGGCAGCCGTGGTCAGGCATCGATCCCCTACGCGAACAAACTCGCGCAGTTGCCGAAAGACCTGCTCCTGGTCTGGCTGCTGGACTGGGTTAGTGATTTGGTGCGGCTGTTGACCGTTGGCAACGATGCCGAATTGGTCAATGAGGATCAGCGCAAGGTGCTCCAGGCCAGAGCCCAAAAGGCGGACATCGGCCGAGTATTCAGCCTGCACGATCAGATTTGTGCGTTGATCAAAGCCGAGGGGATCGCACTGAATCCGCAGTTATTGTGGGAAAATCTGCTAATATCCTGGGATAATGTATAAGAACGCAAGTCAGGAGCCGTTATGACTGCACCGACCGCACGACCGGGAATGTTGTCATTGAGTATTAAGGATAAGGCGTCGCTTTATGCTGCTTACATGCCCTATGTGAGCAATGGTGGTCTATTCATACCGACCACGAAAAAATATAATCTTGGCGACGAAGTCTTTATGCTGTTGACGCTAATGGAAGACAAGGAACGTTTGCCAGTGGCCGGCAAAATTATTTGGATTACGCCACAAGGCGCGCAGGGCAACCGCTCGGCTGGTATTGGCGTGCAGTTTTCCGTGCAGGACAAGGGCGCCACGCGAAACAAGATAGAAACGCATCTTGCCGGGGCAATGAAATCCGATCGAATTACTCACACAATGTAGTATCCTTCAGCCTTTAAATCTCAAAGGCTGCCGGTCCATTGTTCGTCGATTCGCACTGTCATCTCGATTGTATCAAGCTCGATGAATTCGAGGATGATTTTGACGTGCTGATGCAACGCTGCCTAGCTGCTGGTGTGGATCACATGTTATGCGTAGCCATTGATCTGGATAAATACCCGCGGATGCTACGGCTGGTCCAGCACTACCCGCAAGTATCGGTTTCGGCCGGTGTTCATCCGATGGCGGATCGGGACAAAGACGTTGATTTGGCGACGTTGAGAGCGGTTGCCGACAGCAACAGCGTAGTCGCGATTGGTGAGACCGGTCTCGATTATCATTACGATCGGCTCGATCGCGCCGCTCAGCAGCAGCGCTTTCGAACGCATGTGCAGTGTGCTGTTGATTTGGGCAAACCAGTGATTGTTCATACGCGTGATGCCGGCGAGGATACGCTGGCGATACTGCGCGAGGAAAATGCGAGCCAGTGCGGCGGTGTGATTCATTGTTTCACCGAGACCATGGCTTTCGCCGAAAAGGCGCTGGAATTGGGTTTCATGATTTCGTTCTCCGGCATCATCACGTTCCGAAATGCAGAGCCACTGCGGGAGGTGGCCAGGCAGGTGCCCGAGCGTCACCTGTTGATCGAGACCGACTCGCCTTATCTTGCGCCCGCGCCGCATCGCGGCAAGCAGAATCATCCTGCCTACGTCCGACACGTGGCACAGCAGCTTGCCGCAATCAGAGACACGTCCGTCGAGCAGATCGCAGCAATCACCAGTGCGAATTATTTCAGGGTATTCGGTCGATGCTGGGCAGGCTGAGGACGCTGATTCTGACGGATGACCCAGGTCAGGCTTTGCGCATGAGCCGGCATCTGGCGGCGCTATTCGCGATCATGATGTTCACGCTGGCGAGTATCCACTTCGCTTACAGCGATATGCTGAAAGAGACGAAAATACAGTTGCTGGACCTGAATCTGATATTCTGGGCGGGTTTGTTGTTGATTACGCTGATTATTCGTAGTGGACTCAATCAGCGGCTGCGCGATCCCAGCATGACCATGGTGCAAATGGTCTGGTGCTCGCTTTACATACTGACGCTGGTATACCTGCTGAACACCTGGCGCAGCATTGCGATCATGCCGTATTTCGGTATTTTGAGCTTTGGCTATTTCAAGCTGAACTTCAAAGAGTTTCTCGCGATTACCGTATTCAGCGTCATCGGTTATTCTTCCGTGATCATCTATATCTACGTCAATGAGCCTCTGCGCATCCATTTCGACAAGGAACTGGTGCAATTGCTGGGTTTCACGATGACCTGCATGGTCATGGTGTACACTGGTTCGGCGGTCAACAAATTGCGAATCGGCTTCAGGGAAAGAAACGAGCAGCTGGCCGAAGCATTGAGGTTAAACACACGCCTGGCAACCACGGACGACCTGACCGGTCTTTACACACGCCGGTATTTGATCAACATGCTATCGAATCAGAAGGCATTGAGCGAGCGCGAGGACAGCGATTTCGTGATACTTTTCGCGGATCTCGATCATTTCAAACGTATCAATGACGGTTACGGTCACTATATCGGCGATGTGGTTTTAAAAAACTTCGCCGATATCATTCAAAAGTCAATCCGCGAGGTCGACTACGGCTCGCGATTTGGTGGTGAAGAGTTTGTGGTATTGCTGGTCAAGACCGATATCGAACAAGCGCGGAAAGTCGCGGAACGCATACGCTATGGTCTCGAACACTTCAATTTCAGCGATGTCGCACCCGGTTTGCACGTGACGGTCTCGATTGGCCTGGCCAATTACAAGCAATTCAAGAGCATTCAGGAAACCTTGATGACGGCCGACAATCGGATGTACAAAGCCAAGGAGCAGGGCAGGAATCGAATCGTGTTCGATTGATTCTGTTTTTAACGCAAAGGCGCAAAGGCGCAAAGGCCGCGGAGATTTTTGACGCAAAGACGCAAAGGCGCAAAGAACGCAAAGTTTTTTTGGGGCGAACGCCGTGCCCTTCAGACCGAAAACCGGTACCAGACGTCATTGCTCGAGAAGCGATAGCGACGCGTCAATCTTCATCAGTCTCGCTATTCCCATGAAGATCAAATGCCAAGAAATCGCCAAAAAGATCATTGTTTGCAGCCTGTGCGTCTTAGCGCGAGGATATCAGGCTAGCGAATAGTTGCCGGTGTCCTTTCAGGTCTGCGATGCGGTCAGAATCTTGGCTAGGCACAAAGAAAACCTCAGCGACCTTTGCGCCTCTGCGTCTTTGCGTTAACTCAGAGACGTCCTGTCCGTGAGCTTAACCTTCGGACTGTTCGGTAATGTCGACGTAAACTTTTAGCTTCTGCCCCGGCTGGAGATACTTGCCTTTGATCTTGTTCCAGCGATGCAGGTCGTCGATGCTGACGCTGTAGCGGTTCGCGATTCGGTACAGCGAATCACCGTTCCTGACCGTGTAGGAAATCGGCCGAATCGTATGGGCCGGTTTGTGCCGACCGGCAACAACGCTCTTTCCGCGGTTGTCGGTCCAGACCACCAGTTTCTGCCCTTTGCGCAGAGGATCCCGCACGGCCATCCCGTTCCATCTGGCCAGTTTGTGCATGTTGACCTTGTATTTGCGCGATATCGTCCAGAAACTTTCACCATTCTGGACGATGTGATTGATGCGTGTCTTGTTATCACGTTTGGTCGATTGCAGCGCCTTTTTGCGTTGTGTCGAACTCAGCCTGTACGTTGCTTGATCACGACTGGCGACAGGGATCAAAAGATGCTTTCCGGCACGAATGTTGTTGCCCTTGATGCTGTTGATTCGACGCAGCTCTTTCACCGAGGTGTCGTATTTGACTGCGATATGGCTGAGTGTCTCGCCTGTTTTGATCTTGTGGCGTTTCCATTGCACACGCTGGTCTTCCGGAAACAGTGCTAAATTCGCCTTGAATTTCTCCGCATTGTGGTAGGGCAGCAGCAAGCGGTGGGGGCCCTCCGGCGCGGTTGCCCAGCGGTTGAAAGCCGGGTTGTAGGAATAAAGCGTATCCATATCAAGCTCGGCAAGTTCTGCAGCCAGTGCCAGGTCGATTTGTGATTTGGTATCGACTTTGATGAAGCCGGGTGCGTCGGGAATGCAGCGCAGGCCGACCTCGTACAGCTCCGGGCTTTCCACGAGCTCTTTCAAGGCCATCAACTTCGGCACGTAGGCGCGTGTTTCTTTTGGCAGCTTCAGATGCCAGAAGTCGGTCGGCTTGCCTTGCTTTTCGTTTTTTCGAATCGCGCGCCGCACCGTGCCGGAACCCGAATTGTAGGCGGCCAATGCCAGCGTCCAATCGCCGTCGAACTGCTTGTTCAGACTCTGCAGATATTGCAGCGCTGCCTGCGTGGATGCATAGATGTCACGACGGCCGTCATACCACCAGGTCTGTTCAAGTCCATAGATTCGGCCGGTCGACGGGATGAATTGCCAGATCCCGGCCGCTCTGCCATGCGAATAGGCGAATGGTTGATAGGCGCTTTCAACGATCGGAAGCAGCACGAGTTCGGTTGGCAGCCCACGTTTCTCGACTTCCTCGAGAATGAAATGTATAAACGGTTCCGCACGCTGCATCGTTCGGTACAGATAGTCCGGGTGTTTGCTGTACCATTCCAGCTCGCTTTGCACCGACGGATGCTCCAGGTGAGTGTCGATCATGAAACCTGCGCGGATCCGCGGCCAGATACTGTAGGTACCGTGGTCGGGCTCCTCGAACGGATCGGATTCGCTGACCTCGATCTCGGCGGCCGGACTGACGACCAGCTCACTGGCCTGGACTTCGAGCTGCAATCCTTTTCCAGCTTCACCGTCGCTGGCGGCCAGCAGTTTATCTACAGTGGTCAAACGTGTATGGTCCGGGAAGCACCCGGCCAGCAACACGGAGCAGAAGGCCGGAATGCACCAAAGTCTGTAATTGTTTGGGCTTCTTTTATTAAGATAAAACACGAGGCGACGTCGATTTATTCGTATTGTTTTCCAATTATATTAGCTCGATTTGGAAAAATCCGTTTCAGGAGCGATATTATTCGAAATTCTTTGGCGGTGCACGCGCGTCTTGCCAGCCGGAAACACAGGCAACTTAAAACTATGAAAAATTCCGTAGAAATTTACACAGATGGGGCCTGCCGCGGCAACCCGGGTCCCGGCGGCTGGGGCGTGAGTCTGCGCTACAACGGCAGGCGGAAAGATCTGCACGGCGGCGAACTGAAAACAACCAACAACCGGATGGAGCTGATGGCCGCCATTACCGGCCTGGAAGCGCTGAAACGCCCGTGCAAGGTGAAGCTGTATACCGATTCGAAGTACGTGCTCGACGGTATCACCAGCTGGATCGCCAACTGGAAGAAGCGCGGCTGGAAAACCGCCAACCGGCAACCGGTCAAGAATCTGCAGTTATGGCAACGTCTGGACGCTGCGACCGCAAAGCACGATATCACCTGGATCTGGGTCAAGGGGCATTCGGGTGACGAGGGCAACGAACTCGCCGATGCGCTGGCCAACCGCGCGATCGATGAATTATTGTCGCGGTAATTCCCCCCCCCCCTGGTTTAAACGCAAAGGCGCAGAGACGCAGAGGCCGCGAAGGATTTTTTGTTGGGGA
>Ga0272441_10008323_pt1 | contig 16460 bp, 13 predicted proteins | sample SSMProp6N_FD_193582 | JGI IMG/M metagenome (GOLD analysis project Ga0272441, IMG submission 193582) | Marine sediment archaeal communities from Little Sippewissett salt marsh, Falmouth, MA, United States - SSM-Prop-6N | ecosystem: Environmental > Aquatic > Marine > Wetlands > Sediment ... | reverse complement strand
GCACGATCAAGGTCGGCCCGAAGAATCCGAACATCCCGGGCCATTCCTCGGTGCGTATGCTCGAAAAGATCGTGGTCAAGGAACAGGGCTACCGGGATTTCGCGATTACGGTCAGCGGAAAAATGGATTGGATCCTGGATCGGCAGACCATCCAGAGCGGAGTCAGCTGCCACAAGCGGGTGGTGGATTTCGAGCGCAAGGGCTCAGCTGCCCAGTACACGGGCATCCCCCTGTATCTGGTGCTGGCTTACGCCGACGATCCGCAATATGCGCCGCATCATCAAACCGACAAGTCTATTCTCTCCTACCGCAAGGAAACGGCCCAGGCCGGCTATACCGTGGAGCTCGAAGCGGCCGACGGTTACGTAGTGTCGATGGACTCCCGTGAAGTGGACGGTAACGAGGATCTGATCCTCGGTATGTACAAAAACGGTGACGAGTTGCCCGATGACGAGTTTCCTCTGATTTTGGTTTGGGATAAAAACGCCGAGACCGTTCCGGATGGGGTGAAACCGATACGACAGATCACCGCGATTCGCCTGGTTTTCTGACGCATCCGGCTGAGGAACAAGCACCGATCGGGACGGGCCTGCCCGTGCCGATCGGCCTTCCATCAATGAAACGCGAATCATCCGGCTGGCTCAAACTTCTCCCTCTGGCCGCCCTCATTCTGGTTGTGGGCATCGCCCCGGTGGGCAGCGCCTTGTTCAACGCCTTCCATCACGACTACTACGGAGAGCGTTCTTTCGCCGCGCTGGATAATTTTCGCACCATCCTCCAGGACCGCGGTTTTTTCATGAGCCTGCGCATCACGGTGCTATGGGCTCTGGCGAGCACCGCTTTCGGATTGTTCTTTGGTTTTCTCTTCGCCGTGCGGCTGCTCCCCCGCGGCCGCTTCTCCCCGGTTCTCTACGCATTCCTGCTGATCCCCTGGGGTATCCCCATCTACATCGCCGTGCCGATATGGCGGGCGCTTCTGCATGGAAACGGTGGTGAGGGAATCCTCACCCTGCTGTTCGGCGTTCGCCTGAACCTGCTGACCGATCCGCTGGCCGGATTCGCCTCGAGCCTGCTGGTCGCCGTGTGGCTCGGCGTTCCCCTCACCGCCTTCGTACTGCTCGGTGCGATCAGGAAGATCCCCCGTTCGATTTTAGAAGCCGCCCGCCTGGACGGAGCCGGAGAGGCGCACCTGGCCGCCTTCTTCTACCTGCCCCAGATACGGGAAACCGTCCTCGTGATGGGCATCCTCAACTTCATCAAAGCCTTCAAAGAGTTCACCGTGATCTTTCTCCTGACCTCCGGGGGACCTCCCATGGTGTCCGGGATCACCGAAAGACATATCATAGGGGCCACCACCACGCTGGAGATTTTTCTGTTCGAGATTTTCAATTCGAGTCACGATTTCGGTGTGCCCGCCGCTTTCGCCGTGGTTATGATCGCCATTGTGCTGGTGGTCCTGTCTATCTGGTTCATCCTGCGCAAACGGGCGGACAATCGCATAGGGGCGTGTGTCATCTCCGCCGTCATCCAACCGCTTCTCGGCGGGCCTTTGGGCTGGCTCTGGGCGGCAGGCTACGGTTTGAGCCTCAAGTGGCGACGGCTGTTTGCCTGGGTTTTCCTGGCACAGGCGATCGCAGAGGCCATCCGCATGATCCTGCAAGGATTCTTGACCGGATTCAATCCGGGAATCGTAGTTCCTCTGTTTTTTCTGCTCCCGCTGATCAAGAGGGAGATCAAACCGAGAAAACCCCGCCTGCTTCGCCTGGGCCGTTTCGTCGATCCTCTGTGGCGAGGCACGACCCTGATGTTCAGCGTGGCTATGATCCTCTCCTGCCTCGCGCTTCTGTATCTGGTGGTGTGGATGAGCCTGTCGGAGGTCAGTGCCGTGTACGTGGACACCCTTCTGCCGCGCTTTCTGAGCTTCTCGAGCTTCCTGCGGGTGTTCCGGGAGGAAGGAATCCTGCGCTACTTCTTCAACACCCTGCTCGTGGCCGCGGTCACCGCCGTGCTCATCCCCCTGTTCACGTTTCCTGCCGCCGCCTATCTGGCCCGGAGCCGACCCTCGTTTTCTTCGGGCGTGCTGACCTTTGTCCAGGTGATGGGAATCGTAGGCGGGATGCATTCGCTCATCCCCCTGTACGCGATCTTCCGCTCTCTGGGCCTGATCGACTCCTACGTGCCTTTGGTGCTCGTCTACCTGACCCACTCGCTCGCCTTTTCCCTGTTCACCATGAGGAGCTATCTGCTCTCGGTACCCAAGAGCTTTCGGGAAAGTGCACGGATCGAGGGGATGCGATCCGGGGCATACATGGTTCGGGTGTTGTTCCCGCTCTCGCTTCCCGTGGTCACCACCGCGGTAATGGTGGCTTTTCTCAGCGCCTGGAACGGATTCCTGGTGCCGCTGCTGTTTCTCAATGACGATTCGCGGTATACGATCAGCATCAAGCTCTATTCCCTGATCGGGAGCATCGCTTCGGGAAATCCGAAATGGAATCTGTTCGCCGCCGCCTCCCTGGTGAATATCGCGCTGCTCTCCATGATCTTCTGGCGCTTTCGCCGGCCCCTGCAGCACACCGCCCTGGTCGAGCACGAGGAGTAGGCCGGGGCGCGCCATCCGGTTTGATTTCCCCTTGTCCTCCGGCCCCGGCAGGGGTATCATCCGGATAGAACGGATACACGATGGATCGAAATACGCTGCGTGCCCTTCCCAAAGCCGAACTGCACCGTCACCTGGATGGCAGCATTCGATTGCAGACCGTGGCCGACATTGCCGCCCGTCAAAAAATCGATTTGGAAAGCACCGACATCGAGGAGCTGAAGCGAAAGGCCGTCATCAGCGCCCCGATGAAGGATCTGCAGAGCGTGCTCAATTCGTTCGCTACCATGCAAAAGGTTTTGTGCAGCTACGAGGCGATCGAGCGGATCGCCTTCGAAAACGTCGAGGATGCATACCGCGACGGCATCCAGTTGATCGAGCTCCGCTTCGCCCCACCCTTTATTTCGGCCGGCAAACGCCTGGACAACGACGAAATCATCGAGGCGGTACTGGACGGGATTACGCGCGGGATGGAACACTACCCTATCGAAGTCGGACTGATCGGCATCCTGGTTCGAGGTGCCGATGTGGAGGTCAACCGGCGGGCGACCGAGGATCTGATCCGATATTCCTCCGCAACGCATAGAAACGGCGATCGCATCTGCGGTTTCGATCTGGCCGATGCCGAGGACCGCTGCGATCCGGAGGAGTTGCTGCCCATGGTCCGGCAGGCCCGCGAAGCCGGGTTGGGCATCACGATCCACAGTGGTGAGAACACCTCGGCCGAGGCGGTGCGACGAACCCTGGATCTGTTCCACCCGCAGCGAATCGGTCACGGCATCCGCGCCTGGGGGAATGAGCCACTCCTGGAACGCATCCGCCAACAGGAGATTATGCTGGAGGTTTGTCCCACCTCCAACTGGCTGACCAGATCCGTAGCCTCCCTGGAGGAGCATCCGCTTCCGCTTCTGCACAAAGCGGGCGTGCCGGTGTCGATCAACTCCGACGATCCGAATCTGTTCGGAATCGATCTGGTCCATGAGTACGAGCTTTGCTCGCGTTTGTACGGATTCACCGAACACGATTTCATGGGCATCAACAGCCAAACGGTGAAGCATTCGTTCCTCCCGGCGTCGATCCGGGCGAAGGTACTGAAAAGCCGGTTCGCAGAGGCCGGTTAGCCGATAATTCGATTAGAGGTAGCAATGATAATGAGCACCGCGAAGTGGGTTGCTCCGCACGGTTGTTTCCTCCTTATCTGCCTTCTGCTGCTCGGCTCCTGCGCGAGCGCCCCTCGAGCCTCGAGGCGACCGGGGATCAACACGGCGGGTGAAGCAACCGTGGAGGTGCGGCAAAAACTGACCGAGGGGGGCAACTACGTCCTGGGCAAGGAGGAACTGATCATCCGCGGAAGGCGCTTCAACCTGGACTGCACCGGAACGGTGTTGGCGATCTACTACTATGCCGGAATCGATCTAGCGCGGGATTTCAACAAGTTTTCCGGCAACGGCGTCACGCGCTTGTACAAGAGTCTCGAAGCGGAGAACCTTCTGTATGAGACCCGGTTCCCGGTCGCCGGGGACATCATCTTCTGGGATAACACCTACGACCGCAACGAGGACGGCCGATTCAACGATTCACTGACGCACGTGGCCATGGTCATGAGCACATCGCCTGAGGGAAGCATCGAATACGTGCATCTGAACTATCGAAGGGGAATTATCATTGAGCACATGAATCTGCTGCAGCCGCAGTTGCACCAGAAGAGGGAAAAGGGACAGATACGGATCGTCAACTCGCCGATGCGCATGAAGCAGCCGGGCACAGCCCACGCGAAAAAGTGGCTCTCCGGGCAGCTGTTCAACATCTTCGGCATGGGATATCTGTTCTGAAGCTCCGTTCGCTACCCGCTGTTCAGAACTATACGGACCTTCTGCATGAGTTCTACGGGAGAAAAGGGTTTCTCCAGGAACTGAAACGAGTCGCCCCGCTCGGCCTCGGAGAACAGGCTTCCGTCTGAGTATCCGGAGATATACAGAACCTTCATCTCGGGACAGATCTTCGCCAAGCGGTCGGCAAGCTGTTTTCCATTCATACCCCCGGGCATAATCACATCGGTGATCATCATCTGGATCCGTTCGCCGTGCCTCTCGGCCAGTTCCAGCGCCTCGGAACCCCTGGATGCGACCAGCACGTTGTAACCGTATCCGCGCAGAACCCGCTCGGCCAGCTGTCGCACCATCTGCTCGTCCTCCACCAGTAGTACGGTCTCGCCGCCGCGCAGCTCCTCCCGGACTTTCTTTGCTGCGGCCTGTGGCGCCGTCTCTTCGGCTTGCCGCGGCAGGTATATGGTGAAGATTGTGCCTTTGCCCGGTGAGCTATCCACCAGAATCGTGCCGTTGCTCTGACGCACGATCCCATAAACGGTAGCCAATCCCAATCCCGTTCCTTTTCCCGTGTCCTTGGTGGTGAAAAACGGTTCGAAAAGTCGCCGCCGGGTCTCCTCGTCCATACCGTTGCCCGTGTCGCGAACCGAGAGCACCACATACTCACCCGCATCGACTGCGAGCTTCATCCTTGTACGCTTCTCTGTGACCGAGACATTGCGGGTGCCCAGGGTCAGGGTTCCGCCGTCGGGCATGGCATCCCGGGCATTCACGGCCAGATTGAGGATGATCTGTTCGATCTGCCCGGGATCGGCCCGCACCGCATGCAGATCCGCCTCTGTTTTCACGACCAACTCGATGTGCTCGCCTATGAGCCGCTGCAACATCTCCCGCATCTTGTTGATGATTTCGGTCAGATTGATCGTTTTCGGCTGCAGCACCTGCTTGCGGCTGAAGGCCAACAGCTGCCGGGTCAGTCGCGCAGCCTGGTCCGATGCATTCTTGATCCCCATCAGATCGTCGTGCATCTCATCGGCGCTGTCGGTGCGCTGCAACAGCAGTTCGGTGAATCCCTTGATCGCCGTCAGCAGATTATTGAAATCGTGCGCAATACCGCCCGCGAGCTTGCCGACCGCTTCCATCTTCTGCGCCTGAATCAGTTGCTCCTGGGTAGCCTGCAGCTCGTCCAGACTCTCTTTGAGATGCTCCATCAGCCGAGTCTTTCGCCAGGCGCCGGCCATCTGATTGGCGAAAGCCATAATCGCGGCAGTATCCTCGGGTCCCAAATTCCTGGATTGGACTGACAGCATCCCTACGACCCGGTCTTCCGACACCAGGGGCGCCGATATGGCTTTGGTAATCCGCAGCAGTTCCACGATGCTGTCCGTGGTCCCAAATTGAAGCTGGGGAAAATGGCGCTGCAACGACTCCTGGGCCGTGCTGAAGATCGTCTGCCGCTCACCTACAATCTGCTCCAACACTCCACTCTCGGTCAGGGGCAGGTAAATTTCGCCGAAGTTGAGACCCGCGAGATCGGCCAGACGCTGCAGAATCTCGGGCTCGTAGCTGGTATAGTGCAGCTTGAGCCGCCGCCCATTCTCCAACAGAAACACCACCAGGTAAACCCCGAGCTGTTTGAATCGCTCACCCGCGCCGGAGAAGATATCCTCGGGCGACTCCGCCTGTTCCATGGCTTCGCTGGCGCTGTTCAGAGCTTGTAGAAATCGTTCGGTGCGTTTGCGGGCGGTGATGTCGGTGATGATACCCAAAAGCGCCGGCTGATTTCCGTAGTTGATGAGTTTGGTGGTGATGATGGCATCGAGGCGCTGATTCGTCTTGGTGACCAGTGTGTATTCGTACGGCAGAACCTCCTCCCCAGCCGTATGCCTGGCAAAGGCCGCCTCCACCTGACCGGCGTCCTTGGGGTCGATCAGGCTCAAGAAATCGAACCGCTCGCCGTAGAACTCATCCCGGGTATAGCCCATCACCCGTTCGCATTCCCGATTGGCATACACGACCCGGCCGCCGCGGTTGATAAAAATCATATTGGGAGACTGCTCGGCCAGATTGCGGAATTGCTCCTCCGATTCCTTCAGGCTCTGCTCGGTCTTGCGATGCTCGGCCAGCTCACGGGCCACGGCTTCGTACAGCCGGGCGTTCTGCACCGCGGCCGCCACCTGTTCGGCAATGGTGCTCAACAACAGCTGCTCTTCCTCCCCGTAGGAGCGGTACTGGTAGGTCTGGATACAGATCACCCCCAAGACCCTGTCTCTGGCGAGCATCGGAACCCCAAGCCAGGACAGCGGCATCTTCATGGTTCCGTACAACTGCGGCACGGGAACACCCTCGGGAAGGTGGTCGAAATCATCGATGAGAAGCGGCTTTCGATTGCGAATGATCCAGGAGGAAAGTCCGCTGCCGAGTTGCTGCCGCTCCGGCACCTCCCGTATCCCCTCGTCGACCTGGAGGCGGAAATTCAGCTCATCGGTATCTTCATCGTACAGGGCGAGGTAGAAGGCGTCGGTGCGAAACAGGGGCGTAACCTGTTGATATACGGTTTCCACCAGGGTATCGATCTCCAGGGTTCCGCCCACCGCATCGGCGATCCTGTTGAGTACCCGCAGGCGAGCCTCACGCTCCCGCAGGGGATTGAACAACTGCCGGCTGATGACGCCGAAGCCGATGAGAAACACACCGACGGTATTGGTGATCGACAGTATCGGCAGAGGCAGATTCAGGATTCCCCCGATCAGCAGACCTAAAAGGATGATGAGCACGCTGAAGCGGAAGTACGGCTCCTCTGCTCGGTGGCGTTTGCTCCAAAACAACCACAGGGACCACGCTAAGTATCCAACCGGGACTACGGTGAGAACGATACCCAGAGGAGTAAATTCATAGTTCAAGGCTCCGTTGGCCAGAAGCCGCGGCGCAGCCACGACGCGATGTTGAAACAGAAGCAGGGCAAGCGCAGCCGCGAGACCGAGCCCGATCAGGCAACCGATGTCGCTGCCGCGTCCGGCACGTCCGACGTAGCGGGCGGCGAAGGCGAGCAGGGCGATGCTCATCAGAACCAGTCCGAGCGCAGCCATCTCCAACAGCAGGGCTGGAGATTCCACGCCCAGCCACAAAGACAGGCGCAGCAGCAGGGAGGTGATCGTCCAATAGCCTTCCATGGCTACGAAAACGGAGAACGCCTGGTTGAGCGAACGCCGCAATCCCGTACCCAGTACCGTGGGGATCAGGCCGATGGCCACGATCGCGGAGGAACAAAGCGCGGCAATATCGATCCAAAACATGACATTCATAAACAGTATTATTCTCGGAGTATTCTCATTATGAGGAGTGCCGCAAAACCGTTTTTTTGTCAACCGAAAAAGGCGATTGAAACACCACCGTACCGGCAGGAAAATAGCGGCATTCACGTCCGCAGAGCGTGTCAGACGGAACCCGTTGAGCTATACTAGGTACATGATCAAAATGATACGCTGCATACCGGTGACCGTTCTCATCTTCGCTCTCCTGGCCTGCTCCGCCTTTCCCTCCGGTCGGGCGGAACAGCCTCCGGCAAAGGCGGAGACACGAACATTCTGGATACTCGACGGAAGCATGAGCCCGGAGAGCGCCGAGATGTTCCTGGAGCGCTACCTTCTTCCCACTTCCGTGGCTGCCATGTGGTGGTCCGAATACAGCGTTGAGGAGGGAGAGGTTCGATTCGATTCCAGCGGCGGATACCGGATCGTGCGCAAACGCCGCGTGCTGAACGAACCGCTCGGCGCATACACGGTACACGCCTACGATCTGACGCTTCAATGGACGGCAGACGCCTCGGCGCCACGCGGCAAGCCCTCCTCTTACAGTATAGAGTTCTCCTATCCGCGGTCGGCGGACTCGGTCTCCGGGGTCCTGCCCCAACCGCTCGAGCAGGCTCTGCTTCAGGCAATCCGGCGCCACGGCCTACGCACCGGCCGCGCCCGCGTGGAAACAATCAAGTATCTGGGCGGGGGACGCTTCACGGCTACGGTTCTGGTCGTCGAGTGAGGCGGCCTACGCCTATACCGAACCTTTCCGCACCCTCTGGGCCAGGAGAATCTGGTTGCGCAGCTCTTCGGAATTCCGAAGCCGCGGCCAGGTGGAGAGAAACTCCGGATTCTGTACGATCTGAGCGATGGCCATCAGTGCCTGCAGATGGAAATTCCGCTCGTCCCGGCTTCCGGCCAGGGCAAATACAACCTTGACCGGCTGCTGTGATTCGCCGAAATCGATTCCCTCGCGGGAGCGAACCACCACGATCTCGAAACGCCGGGTACCGCCCACCACGATATGGGGAATGGCCAAACCGGGATGAATCACCGTGGTGGACTCGGCTTCCCGCGCCACCAGCAGATCGTAGATCTGCTCGGGCGTGATAGAGAGTTTTCGGGCGAACACATCCGCCAGCGCTCGAAACAGATCCTCCTTGCTCACCGGCTTCTCGAAATCGATGATCTCGGCGGCCTTGATGATTGTGTCAAATCGATCTTCGACGATCTCATCCCGCTCGATGAGGATTTCCTTGAGCTCCTGAGAGAGATGGTCGCTCTTGAGCTCCCGGTTGGTGATCCGCTCCACCACATGCAGCAGCGCGGATTCCCGGCGATTGCGGGTTCGTGAGTACAGAAAGTACCACAGCAGGCTGAGAGCGAAAAATCCGCCGGTCATGATCATGGGCACCGCACCCATCTCGACGATCAGCAGCAAATATACCACCGTACCGCCGATCTGCAGCACCGGATACAACGGCGAGCGGAAAGTGGGCTTGTAGGATACGATCTTGCTCTCCCTCATCAGGATCACCGACAGATTCACAAAGGCGAACAGCAGCAGCTTCATGGCCGAGGCGACCTTGACCAGGCTCTCCAGGTCGAGAAACGCGATCACCGCTATCATAAACGCCGAGGTGAACAGGATGGCGACCACGGGCGTCTTCAGGCGCACGTTCACTCGTGCAAACACGGCGGGAAGAAGGTTGTCCTTGGCCATGGCCAGAGGATTGCGGGAGGCGGCGAGCAGCCCGGCATTGCCGGTGGTGATGAAGGCCATCATGGCGGCGACCGACAGAACCAGGAATCCGGTCCGGCCGCTGTAGGTGGCGGCGGCTGAGGAAAGCGGTGCCAGGGTATCCGCGAATCCGCCTTTGCCCAGGATGCCCACGGTGACGAAGATCGTCAGCAGGTACGCCACGGACACGACCAGAAACGAGGCAAACATGCTCCGCGGGATCGTTTTCTGCGGTTTTTTGATCTCCTCGGCGACCGAGGCGATCTTCGTCAACCCTCCGAAACTGACGAAGATCATTCCGGTCACCGAGAACAGCGCCTGCCATCCCCCGGGGGTGAATGGTGAGAAGTTCTGCACGTCAACCCGTCCGATGCCCACGGCCACGTAGATCAGCAGGATGGCCAGCATGGATAGCACCAGGATAACTTGAAAACGACCGCTCTCCTTGACGCTGAGGATGTTCAGCACGGTGAACACCACGGCGAAGGCCATGGCGATCATTTTAACCATATAGCCCGGCAGCACCGGGATCAGCGGAGCCAGGAAGATGCCGATACCCACCAGCGCAAAGGCGCTCTTGAGACTCAACGAGAACCACGCGGCCAGACCCGCGAAGGTACCGAAGAGCGGTCCCAAGCTCCGATGTACGAAAAAATAGTCCCCCCCGGACTTGGGCATGGCCGTGGCCAGTTCCGCCTTGGAGAGCATGGCCGGCACTACCACCAAGGCTGCGATGAAGTAGGCGAGCAGGATCGAGGGACCGGCTGTGCCATAAACCACCGCCGGAAGCACGAACAACCCGGAGCTGATCATGGCCCCGGTGGCAATCGAGAACACCTCGAGGAAACCCAGCTTCTTCGTCATCGTCGCGGCCACGGCATGCTCCTCCTCGCTATTCTACCACAGAATCACGCTTTCTTACCCGAGCTTCACCGTAAGTATACCGTCGCGCTACGGACAGGCCAACACATCCAGTTGGTGGACGATCAGGCAGAGGCGTCCGCGGCGCACGTCCTGCAGGCGGTCGCGGTGCCAATCGATCACCGGCCGGCGGCCGATTTCCCGGCTCCCCGTCGCTGCGCGGCCTTCCCCACGGGCTTCCAACCCCTCCCGTGCAATCATGGAGAGCACGGCGCCCAGGAACAGCTGCTCGGCACCGGTGTAGCGGCCGGAGGCGGGAAACAGATTCCAATCGCTTGAACCTGCGCCCAGGATTCGGAAGTCCTCCTCGACAAGAGCTTGATACAAACGACGTCCGCTTTGGGCTCCCCCTGTTTTTCTGCCGCGCCTGCGTCTGCGCTCCATCGAGCGATTGTAGTTTTGAAGCAGCCAGCGTTCCACCCCGGGGTTCTCGTATTCGGGAAGCAGCACCGTCTGCCCGTCGTAGTTCAGGGTCGCGTAGAAGATTCCCTCCGGGGTGAGCAGGGAACGGATCACCCGCAGCGCAGGTTTCAGCGGCAACAGATCCATGAAAGCGTGCGCGGTGATGCAGTCGCGGCTCCCGAGCCGGCCGATCAACCGATCCGCCAGCAGATCCGCCCGGATCAGCTCGATCTGTACAGAGGTCCCTTGCTTCCGCGCCCGCAAAGGCGGCCGCATGCCTCTTTCCGCAGCGGCAGGAACGCTCTTTTGCCGCTCATAGCCCCCTGCGGTAAGCGCCCGCTCGAGACCTCCCAGCCCCGCGGCCAGATTCTCCTCCTCCTGATCCAGACCGCTCAGCCTGACCTCGCCGCGCAGCGGCAATTTTAGGATGCGCCGCAGCATGGCACCGCTTCCGGTACCCAGATCCAGGACCCGCGGATCGGTTTTTTCCAGCAGGAGGGCGCAAAAGCGCTCGTACAACGCGGCGTTCAGGCTTGCCGAATCCAAGGCGAATTTGGCTTCCAGATAGGTGGGAAAATCGATGTTCAGATCCGGGCCGGTCGATCCATGCTCTGCTGCACTCATTCAGACAATCTCCCTCAACGCCTTCAGAAACGCCTCTCCGGTTTGCCGCCAGGTCGGCAGGATCTCCGAGAGTCTTGCGGACAACCGGGCGTAGTGGTCCCGGTATTCGGCATCCTCGATCAATCGCCTCAGTTTGTCCTGGAAAAAACGCAGATCTCCCGGTTCGGCGAACAACCCGCGCCCCCCGGTAACCTCGGGCACAGCCCCGGAGGCAAAGGCCACGAACGGTAGTCCCGCCCGCACCGCTTCGGCCAGGGCAATGCCGAATCCTTCATAGCGGGAGGGAAAGACGAACACATCCGCCTCCAGATACTCACGGTACAGCGCCTTCCCGGCCAACACGCCGGTGTAGCGAACGCGCTCCCGCACCCCCGCGCGCCGCGCAAGCCGATCGACTCTTCTCTTGAAGCGCCGATCAACGATTCCCCCCACCACCCGCAGCTCCCAATGCAGATCGGTGAGCGAGCCGAGCATGCGCATCAGCAGATCATGCCCTTTGCGGGGAATGAGGTTCCCGGTCACCAGCAACCGGACCGGATCCGGGTCGGAGGATTCCGGCGCGATCTGCGGATCGCGCGTCAACGGCGCGGGCATACCGGCGAAGGTATCGCTTCCCGGGGGGCAGACGTAGACCGCGGTGTCCGCGCGGACCAGATGACGGATTGTGTCCTTTGTGGTACGACTGTTTACGATCACCGCGTCCACACCTCCGAGCAGCCGGGCCTCCATGGCACGCACGAATACACGCTGCAGAGTGCCGATTCGCTCGCGTGCCTTGAGGTGATGGAGCAATACGACCACGGGCACGGCCGCGGCGCGCCGGGACACGGCGAGAAAGACAGAAGGGTGAGTGAGCTCGTCGATTAGGATACAGTCATAGGTGCCGGCCGTCATAAACGCTCGCCTCAAAACGGCGCGGAAATTTTGCAGCGGACAAAGTGGGTAGGGACAGGGCGGAAGCCGGAGCAGTTCAACACGGACGCCGTGATCCTCCAGATAGTCGATCACCATCCTGTCGTACAGGTACCCCCCGGAAATCTGCTCGAGAGAACCGTATACGACAAACAGCAGCTTCATCGCTTAGGCATGGATGTACGCCGCCCAGGCTGTTTCTGATTCCCAGATCTTGACCTGAAACTCCCGAATTGACTCCAGCGAAAAACTCCTCGCCTCCAGCGCCTCCAGCAGCTCCGCGTGCATATAATGCGCCATGTTTTCCACGCTCACCTGGCGATCCTTGAAAAACTCCAGATCGTTGAGCAGCCCGCCCCTCATCCGGGCGGTCAGCCGCTCGAGCTCTTCCTCCATTACGGCGATGTTCACCGAGAATCCGTTCTCATCCAGCACATTAGTCGAGCAGATCCACTCCACCACATAATCGTGCTGGTGAGGCTGCGTCTCCTCGGCAAAATCCCCGACCAGGAAATGCCCGGCCGTAAACGTATTCTTGATTCCCACTTGATACATAGCGTTCTCCTGTCATGGTTCCAGTACAACCTGGATGCTTTGCTGAGGGTGGTGCTCCAACAACTCGTACGCTTCCTGAGCCCGCTCGAGACCGAAACGATGGGTGATGTAGCGCGACGGCCGAATCGATCGCAGCAGCTCCAGGACATAGCGGAGGCGGCGGTTTTTGTCCCAGCGGCCGGTCAGGACCGGATCGATGCGGGAAACCTGGCTGCTGCGCAGCTTCAGCCGCTTGCGATGAAAGGCCCGGCCCAGATCGAGGGTCACGGCTTGGGTACCGTACCAGGAGGCCTCCACCAGGGTTCCCTCGAAGACCAGGCTGTCCACGGCCAGCTGAAGGCCTTCAGCCGAGGCGCTCGTGTTGACGGCGATATCCGCCCCACGGCCCTCGGTGCACTCGAGGATTCTCCGCCGCACCTGCCGTCCGGGTTCGAGACTCTCGCAACCGATGGCCTGCGAAGCCCGCCGGCGCTCGGTGTACGGTTCCACGCTTATCAGCCGGGACAGGCCGGCTCTGGCCAGGATCTCGGCGGTCAGCAGGCCCACCACGCCCTGCCCGATCAGCAGCACGCACTCACCTACGCGGGGATTGGCGTCATGGGCGATGCTCAAAGCCGTCTCCATGTTGGCCAGGAAAATCGCATCGGCAAACTCCAGATCCGGGGGCAAATCGATGAGTTGTTTCGGATCAGCGAAAAACAGATCCTGATGGGGATGGAAGGCGAATACCCTGTTCCCGGTTTCTGTCTCACCTACGTTCATGTACCCGTATTTCAGCGGATAGGCCAGGCTGCCGCCCATGCTCTCCAGAACCGCATCGGCTTCCAGCTCCGCCGGCATCCGTCCCCGAAAAGCCAGCATCTCGGTACCGTGACTGATTCCGATCAGCCGCGAGCGAACCAGCACCCGGTCCGCTTCGGCTTGAAGCCTTTCCTCCCGGAGCTCGACCCTGCCCGGAGCTTCGAAGTACAGGGCCCGCGCTCTACGATTCATCGATGATGAGCTCCCAAACGCGATCGCTTCCCAGACGCCTCGTTCTGCTTTTAAGCGGCCGCAGAGCCTCGGCCAGACGAGTGATCCCCAGATCCCCGATCGCTTCCACGCCGCGGCCGAGGATGATCGGAGCGGTAACCACGATCATCCGGCTGACAAGGCCGGCCCGCAGGAAGGAGGTGATCACCTCCGCCCCACCCTCTACGAATATACTCCGATACCCCCTTTCGGCCAGATCCTCCACCACGGCGCTTACAGCCACCCGCCCCCGGGCATCCGCGTCGACCGCACATACTTGCACCCCCGCCTGCTCCAACTCCTCGCACCGACCGGCCCGCGGAGCGGGCACGGTGTAGACGATGGTGGGGTATTTGCTGCAGGTGCGAACAATCGTCGAATCCGGGGGTAAGCGCAGATGAGAGTCCAGAATCGCGCGGAGCGGAGAGCGTGATGAGCAACGGAGTCGGCAGCTCAGCTCGGGATCATCACGCAGAACGGTACCGATTCCGACCAGAATCACCTGATGATCCCTCCTCAGCCGATGCGACAGGGTCAGGGTTCGAGGACAGGAAATCCAGCGGGAATCCCCCATCGAGGTGGCAATGCGTCCGTCCAGACTCTGAGCGTAGCTCACCGTGATACGGGGAGAAGCGTTCATACAGGATCACTATACACAAGCTGTTCGCCGGCTGGCAAGATTGCCTGCGCCTCTCGCTTCGCCTCCCGTGAAAAAACTTTTGACCGGCTTCGGCTTTGATCGTATACTATTAGTGAATAGTTGAAATACTATATTCGGAGACTGGCATAGCCCGGGAAATCATCCCCATAATCCCATCGAATCAGGAGAATCTGAATGGCAACCGGCGGTAATAGTGCAACGGAACAGCATTTGGATACACCGGGCTCCCCCGGCAGAGCGGATCATCAGCCGGCGGAAGGTGTAGACACCCGGTTCAAAGAGGGCATGATGGAACTGGTCAGCAAGGCCAAGCTGCCGACGCGTTTTGGATTTTTTACGATCTACGGCTTTCGAGACCACCGGGACGGCAAAGAACACACCGCCATGGTCCACGGTGATGTGCGTGCAGCCCGGGATTGTCCGCTTCGCATCCATTCGGAGTGTCACACGGGGGACATCTGGTTTTCCCTGCGCTGCGACTGCCGGGAGCAGTTGGAGGAGAGCCTCCGATACGTGAACAGCCGCGAGCGGGGAGCGATTATCTATCTACGGCAGGAGGGTCGAGGCATCGGCCTGCTGAATAAGCTCAAGGCCTATGATCTGCAGGATCAAGGTTTGGATACGGTGGATGCCAACAATCGTCTGGGCCTGCCAACGGACGCAAGAAGCTACGAAGCGGCGGCGGAGATCATCCGGCTGCTCGGGATCGAATCGGTCGCCCTCATCACGAACAATCCCGACAAGATCAAGGGTTTGAAAGAAAACAAAATCCCGGTTACGCGGCGGATTACCGTGATTATCCGCTCCAACCTGCACAACAAGCGGTACCTTCGCACCAAGAAGGAGAGGCTGGGTCATCTGCTCGATCCGTAGGACTCAAGGATGCAGGAGCGCACCCGCCGTCTACGGCAATACTACGACACCAACAGCCGCTGGATGATGCGGTTCGGACAGGGACGGGGAGAGGCGGCGATCCATCGCCCCGTATACCTGCAGCGCGGCGGCTCCCGCCGGCAAGCGCTGCACACGGTAGACCGTCTGGTGGCCGAAGCACTGCAACCGGGGCGGTACAGAGAAACAGGCGCCGGCCATCTTCTGGATCTGGGATGCGGCGTGGGCGGATCGGCGATCTGGCTTACGGACAACTATCCGGTCGCGGTCACCGGCGTCACGCTGAGCCCCGTCCAGTTGCGAAGCGCTGAGAAGCTTTCGGAGCTTCGCGATCGCAGCCGGCGATGCCGCTTCCTGCTGGCCGATTTCACCAGCCTGCCTCCGTTCAAAGGGATCACCGGCGCGTACGCGATTGAATCATTCAGCCACGGACACGATGCCCGGGCGTTCTTTTCCGGGGTTTTCGATCTCCTTCCGGCCGGAGGCCGCCTGGTTCTCTGCGACGACTTCTTGACCACGGCGCCGGACTCCCCCCCGCAAGGGCGTGAGAGGTGGGTGCGTCGCCTGCGCGAGGGCTGGCGCCTGGACAGCCTGATGAGCGGGGAGCAGGTTGTTCGCACGGCCGCCGGCGAGGGTTTTCGCCTGATCCGCAAGCGGAATCTCACCCCTTATCTGCGCCCGCTTCCCCGTTCCCTCTCCCTGTTGCAACTGCTGCTTGGAACGGCCGCGAAACGAAGCGCCTGGGGATCGAGCCTGTACGGGGGCAGCGCCCTGCAGATCTGCCAGAGGCACGGCTGGAGCGAGTACCTGTTCCTCGTACTGGAAAAACGGTAGAGTTAAGGAAACGGTGGGGGGAGCGTTCACGGTGAACCGGATTGGGAAGCGGTCCTACAGAAGAGTCTTCGATCGCGGATGGGTTCTGTTGTCCGCCATCGATCTGCTCATCACGGTTTTCGTACTGCTTGCGGTATACCGCAACCACGGCCTCGCCGCGGCGGCGACATGGTCGGCAAAAGTGGCCGTG
>Ga0272441_10008322_pt1 | contig 16460 bp, 12 predicted proteins | sample SSMProp6N_FD_193582 | JGI IMG/M metagenome (GOLD analysis project Ga0272441, IMG submission 193582) | Marine sediment archaeal communities from Little Sippewissett salt marsh, Falmouth, MA, United States - SSM-Prop-6N | ecosystem: Environmental > Aquatic > Marine > Wetlands > Sediment ... | reverse complement strand
ACATTGAGGTCATAAGGGCATTGCGTGAAGAGCTGGGACAGGATGTTTTTATCCGCTGCGATGCTAACGGGAGCCTAAGTCTGGGTGATGCAAAAAGATTTGTGATGTCTGTCAAGGACATGGACATAGAGTTTTTGGAGCAACCGGTGACAGAAGAGGCGGATATGGTGAACTTGACAGAGACATCGCCTGTGCGCATTGTTGCGGATGAGACGATCAGGGACCGCTTCCATCTCCAGAGCCTTCTTCACAAGAACGCTTTCCACATCGCAAACATCAAGCTTAACAGATTTGGAGGGATATCGCAGGGACTAAAGATGATAAGTGCGTGTGAGCTTTCCGAGAAACCATGCATGTTGGGATGCATGAGTGAGAACGCAATATCCATTGCAGCCTCTCTGCACCTGGCCCTGGCACTTGGCAACGTTCATTTTGCAGACCTTGACACGTTCCTTTTCCTGAAGTATCAGCCTGCAAAAGGCATCAGCCTGAAAAATGGTTATTTGAGGCCATCTTCATATCCTGGCCTCGGCATAACAATAGAAAATAAGATATTCAAGAAGGCTAGGCCTTCCTGATCCAGATCTTAGCTGTTTGGTCGTCTATGCCCCATTCCTTGAAATAGCCATCGCCCTCCTCGAATGAGAGTGTCTTGGACCTGGTCTCGTTAGAGATGTAATCTACTTGATCCCTGATATCTTCATCAAAGGAGCTTAACACATTGGCCTCTATGGAATCCTCAACATTGAGGTCCATTTCCTTCCTCATCTCCTGGATCCTCCTGATTATCTCCCTGGCCATGGCCTCCGACCGTAGCTCGTCGGTTATCACGGTGTTCACGAAGACGGTCCCGATGTCAGTCTCTGATGACGCCCATCCTTCGGGCAGCTTCTCCTCGAAAACAACATCCTCCAAATCCACTTCGAACTCCCCGGCCGTTGCATTTCCCAGTGTGTTGAGGGCATTGATGAACTCCTTCTTTGGTTCGGCCATTATGGCCTCCGCGACCTTTTGGGCATCCCCCTTGAACTTGGGACCAAGCTTCTTGTAGTTAGGTTTCACATTGTAGTCATGGTCGATCCTGTCGATCTTGATAAGCTTGGCATTGACCTGTTCTTTGAGTACCTGTTCCAGCTCCAGGATGGTCGTTGAGAGCAGTTCGTCCTTGCTGTCTATGACGACCTCGGACACTGGCCACCTCTGCTTGAGCTCCGCCTTCTGCCTTGCGTGCGCGCATGCCTCGACAACCTTTCTCGCATATGCCATCTTACCCTCGAGCTCCTTGTCCATCATCTCCCTGTCGCTGGATGGATAATCCTCAAAATGCACCGAATCCAGCGGGCCGCCGAGATTATTGTATATCTCCTCGCTCAGGTAAGGCATTATGGGGGCCAAGACCTTTGATAGCTTCATGAGCGTGTAGTGGAGGGTGAAATAGACCGCCAGCTTGTCGGGGTCGTCCTTTTCTGTCCAGGTCCTTGTCCTTACCAATCTAACATACCATCTTGAGAGGTCCTCGACGATGAGGTCCATCATGCCCCTTGTGGACTTATGGTACATGTACTCCTCCATGCCCTCTGCCGCTGTGTCGCAGAGGCTGTTTACCCTTGAGAGCATCCACTTGTCCTCTGTCCTTAGGTGGGAACATACGTCCTCATAGCTTGTGGAAGTGTCATAGCCGTCCAATACCATATATGTGGTGGAGAACTTGTACACGTTCCAGAGTATGCTTGCCATCCTCCTGACATTGGCTATGTCGTCCCAGGAGAACTTCATGTCGTCGTGCGGCTGTTGGTGCCATAACGTAAAGAATCTGAAGATGTCCCTTCCTTCCTTCTCCACGACCTCTTCGGGCGCTATGACGTTGCCTGTGGACTTGTGCATCGCGTCGCCGTAGGCATCATAGACGAATCCGTGCATCTGGACCTTCTTGTAAGGGACATCGCCGAATGTTATCACTGATGAGGCCTGCTGGCCGTAGAACCATTTGTTGACCTGGTCGTTCCCTTCGACTATGAACTCGGCAGGCCATAGCTTTTCAAAGGAGCTTGTGTCATGCGGATAGTGCAGCGATGCCCAGGAAGCTATGGATGAGTCGAACCAAACGTCGACTATGTCCTTGACCCTTGTCATGACAGACCCGCATTCTGGACATTCCATGGTCACTTCGTCGACATAGGGCCTGTGGAGCTCCTGCGCCTTTGCATCGTTGTTGCAGAGCCTCTCCATCTCTTCCCTGGAGCCTATGCATATATTGTGACCGTTCTCGCAGGTCCATATGGGCAGGGGCATTCCCCAGTATCTCTGCCTGGATATGCACCAGTCCCCTACGTTCTCCACGCCGTTCTCATATCTCTTATGGACCCATCCGGGTATCCATTGGACATGTTCGTTGTTCTTCTCCAATATCTTGGATTTTATGCTTGTTATGTCAAGGAACCATTGTTCGGTAGACTTGAAAATGAGCGGGCTTTTGCACCTCCAGCAGAATGGGTACTTGTGATTTATTGTGGTGCTGAGCACCATGAGCCCCTTTCCCTTGAGGTCTTCTATCACCTTGGGATCGGCATTCTTTATGAAAAGCCCCTTGTACTTAGAATCCGACATCTTTCCAAGGTCGTCCACTGGGGAATAAGGTTCCAATCCGTACACCTTGCCTATTTCAAAGTCCTCGGCACCGAATCCGGGCGCCGTATGGACGCATCCCGTACCGTCCTCAAGCGTCACGTGTTCGCCCAGGATGACCGAATGATAGTTCTTTCCTTTCTCGAAGAATTCCTTTTGTATCGGATTCTCCTCCAGAAGGGGGTGTTCATACCTCAATCCCTCAAGGTCCTTGCCCTTCATGTATCCTATAACCGTGTAATTGTATATCTTGAGCTGCGAGAAAACGGGCTTCATCAGGGCCTCGGCCATTATCCATGTCTCATCCTCCACCATGACCTGTACGTAATCGAAGTCCGGATGGACGGAAACGGCCAGGTTGGCCGGAAGCGTCCATGGGGTGGTGGTCCAGACTAGAAGGTACTCGTCTTCCCTGCCGATAAGCTTGAACTTCACGAATATTGAGGGGTCGTCCACCATCTTGTATTCCCCCCTGATCTCGTGCTCTGCCAGAGCGGTCTCGCAACGCGGGCACCAGTGGGTGACCCTTTTGTCCCTGAAGAAGAGGCCCTCGTCCCATGCCTTCTTGAGAGTGTACCAGCCCGATTCAATGTACGAGTCCTCGATTGGCATGTAAGGCCTGTCCCATTCCATCCAGCAACCGATGTCCTTGAACTGGACTATCATCTTCTCCATGTTCTCTATGGCGAAGTCCTTGCACATCTGGATGAACTTGTCGATGCCTATCTTGTTCTCTATGTCCTTTTTGGTATCAAGGTTTAGATTTTCCTCTACCTTGACCTCTATCGGAAGGCCATGCATGTCGAATCCCGGCTGCCTGGTGGGGGCGTAACCCCTCATTGTCTTGTATCGCAATACAGTATCTTTGATGATCTTGTTCCAAGCTGTGCCCAGATGGATAGTACCTGTGACATAAGGGGGGCCGTCACACCAATACCACGTTTCGCCCTCCTTTTCCATGTACTTTTCCAATATGTTATGGTCTTCCCAATATTTCATTACCGAGCTCTCTATAGTCTCAGCATCGTAGCTGTCCTGTATCTGTCTCATTTTTCTCACCTAGGGAAGAAAATGCCTGTTATCTATCTTTTCAGGCAGGTACTCCTTGGCAACGAACTCCAAGGATTTGTTGGCAAGAGCCTGTTGTTCTATTCTCACGCCCATCTTCTTGCACTTCTTGAGCTGCTTTTGCCATTTCCTGTTATTGAACCATGGATATTTAAGCTCCTCATCTATCCTTTTCTTGTCCAATTCCTTTAACTTCTCAGTAACCCCTTTTAAATCATACGTTTCGATATCGTCCATTGTCATGCCAACGAACTTGGCATCTGGAACGCTCAGCGTATTTGAAAGATAAGCAAGATTGATAGATCCCTGTTTGATAGTGGAATATATGTACCAGCCATAGGGGTCGCCATCCGTGAACACCACGACAGGGAGGTCCATCTCATTGTGCAGCCTGGAGAGCAGCCTCCTTATGCCTCTGGGGGCCTGGCCCTGGCATGCCACGAGCAAACAGTTGTTATCTTTTGGAAATTTCTCTTCGATGAGCCTGTCCGACATGGCGGCAGTCTCTACAGCTAGGATATAGTCCACGCCTTTGTTCTTGAACTTCACGTCCTCTATGTTGCCCGGGACGGCCCATCCGCCCCTGCCTAGCTTCGATGCGTTGAATCTGTCACCGGAGTCGATGACCTCCATGTCGCCATATATGAATCCCCTGCGGTCTGCAGTGAGATTCATCTGTTCCCTAAGAAGGTCAAGCATCCTCTCAAGGTCCTCTATTATTATATTGGACTCGCTTTGGTCCTCGAACGTGTTCTCCTTTGATTTCTCTATAGAGTGCTTGAGGGCATAGTAAAGCTCCCTTATTCCCGCATGCTTGTTCTTGTTCACGAGTTCCTGGGCATATGACGCGACCAGCATTGTCTGCATGAACTTCTTGGTGTGGGCGATGTTTATGAAAGATCTTTTGGATGTCTTGTCTCCCATCTTGAGTATCCTGTCATCATCGTCGAAGAAGACGTTGTTGAGGCCCCTTTGCGGGATCTCGACCGTAGGGGGATTCTCCTTCTCGATCTGGCCCAGCACGTCCTTGGCCATCTCCATGAGCCTTTTTTCCGTCTCATTCATCCATATCGCCCCCTTCGCTTTCCTGAGGTTCCTCCTCTTCCTCGCTATCCACTATCATGTTATACTTTCCGTTTATTATGTTCTCCAATGACCGTTCGATATTGGAGCTCTCAGAGCCGGTCAGCTTTGATATGGACCTGGCGGTTTCCGGCACATATCTCAACAGGGTGTTGATCCTTGATTTCCTTTCGTATATCCTTCTTTTTCCCGAAAGGAATCTGGAGAGCGCCCTGCCGGCGTCCATGATGGCGTTCCTTATCTCATAATACACCTCTTCCTCATAGGCCACCGCCTGCTTGCCTGCCGATGTGTATGGAACATGGGTGGAGACCAGATTGATGAATATCGTCAGAGGCGAGCTATCTATGTCCCTGATGCCGTATCTCTTCCAATCAACGCTTTTCACCGCCTCTGTCATTGCACACCCCCCCTGGTCGAATATCAGTGGGGCCCTGTTGGCATATCTTATTACATCGACTCCCTGCTTGCCTGACCTGCCACCATACGCAAGTCCCACCTCAGTTACGAACAGAATGCCCCCGCGGTATGTTTGGGGCGCCCTGGTGATGGTGTGTGCGAACTCGGGCGTGAGCGTCGATTCCAGTCCTTTCTTTATCTCCTCGCCGCCGATCGGCCTAAGTCCCTCTGTCGGCGGAGCGAAGAACTTTATGGACTTGAAGCTCTTCACTATTTTTTCCGCATCCTCCCAAGTGAGCCTGTTGGGGGCCATCTTTCCAGATATTCCCGCACTCTTCACTACCTCTTCCGCCTTTGAGCCTGATATCCTGACAAAGTCGCTTGTAAGAAAATGGAGAAGATTCTTCTTTTTCGTCATCGATCCCATTGTCACTAGGTCATCTGGCGTCATGCCATAGGGGTGCGGCTTGATAGGTTGGGGCGGTTTGGGTATTATATTCGTGCTTCTCTCATACAATATCCTCGTGCCATCCGGTTCTATGAATGTGATCCTAGAATGGGGATTTGATATTGATGTCATCCTTAGATAGTTATATGGCGAGTACCTTGATTTGTTATATATCACGTTCTTGCATTCCAGGGAGATGATGGTCCCCCTCCATCCCCACTTGTTCTTGATCTTCTCCTTCTCCAGTATCTCTCCAAGATTGTTCTTCACGTCCAGTTGCACCAAGGCCTTGATTATTGGCCCCTTCCCTGTGGATGTGTAAACTGTTGTTGGTTTTCCTGTGGTAACTTGGGAGAACATGACAGCCCCGGAAACGCCTATGCCCTGCTGGCCCCTTGATTGTATATTTCTGTGCGCCTTGGAACCGGCAAGCATCCTGCCGAACACCTGTGGTATGAATCTGAGGGGTATGCCCGACGCATTGTCCTCCATGGTGACCCTGTAGTGCTCGTTCCCCAGCTCATTTATCCTCACTGAGAGGTCAGGGAGGATACCAGCTTCTTCGCATGCGTCCAAGGAGTTCGTTATACCTTCATGAATTATGGTGGTCAGGCTTCTTATCTTGCCCGTATACCCCAGCATGGCAGCGTTCTTTTTGAAGAACTCTGAGATGCTCTGCGCCTTAAAATCCTTGAATAGTTCATCAGCATGCTTTACCTCTTGCATAAAATCCCCTTTTATTAAAATAGACCATAATTGTACATTTATATAACTTATTCCATGATTTTAATATCGGTTGCCATCAGGGCGGCAACAAATGGTTCCATCGCACAATATTTATTGTCATATTTCTCATTACCCTACATGAAAAATCTAACGATGACACTTTACAATTCATATGATAAGAATAGGGTCCACGATATACATCTCAGGAGCATCGCAAGGGCGGCACCCATATGCTACGCAACGCATTTCAACCTATGCCTTGTGGATTTTCCCTTCAAGGACCCCCGCTCGGAGGTCATAGGGAACACTACGATAGGCGAGGGGGGCAGATACCTTGAACTTTTGAACTCCAAGCAGGAATTCCTTTATGGGAACGATTTTGCCCTTCCACAGGAAAATATCGTCACAACATCTAAACCGGATGAAGAGAAGGCTGTGGAATTGATGGAGATTTTGGAGAAGATATATTCTGGTATGAAGGCCAACTTCATATTCGGGCTTGGCAGGAAGGGTCTGCCAAAAAAAGTGAGGAAAAGGGGCAGATACCACTTGGACATAACAGGCCAGGGGATCCCCTTTGAGACCTGCACCGCCATAGGGTATATACCCGCTGTTGTCGATACGTATCTAAAATGCAGAAGTAAGCTCCCTTAACACGGCCTTTGGGTCCTTGGACTTAACTACCCCAGATGCCAGAAGGACCCCTTCCGCCCCGAGCTCCACCGCCTTCGAGATGTCCTTGGAGTTCTTGACACCCGCCCCGCATAGGACGCTTACATTCCCATCGATGTTCTTTAATTCATCAACGGTCTTCGACACTATCCCTGGGTCTGCGCTTGTGACAGAGACGTCCCCCCCTATCAGCTCCGGGGGTTCTATGGCGACATAGTCTGGCCCCAATGATGCCGCTGCCTTTGACACGCCAAGATTATTGGTGCAGACACACGTTGTAATTCTGTTGTCCCTGCATCTCACGACCAGATCCTCCATGTCGAACAGAAGCTTTCTGCATTCGCTGTGATTTATCAGGGTGCCCGAGGCCCCAGCACCTGCCACGGCCTCTACCGTGGTATGCCCGGTCCTCCCTCCTGGTGTCACATCGTCTACCGACTGTGACCAGGCTGTGCAACCTGTTGTTGCTATAGTATTGGCAAGGTCAACCATCTGGGGGCATGCGATTATTTCAACGCCTGTCTCCTCTGAGACCGTTTTGCAGTCCCTGGCCAGTTGGATGCCCCTTTCTCCGCATACCTCGGAGTACGCCTTGAAGTTAACCACTATGAGAGGTCTTTTCACTACAGCACCTATTCCACTGACTCGAATCTGTCCTTTAGCTTGTTGAGGACCTTGGGCATTGTGGTGTACTCCATGTCCTCCAATGGGAGCCTGTGTGGTTCGAAGGGGCCGTGCCTTCTCATGTAGTCGGCTACATCCTTAGCTGTGTCCCTGGCGTTGTCAAATCCTGGATCGTCGAAAAGGTCAACCGGGCCGACCAGCCTGCCGTTGGCGATTTGGAATCCAAGTGCCACCACCCTTGGCGGCCCGTCGAATCTTGTACATTTCGCATTGCACTGGGCCACCGGCATGATAGGGCCGTTGTGGCTGCCCCTCATCCACCCCGATACGAGATGTGGGAATGAGAATGGTTCAAGTACTTCACCTAATGCGGGAAGGCCGGACTGGGCCCTTACCAAGGCTACAGGGTCGTCCTTTCCAACATAATCTCCAGCGATCTCATACAGCTTTTCTGTGGATATTGCAGATACTGCCTCGTCAATGGGCAGCTTTCCACCCTTTCTTGGAAATACCCTCTTTATGACATATCTGGACTTAGCACCTATCAGGGCCAAGAGGGAGTACATCTCCTCAGGACAGTCCATAAAGACCCTCTTGTGCTCCTTTATGTCCCACACCTCGAAGGTGTAGCCTTGGGTTGCACTTGGGTCTATTATCAGCCCTATGGTGTTGAAGGGGTCTGCGAACATCTTGTATATTGGAAGATTGAATGCGCCCGGCTCGGTCTTGTCCATGAAGAAAGCCACTATGGGTTCAGCCTTTCTTTCCGTGAACTCCAGCTCTGCCACACCGGGCCCCATGCCTTTCACGTTACCTGAGAAAGCGTCGGAGAGCAGGTCTTGCCCGGCGCCATAGAGTTTGAGCTCTTTTGCCTTCTCCGTACCTGTTATGAAGGTGTCCCATGCAAGTTTGTGGATCTCCTTGCTGTCAACACCCTTTCTGTGTGTCATGATGAGTTCAAGGTCGTCACCACAATTGGTAACGTAATAATCGATGATTTCATTGCCTTTCGCTTTTTCAAGTTCGTTTCTGGCTATTACTTTCAGTTCAGGATGAACAAGCGCGTGTCCTGGCCATCCGCCTATGTCTGCCTTAATTATAGAAACAGTTATTTTTTCGGTCATATCTTCACCCTTTTAGAGAGCTAATTAGAACACATTTTCACAATAATAAAAACTTTACGTATAATGTGCTTTTTTATCCTAAATTATGGTCTTTTTTACCACTTAGAAATGCATCATTTCACAAAGATAATTTTATATAATATATTTGGTGCAATATGTTCAATAAAAAATGAAGGGTTCCCATGCAGTATCAATGGACTAGCTATTCACTTCTGGCACTGATATCTGCTACCATGTCCTTGGTACTATTATTCTATGTCCTCAAGAGGAAGAAGGTACCTGGTTCAATAAGTTTCATGGTCCTGATGCTGGCCATTTCGCAGTGGTCCCTATGCGAATTCACCCACATACTCTTTACCGACCTTGACATGATCCTTTTCTGGTCCAAGTTCTCATATGTTGGCATTGTGATAGCTCCCGTGGCTTGGTTTAGTTTCGCAAAAATCTACTCCGGGAAGGATAAGATTGCCTCATCCAGCAATAGTATCTACTTATTATTGATAATACCACTTATCACATTGGTGATGGTTTTCACCAATCAATACCATTCTTTGATATGGGACAACATAGCTCTTGCTCAAAAAGGTTCCATCGTATACTACACAAAGGACTATGGTCTCTGGTTTTACATAAATATGCTCTATTCCTATGCACTATTGTTCTTAGGGACATACTATATCATAGACCCATTCACAATATCCTTCACCATATACAGAAAACAAAAGGTTTTTCTCCTGATAGGGATCGTTGTGCCTTGGATCGCAAATATTGTATACATAATGCAAGGATCTCCAATCTACAGTCTTGACATGACGCCACTAACGTTTTTGATATCCAGCTCTGTCATGCTCTATTCGTTTTTTAATTATGGTTTTCTTGACATTTTGCCGATAGCCCAGAAGAACATATTGGAGAACATCCGGGAAAGTGTTTTAGTGCTCGATCTTTCTAGGAGGATAGTCCACTTGAACAAAAGTGCACAAAAGCTCCTTGGTACAGATAAAACAAATCTCTATGGCAAGGATATCAATGAAGCCATGCCCAATTGGGATAGATTACAGCGTTTTTTGGGGAACATCGAGATTGAATCCCTTGATGGCCTGAGCGTTAGGGAGAAAATTGGGGACAAGTACTACGATTGCAATTTAACAGCACTCAAGCAGAAGAGAAATGTTCTCGGTTGTTTGCTCATAATTCGTGATGTTACCATGTCAGTGGACTATGAGAACAGGATAAGGAAATTGAACGAACACCTTAAGATTATCAACAAGATATTGCGCCATGACATCTCAAATCACTTAACAGTAGCAGCATTTTCCCTGGAGATGTTGAAAACTTCGGACACTGAGCTAAAGGATAGGTCCTTGAGGTCCATCTCCAAGAGCATCGACCTTATCAACAGGATGAAGGAACTAGAGATTTTCATATCCAAACATGGTTCGCTCAAGAAATACAAGATGTCCGATGTCATAAATGAGATAATAAAGGGGTATCCGGAGATATCGTTCAATGTAGAGGGCGATTGCACGGCCATGGCCGACGAAGCCATTTTATCTGTCATAGACAATCTCATTAGCAATGCCAAAACACATGGCAAGACCGATAAAATCGATATTGAAATAGGGATTGATGGAGATTTATGCATTATTAAGGTCATAGATTACGGTTTGGGCATACCCGACAAGGTCAAGGACAACATATTCAACGATGAGTTCAGCTATGGTGACAACAAGGGGTCCGGCATCGGGCTTTTCATTGCAAAAAAGACAATGGAGAGGTATGGTGGCGACATCATGGTTTCTGACAACATTCCTCAGGGGATGATCTTCACTTTGCTATTAAGGCGGCAATCTGTCAAAGAAGATGGACCATACTAAATCTTTATAAACGAGCCTCTTATACGATTTTCATGTTTAAAGTAGACATGCACGTCCACACCCATTATTCCTATAAGGATGGCATCAACAGCCCAGAGCAGATGATAAGGGCTGCGGAAAGAAGGGGTCTTGACGGGATAGCCATAACAGACCATGACAATCTTGAAGGTGCCTTTGAGGCTCAGTCTGTGAAAACAGGTTTGCTGATAATAATCGGCTGTGAGATATCTTCTACTGAAGGTCACATTCTGGCTTATGGCATAGAGGAGAGCATTGAGAAGGGGCTATCTGCGATGGACACCATAGAACAGATACATGGTCAGGGCGGGATCGCTGTGGCTGCGCATCCGTTTGATCATAGAAGGAGCGCTGTGGGAGATCTTGTCTACAAGCTCCCATTCGATGGCGTAGAAGCTTTGAACGGCCATTTTGTCAATGACAAGGGCAGGACAAAGGAAATATGTGAAAAAAACTCGTTCAACATGGTCGCCGGAACCGATGCCCACATGGCCAAGGAGATAGGCTCTTGCTATACCATATTTAACAATATAGATGATGTCTATGAAGAGATAAAAAATGGCAGGACCACTATAGCCGGCAGTCCCGTGTCCATGTTTACCTTGTGTGAAAAGTGGTTTAGAACAAATATGCTAAGGCAAGGATTGTTCGATTAATTATATTTTAATAATATAATTTTGCCCAATATTAATTCATCCCATATATTATAGCTTATATATTACTAATATTACACATTTTATTATATATTCTTATAATATTAAAAATATGAAGTCATTTACATGATAGACATAGTATGCAAATAAATTATCACCAAAAAAGCATTATTGCCATATTTTTCTATTTTTAGATATAAATTATGTTCAATGGATAGGAAATATATATGATATATAATTATATCGGCATATCATACTCTTATATGTAAAGATACTTTTTATGGTCGGATTTATGTGAATATAAGTGGCACATATTAAATAATCAAATCTTAATGTATATTTTATTACTGTATTTCTCATATATTGTTTTTTTAATAGATATTATATCTTTATTTATTGTTTATTTAACAATTATATTATATATTATTTCTTTTTTTTAGAAAATAAAACCATTAATTATATATAAGCAAAAAAAATTGATGAAAATATAATATTTAACTACATATAACTGATTGGTGTATTTATGGCCGAGGTAAAATTAGAAGGACTTTACAAAGTATTTGGAAAGGATACTGGAACCGCCTTGAAGTTGGCCGAAGAGGGCTTGTCCCGTGCGGAGATAAGGGACAAGACCGAAAAGACCGTGGCGCTAAACAACATTAATCTGGAGATCCAAAAGGCTGAAATATTTGTTGTCATGGGCCTCTCTGGCAGTGGAAAATCGACCCTTATTCGTTGCATAAATAGGCTCATAGAACCTACGAAGGGAAAGATACTGATAGGCGAGGATGAGATCGACATATGCTCACTTGACGAGAGCTCCCTCATTGACCTGAGAAGGAAGATGTTTGGAATGGTATTCCAAAGATTTGGACTCCTTCCGCACAGAACTGTCCTAGAAAACGTTGTATTGGGCTTGGAAATACAGGAAAAGGCGGCAGAAGAGATGGACGAGAGGGGCAAGGCCGCCCTGAAGGCCGTAGGCTTGGAAGGATGGGAGGATAGCAGGATATCTGAGCTTAGTGGCGGTATGCAGCAAAGGGTAGGTCTCGCAAGGGGCCTGGCCGTGGACCCCGAGATACTTTTGATGGACGAGCCCTTCAGCGCTTTGGATCCCCTGATAAGGCAGAACATGCAGGAGGAGCTTCTGAGGATCCAGAAGAAGATGAGAAAGACGATCATATTTATTACACACGACCTTGAGGAGGCTGTAAAATTGGGGGACAGGATAGCCATTTTGGGCGATGATGGAAAGGTCTTGCAGATAGATACGCCCGAGAACATATTGCTCAACCCAAAGGATGACTTCGTTGCAAGATTCGTAAAGAACGTGGACAAACCCAATGTAATAAAAGTGGAGAACATCTTGAAGATGCCGTCCATGACCTTTAGGCCCGATATGGGACCTAAGGAAGCGCTTGACATGATGAAAGAGAAGGATATTGGTCATGTGTATGTCGTGGACGAGCATGGGACATATCACGGCATACTTACGATCGAATTGGTTTCAGAGGCTTTGACAAAGGATTCTGAGGCCATTTCAGGGTATCTTGAACATATCAAGGCTGTGGATCAGGTTAAGTCCTTGAGCAGCGTGCTGCCGATGCTTATAACATCCCCATATCCGGTGCCTGTTGTAAACGAGTCCGATATCTTTGTGGGATTTATCAATGAAGCAGATGCCATATCCATCCTGAGAGGGAGGAGATGAGGAATGATGCAAGAGATCTTTGACATCCCGCATCTTCCAATAGGTGAAAAGCTAGTATCGGGCATTGACTATCTAAGCGATCATCTTGATTTCTTATTTGACGCCATAAGCATCATTATCAAGAGCATGGTGGGATTTTTCGATAGCATAATGTCCTATCTGCCACCAGTGGTGTTGGCAGCCATAATACTGATCATAACTTGGCGTACGGCTAAGCTCAAGGTGACCGCCTTCACTGCGGTGGCCTTGGCGATAATATACAGCATGGAGCTATGGGACATGACCATTCAGACGGTCGCCTTGATATTTGTTGCAACGATCATAGCCTTGGTATTGGGTATACCAATAGGGATCCTAAAGGCCAGGAACAAGACGTTCTCTGTTATCGTTGAACCTATTCTTGACTTTATGCAGACGTTGCCATCACTGTCATATCTTATTCCCGCGGTTCTCTTCTTCGGAATTGGGAACTCGCCAGGCGTCATAGCTACCGTCATATTCGCCATGCCGCCGGCAATAAGGCTGACTTGTCTTGGTATCGAGCAGGTCTCTAATGAGATTGTGGAGGTAGGCAAGGCCTTTGGCGCCACATCCCGCCAGATATTGATGAAGATAGAGCTGCCATTAGCGATGCCGTCCATTATGATGGGTGTAAATCAGACCATAATGCTTGCGTGCTCGATGGTCGTCATAGCAGGTTTCATCGGTGCTGGAGGTCTTGGAGGCGTCATAATATCCGGACTTCAGAGATATAGCCTTGAGGCAGCGCTCGAGGGTGGCATCTCTGTTGTGTTTCTAGCGATAATACTTGACAGGATCACATCAAAGATCGGTGTGAGATATGATCATAAGAAGAAGTAAGGAGGATGAAATAATAAACAACAAGAAAAGGATCGCTTCCGCAGCATTATTAGTATTGCTTGTGGGAAGCGTTTGCATGATGTCGGGTTGCATAAGCTCCGACTCTGATGAAAAGGGAACAGTGAAGTTTGGCCTGCCGCCGTGGCCAGGTGTAACGGTCAAGTCCGAGGTCGTCAAGATAGTACTTGAGGACATGGGGTATGAGGTTGAGCTCAACTCGCTGGATGCGGGTGTTGTCTATGCACAGATGGCAGAGGGCGAGCTTGACGTATGTCTTGCCGGATGGCTGCCAGTGACACACGAAGCATATTGGGAAGAGTACGGCGATTCGCTTGAAATGGTTAATATAAATGTCGATACCACTTGGTTGGGAATAGCAGTGCCAACATACGTATACGATGCTGGTGTGACGACCATATATGATCTTGAGGATTATGCATCTGAATTTGACAATAGGATCGTTGGCATAGAACCAGGCGCAGGCATATCCAAGTCCGTTGAGACGGCCAAGGAAGCGTATGGGCTTGATTCAATTGAGCTTCTGTTCAGCAGCACTCCGTCTATGATGGCAGAGGTTGACTCTGCCATCGACGATGACGAGTGGGTAGCATTCACGATATGGGAACCTCACTCAGCCTTTGCAATGTTCGACATTGCCAAGCTCGAGGATGACCAGGGAATATTTGGCGGCGGTGATGTTGTATACACAATAGCCAGAAATGATTTCGCTGATGATTTCCCCGAGGTATATGAGTTTCTGCAGAAGTTTGCTGTAGATCCAGACGTTCAGAGCGCGTGGATCCTGCAATACAGCGACCTTAACAGGCCCGCTGCCGAAGTTGCCCAGGAATGGGTGGACAATAACCAGGACCTTATATCAGAATGGACCTCTTAAGGGTCCTTATATTTTATTTTTTTCAAAAAAGGAGATCGAGGCCGAATTGGCCATAAGATGAATATTTTAATCAGATATCTTTTTGTAGAGATTCACCATCTCAATTGCTGAAAGCGCTGCATCAAATCCCTTGTTGCCCGCCTTTGTACCGGCGCGTTCTATAGCTTGGTCAAGCGTATCTGTCGTGATAACGCCGTATATGATGGGAACCCCCGTCTCCATAGAGGCATTTGCTATGCCCTTGGAAACCTCTGCCGCCACATAATCGAAGTGAGGGGTGTCTCCACGGATGACGGCGCCAAGGCAGACGATCGCATCATGCCCGCCGCGAAGGGCCAGCCTCTTTGCTACGGATGGTATCTCAAACGCCCCTGGCACCATCACTACGTCTATGTCGCCCTCTGAAGCGTCATGTCTCAGTAGGCAGTCAATGGCGCCCTCCTGGAGCTTTTTCGTGAACAGCTCATTGAATCTGCTCATTACTATTGCGAACTTGAATCCTCTTGCTGAGAGATTTCCTTCAATGATTTTCATTTTTCACACCTATTGATCTTTCAATACCTAACATATGCCCGAACTTCTCTTTCTTAGTGACCAGATAGAGATAGTTGTCCTTTCCGATCCCTGTTTCTAGAGGCACTCTCTCAACATATTCTATGCCGTGTGTCGAGAGCCCGGACAGCTTATCGGGATTGTTGGTCAGCAGTTTCACGCTTTTGACACCAAGGTCCCTCAATATGGAGGCGGCTATATAGTACTCCCTGAGGTCCGGGGGGAATCCTAGGGATATGTTGGCCTCGTAAGTGTCCTGCCCTCCATCCTGCAGCTGATATGCCTTTAGCTTGTTGTGAAGGCCTATTCCCCTGCCCTCCTGCCTGAGATAGACCAGAACCCCCTTATCCGATTCGCCGAGCATCTTCATGGCCTCTCTAAGCTGTTCACCACAATCACATCGCAGGGACCCTAGGGCATCGCCTGTAAGGCATTCGGAATGGATCCTTACCAAAACGCCGTAACATCCTTCCACCTCCCCCTTGACCAATGCAATGTGGGACTCGCCCGTAACAACGTCCCTGAAGCATATCCCTTTAAAATGGCCATATTTGGTTGGTGAATCGAACTCGGCATCCCTATGGGCAAGACGTTCCCTCTTTCTCCTGTATGCGATAAGTTCCTTGATCGTGACAATGATCAGAGAGTGCTCAGAGGAGAACTTTTCCAGATGCTCCATGCGCGCCATGGTGCCGTCTTCGTTTATGATCTCACATATCACGCCCATTGGTTGAAGGCCTGCCATCCTGGCAAGGTCCACTGAGGCCTCCGTGTGTCCGGGCCTTGCTAACACGCCGCCCTTTCTGGCCCTAAGCGGAAATATATGGCCCGGCCTCCTAAGATCGCTGGGGCAGGAGTTGGGATGGCAAAGTGTTTTTATGGTCTTGCACCTTTCATGTGCAGAAATGCCGGTCCCTGTTTCCACGGCGTCCACGCTCACACCGAATGCGGTGCCGTTGGGGTCTGTATTGTTTGACACCATCTGTGGGATATCGAGTTCCTCCATCCTTTTGCTTTCCATGGGGACGCATAGGAGCCCCTTTCCGTGTGTTATCATGAAGTTTACGCTCTCGGGATTAACGTGGTCGGCGGCCATTACAAGATCTCCTTCGTTCTCCCTGTCC
>Ga0272441_10008321_pt1 | contig 16464 bp, 12 predicted proteins | sample SSMProp6N_FD_193582 | JGI IMG/M metagenome (GOLD analysis project Ga0272441, IMG submission 193582) | Marine sediment archaeal communities from Little Sippewissett salt marsh, Falmouth, MA, United States - SSM-Prop-6N | ecosystem: Environmental > Aquatic > Marine > Wetlands > Sediment ... | reverse complement strand
TGAGCGGTGGATACGGAAGCCGTCTCCGCCGGAACCGTAGTACTTGTAGGCGCTGTTTCAACGCTTGCGGACACGTTTGATGCCGGTGTTTGTTCAGCAGCGGCGGGGGACGTTCTTCCGGGTGAGGAGCGCGCTGAAGCTTGCGCCGGCCGTTCTGACGAGGAAGCGGACTGAACCCGGGATTCCGGAATTGGCTCGGTATTCACCGGCGGTGCGGGCTCCGGCTGTGGGAGAGGCTCAGGCTCCCGCTCCGCCACCGGTTCGGGCTCTATAACGGGTTCGGGCACTACTTCCGGCGGTGTGGTCTCAATCTTTGGCGGGGGTATCTCCCATGACTCAGGTTCCTGGAGAGAGACCATTACGGTGAGCTCTCCGTAATCTTTCGCCTCCGCCGGATTAAGAATATCGAGCCAGGCGGTAGCGGCAAAAAGCCCGGCATACAGGAAAATAGCGATTGCCGTGGAAACCGCGAGTCTTTCCTTATCGGTCTGTATCATAACTCCCTGTCCGTGGCATCCTCCCGGAGCTTGAGGCTCACCCCGGTAAAGCCGTTTTTGCGGAGGATATCCAAAACCGTGATCATAAGGTCATACGAAACGTTCTCATCGCCTTCAACCACAACAGACTCGATTTGATCTTGCTGTTCCTCCGAAAAGGCGGCGACAGCTGCGCCTAAGTCATCGAGAGAATAACCGTCTCTATTTATAAAAATCTCTTCTTCAGATGCGATTGTTACCACCATCTCGGTCATGATGATCGGCTCGGCGGTGGTTGACGAAGGCAGTACCAGCTTGATTCCCGGGGTCATCATAAACGTGCTTGACACCATAAAAAATACGACAAGTTGAAAAACAACGTCTATCATCGGTATGAGATCTACTCTGGCTTCAGGGCTCAAACGGCGCTGGAAACGCATTTACTCGCCTCCGCTTTTAAGAAGCAGTAAAAGCTCGCTCACACGGTTTTCAAGCCGGATAATGATATGGTTCACCCGGCTCACGAGACTGTTGTAGAAGATGATTGCGGGGATAGCGACAACAATACCCGCGGCGGTTGTAAGCAGAGCCTCGGCAATGCCGCTTGCGAGCGCCATTGGGTCTCCGCCTCCCGCAAAGGATCCCAATACGCCAAAAGCCTCTATATTTCCCGTAACCGTACCCAGAAGACCAAGCAAAGGCGCGATATGCGCTACCGTGCCGAGTGCCGGCAGGAATCTTTCCAGATTTGGGATCTCGAGATTGGCGGCATTCATTATCGATTCCTTGATCTCCGACTCCGAATACTGCCGGTGATCGATACCGACTTTCATGAGATTTGTAATCGGTGATTGGCTATTATCACAGATGCTTGCGGCCTCGTCGTAATGCCCTTTTTCCAGAGCGGCACGCAAGCGGTTTATCATCTGTTCTTCATCAACGCGAATTTTCCTAAAATATATCAGCCGTTCTACGATGATTACCGCGGCAACCAGGGACAAAACAAGAATAAGCCCCATGATAACGCCGCCTTTTTGCAGCAATTCCAGCATTCGACCCTCCTAGAGCGAAATATTCGTCCCGAGAAATACCTGTAAACCGGGCGCCTCGTACGGCGTCCAGTACATTCTTCCTCCGGAAACAAAAGGTGCTAATGGATCCAAAACGTAAAGGTTCAATCTGACACTTTCAGCCAATCTATAGTATGCGTTGAGCTCCAGCTGTGGAATATATGAATATCCCCCAATCAGCGGCATAGAAACATCAAGCCCCGCGCCAAAGGTGTCTTCCCGCTGACTGTAGGAAATACCGGCGCTAAGGCTATGAGACGGGGCAAAGGGATGATCTGACAAGAAACGCCCGTCCCAGCCGAGGGAGAAATCAAACTCTCGTTCTATACTATAGCGAAGGTCTATACCCGTGCGCAGATCCGCCGTATTGCGCCGGCTCTCGAGCGCGAACAGACCGGTTGTTTGGGATAGCGTGGGTGCTACTGCATCGGCGTTTTCAAGATACGAGAAATCTATGTCCGCCGAGGCAAATAAGCCTCCTAGAAGACGGGCCTGAGTATCAGCATATGCAAACCAGCCGTATTCCGCAATCGAAGAGTCCGAAACATCTACAAACGAATAGGTATTGTATAATTCACCATAGGTCGGGTAACCGATCCTATACCCTCCTCCCGCTTCAAAGGCAAAGGCATCAGAAGGCTGCCAGGTTCCCGTCACGGAGAATGGAAAGTAAAACGAAAGAAGTTCGAGCCATGTCACTCCGGCAACCAGCTCAAAATTGACGGTCTCGCTCACTTTGAAAAGCGACGAGATATCAAAATCAAACGTATGAGAGGCGGTTTGCCGGTTTAAGAACATATATTCGACCGATGTCGCGAGATCGACATACCGGGTACTCCACCCAAACCCAAAGGCCGAATCGATACTCAGTTCGTTGTGTATCAAAGGCTCCATTGACGAAAGGATCTGTTGGGCGTATCTCGTATCAATGGTTCCGGTAAGGAGCAGGTTCTCCGCCGGCGGATAGGCCACTTCGCCCACACCGTGCACCTGTCTGTTGGTGAGTGACTCATATTCACCGATACGCTGCAGACCATCCGAGAACTCTGCGATTCCGGCTTGCACGCTTATATCGACCTCCCCGGAGGTATGTGAGATGCTTCCTTCCAGTAGGTCCTCGCTATGATAAAAACCCGACCCGGCCGAACGGAAACCATATCCGTCAATCTTGTCATGATAAAATCGCAGGTCAAAACGCGGATCGGGACCAAGCCGATACAGAGTCAAATCCCCGCGCACGTGACTCATGGATCCGACGGCTATCTCCCCTTCACTGAAAATATTGGCAGTTCTTTGCGTAACCGGGCTTCCGCCGGGAACGACGGCTAACTGATCAGGATAGGGAATATCGAATCGCTCCTCCGGCAGGAAGATTTCTTCAGCCTGCGGGAGCGGGATATCTATCTCCGGCAGAAGCTGTATATCCTCTTCGGGTATGACCGCGCTTATTTCTTCAACCTGCAGATCCTCCACCTCGAGGAGAGTGGGCGGAAGCACGATGCCCGGCTCATCGGGCTCGGCATCCTGCGCCGAAACAGCCGCCGGCGCACATATGGAAACCATCAGCACCGCCGCGGTTAACACGGCAGCGTTTAGCTTGAGCGGCTTGTAGTTATTCATTTTGGCCTCCAAGAAGCTTTCGCCCCTCGTCAATCCACGGCGATGACGGGAACAGCGACTCGATTCTCCCTACAAGCTCCTCGGCATCATCTCTATTTCCGGAGATAACCGCCATTTCCGCCGCCCGGTAGAGCGCCTGGGCTGAGAAATCCTTGTCCTCCGGGTAAGTCAGTACGGTTTGTAGAAACGACTCCGCGGCTTTCTCGAGTTCATTCTTACGATAGTAATATTCGCCGTACAGGTAGTAAGCTTTTGCCGAATATTCGGGGTCGATATCCCCGTAGCTTATTAACTCGTCGAGAAGTTCGGGAGCCAAATTTTGCTTTGAACCGCTCTTGTAAATGTAAACCCGCGCAAGCTCATACATCGCCTCACGTCCTTCCTGCGTTTCAGGCCCTTTACGGCTGATAATCGCCGAAAGTTCGGCTTCTCTTTCCCCCTGCCCGAGAATCAGAAATCTCAGCTTTTCGGTTCGCAGCTCCGCAGACACGGCCTTTGCTTCTTCGGGATACACCGACAAAAGCTCTCCGTAATAGTTCAGAGCTTTTCTAAAATCACCGCTTTCTTCGTATATCTCCGCCGTCCGCAGCAGCGAATCCGCGCGAAACGCGCTATCCTTATAACCGTCTATTAGTTTTTCCCATAGCAGCACCGCTCTAAAGGCTTCACCAGATTCAAATGCGGCAAGACCGCCCCAATAAAGAGCCGCATCGTAGAGAGTACCGCTCGGGAACTGAATTCTGTATTCATAAAACGCATCTCTTGCATCTTCATAACGTCCCGCCTGGAAAAGCAGTTCTCCTCTACGGTACATGCCCTCTTCAGCCAGCGAGCTCGTGGGAAACTCCTGAAGCACTTTCAAATAATACTCCACGCTCACATCAAGCTGATCGAGAGCCGCCATCGCGCCCGCATACTCATACAGGGCATCATCCGCGAGATCCTGATTAGATTCGCCAAGATAGATATTCTCAAAGAGAATCGCTGCCTCTTCAGCCTTGCCCTGCTGAAACAAAGTTTTGGCATACATGAAATCGCCTTTTGTCTGCAATACCGGGTCCGCGCTATCGGACATTTTAAGCAGATATCTTGCCGCCTGGCTGTAGCGTGCCTGGACAAACGCACACCATCCCGCGAGATACGAAGCCCTCGCCTGCAGCTCATGATCCGGCGCCCCGTCTATCAACGCTGCAAAATCGACTTCGGCCTCCGCGTATTTTCCGGACCGATAGTAGGTCCATCCCCTGTAATATAAAATGTAAGGATATATCTGTAACAAATCGGCGTCTTGTACCTGACGCAAAGTCAGGCCTGCAAGCGTATCTCCGGCTTTCTCATACTCCATCTTTGAGATATACGCAAGCCCGAGCATATACCGGGAGAGAAGGAAATACGGCGACGCGGTATCGGCAAAGGGGCCGGTATCGAGTACGGCTTCAACCTCCGAAATCACCCGGTCAAAACCTCCAAGCCTGAAATGCAGCTTGATGAAATCCATCCTGGCGCGGTGATCCTCCGGGACCAGCGGTAAGTATTCACCCAGCGTCTGAACCGCCGGCTCCAATTGGCCGATCTCCTTGTGCAGGATCGACTTGAGCAGCAGAAATCTGCTTGTGAACGCACCGCCGCGCGCATCGCTCAGAATATCATCGACAAGAGTAAGGGCCGCCGGAAATTGCTCCAGCCTGTAAAGCGCATATGCTTCCTGATATGCGGCTTCTGCGTATGTAGAGGAATCCTGATACTCGGATAGAAACTGGGAAAAAACGGTGGAAGCCTTGAGCCAGTTGCCGTACTGCAGATAAACGGTGCCGATCTTGTAGAGAATCAGCTCGCGTCTATCGGTAGAGTAATCAAGAAATGTTTCAAGATATCTCAAAGCGCCTTCCTGGCTGCCCCGAGTCAACTCGATTTCCGCAAGATACACCGCGACTAAGCCTGAAATCTCTATTTTCTCACGCATGTTCCAGATACGTTGAAAATACGAGCGGGCCAGATCCATCTTTCCCAAAAGAAAATTTTCGATGCCGATTCTCAGCCAGAACTCCGCAAGTACATCACCGTAGCCGGCGAGGACCGTTTCCGCATCCAGCACTATCTTCTGAAGCGCCTCGTCATTTCCGGTGGTGGTATAGTAGGCAAACAACCGTTGGAATGCGATAGAAGATATCTCAGGCGGGGCGCCGGCCAGTGTTACGTACAAATCCTTTGCCTCGTCATACCGTTCGAGATTCCACAACGCCTCGGCTCTGTAGAGCTCGATACGCCGGGCTTCTTCAAAATCGGGTTCAAGCGGTTCGTCGGTTATCTGCAGAACTCTTTCGTACAGGCCGTTCTTTACATAGAGCGACGCGAGAGAGATAATCGCATCCGCCGCATAATCGGCGGAAATCTCTTCGGCGGCAAGCTGCTCCAGGATATCTATCGCAGTATCGTAGTTCCCGAGTTTTGTCTCACAAACCGCGAGATACATACTCGCCTGGCCAAGAAGGCTCGGCTCGCCTGCCTCCAGGAACTTCCGGAGCGATTCTGCGGCAAGAGAGTACTCTCCGTTGTTATATTCTATAACGCCTCTCCAAAAAGGAACAAACGCTATAAACTGCGTCGATTTGTACCTGTCTTCAATTTTCTTGAAAAGCGAAAGGGCTTCCTGCTGATCTCCGAGTCTGAACATACAAACCGCTCTTCTGAATTGAACATCGGAAATAAGCGGTGACCTCGGGTATTCGTCGATCAGCGCGTTGTATCTGTTGAGTGCAACCGCGTATTCCCGTAATCTAAACCTGCTCTCAGCTTCCTGATACAGTTTTACGTCGCTTTTCTGCGCGCTTACCGTTACCGCGATACCCGGCAAAATCAGTACTGCCAAGATAAGCGCTCTTAGGTATTGTTTCGGTTTTTGCACACGTCCACCTCAGAAGTATCCGTAGTATAAGCAAAGGGTATATCAGTCGTTTGTAAAATTCAACGTTGGCGGAGAATAGCCATCGGATACTGAAACACGTACAAGATGGATATGATCTCCGGAGTAGCGATCTTCAATCGATTGCATGCTTGTCTCACGGTTTCTTTCCATAACCGCAATCCTGAATATTCCATCGCCGTCAAAATAGGGAAAAAAGAGCGCGATATGTACATGCTGCTTGAGAACCGGATCGACCCCAAAGTCGCGGTTAACCGAACCTATATAGACGGTGCCCGGCTCTGTCCGGGAGAGAAAATAGAGAACAAGTTCAAGGTCTGCTGCCCTATACCCTACATCTTCGATGTATTCGAAAAACGGTACGGAGCGAACATCCGCGTCCTCAGGGCCCGCGTCACGGCCGGTATTGAGGGAAAGCATCATCGTGGCCAGATTCCTCGACCAGTCAAGACCAAAGTACGGGTCTCTGTCATCTTCATAGTTTTCGCTCCAAGCGTTACCTCTAAAGCCAATATGCTTTTCTTTAAGCGATTCAATCGAAAGAAGCAGACCCGTCTTTTTCTGATACAACCCGTCAACCACCCATTTGGAAAAACCCGAACAGTTGAGACCGCCGGTCGGTTTGATAGCTAGGGTATCGATATAGCGATACACGCCGTCCAGGTCCATTGCTCCATCATCCGAGTCGGCGAGATGTACAATTTCGGTGCGCAGACTCTCTACCATGGCCTGCACGGCACCATCCCCCGGCCTCTGCGAAAGCGGTGAAAGAAGCTCCCAGGCGACTTGGGAATTAGATAATTCGACAATTCTGGAAAACGGTTCCAAAGCTATTCGCTCGATAGGCATCGGGAGAACAACCTGCCTGTACAGCAGTCGGTCAAATAGATATACATCCATTGTCGAACGTTTGCCGGCCGGATGGATCCTGACAAAACTGCCCGGTTCGCTCCTAATGAAGACTTTTATCTGGGTAAAATTTCCATTTTCATAATCCCGCTTTATGACGTAGCTCCCGCTGCTGTAGAGCGGATACTCGCCCTCCTCTTCGTTTGTAAAGACAAGATAGAACGAGTCATTCTGGCTTAATATTTGCATTGAAACTGTCGCCTCAAAGCCTGACTGGGACTCCACGATTTGCCCGAAATCGAGGATTTCATTCCGTGGTCCGAAAATGAGGTCACGGTACCGGAAACGCACCTCATAGTTCTCAGGAACCGGAAAACGAACGGAAGACGGATAGGCTGAAATCCAAGCAGCTGAGATCAGAAAAAAAACAACTATGAAAAGAAGACGACGATTTCTAACAGACATTCATTCCCCTAAAATAGCCCGATGTACTCCTATAATTATCGACAGGAATAGACCGATCAATCAGGGGTTGAATCGCCTCCTGTTAAGCCGTCTGATGGGCGGTCAATCCTCATAGAACGCGCCTTTTGAAGAAGCATAATCAACTCGCTTCGCAACGCCATGTAGAGAGCCTTTTTGTCCTGGCCTTTACCGGTAAACTCCTGCCAGATGAGTTTCCGCGCGCCCGCGACGGTATACCCCTTCTCGTAGAGCAAATATCGTAATCGAAATAAAATCTGAAGATCCGACCAGCTGTAGCGCCGGTGGCCGCTTAAATCTTTACGAGGGGCAAGCAGAGGTATTTCTCTTTCCCAATATCGCAAAACGTACGGTTTTACACCGATAAACTTGCACACGTCGCGAATTTGGAAACCCTCCATATCTCATCTACCCCGAATTTCAACAGAGATTGGAACAGAGTCCATCTGAAACTCCCGTCGCAGATTATTGGTCAGGTACGATACCCAGCTTGCGGGAAAACCCCTCACTTTATTCACATACAGGGCAAACTTGAGAGGATCGACGCTTGTCTGTGCAAGATATTTAGCGCGATACCGCTTTTTCCCGTAAGGAGGCGCGTGATGTTCAATCAATGTTCGAAGAAACTCATTGAGATCTCGCACCGATACCCGCCGCCGGAGTTGCTCGCGCACGCCTATCGCTGTATCCAGCAGCTTTGGCATACCCGTACCTTTGAGAGCGGAAATAGGGACGATCGGCGCAAAATCAAGCTGAGGAAATACAAACCGCGTTCGATCTTGTGCCGCGTTAAGCGCGTTTCCGACCTTACCGGTAATATCCCATTTACTAAGCACGATAATGACGCCGCGTCCCCGCTTCACAATCTGATCGGCAATTTTCTTATCCTGATCGGTGACTCCTTCCTGAGAATCGATAAGCAGCAATACTACATCGGCCCTTTTTACGCTCGAAATTGCCCGTGAAACCGAATAGTACTCGATAGCCTCCTGAATAGATTTCTTTCTACGAATTCCCGCGGTGTCAAGGATGGTAACCTCAACATCCTTGTAGGTGAACGAAGACTCAAGTACGTCACGTGTGGTACCCGGCACATCCGATACTATGGCGCGATCAAAACCCACCAGCGTGTTGAGAAGCGTCGATTTCCCGGTATTTGGCTTGCCGAGTATGGCAAGACAAATTTCGTTCTTTTGCTCTTCGATTTCAAACTGTGTTTCTGCGTCTGTCTCCGGTAATCGCTTAACCAACGTCTCGATGAGCGTCGCGACATTGCGGCCATGTTCGGCCGAGATTGGAATAATGTTTTTGAAGCCAAGAGAATGGAACTCCCAGATGTTGCTTTCACGCTGCTCGTTATCCGCTTTGTTGACGGCAAGTATGAGCTTTTCCGAATAGGGCCTCAATTTTTCGACTAATTCCTCATCCTCCGGTGTCATCTGTGTCACCTCGACAAGAAGCAGCACAACATCGGCTTGCTCGATAGTCGATATGCTTTTCTCCGACACCAGTTCATAGATCCCTTCCGATCCGCTCTGATAGCCCCCCGTGTCGATGAGTACGATATCCCTGCCGGCCAGCGAGCAGACCGCCTCTACGGTGTCTCTGGTAACACCCGGTGTGGGATCGGTAATCGAACGGCGGCTGCCGACAATTCTGTTGAACAGCGTAGATTTACCGACATTCGGCCGGCCGACTATCGCGATACGGGGAAGAGAAACTCTACGCTGTGACGATATCGAAACGTTCATGCATCCACTTATTTACGTAATTGTCAATTTCAACAAAAGACCGCATTTCTGAAATTGTACCGACAAGTTCTTCCGCGTCCCATACCGACACAGTGCGAATTATTTTTTTCACTTCCGGTATAGAAAAAGCACTCATACTGTAACCATCGAGCCCTAGCCCCAGCAAAATCACGGTGGCAATCGGATCTCCCGCCATCTCTCCGCACATATTTGCGGGAATTCCTGCTTCATGAGCATGATCTATGACAACTTTAACCAGGCGAAGAACACCCGGATGAAACGGTTCGTACAGGTAGGCGATACGCTCATTTCCGCGGTCCACAGCAATTGTATATTGAATCAGATCGTTTGTTCCAATTGAGAAAAAGTTTACTTGCTTAGCCAAAATGTCGGAGGTAAGCGCCGCCGACGGTGTCTCAATCATGATACCGACGGGGACATCATCAACAAAGTCTATTCCTTCCTTGTGGAGAGATTTTTTCGCGGTTTCGAGCGCCGTGAGTGCTTTCTCCAGTTCTTCTATTCCGGAGATCATGGGAAACATAATCTGCAGGTTTCCATGCACGGACGCCCGGAGAAGCGCTCGAAGCTGACTTATAAAGATCTCTTCATGGGAAAGACAAAACCGGATAGCTCGCCAGCCGAGAATTGGGTTTGCTTCGTTAACGTTTTTCACGCCGGCGATGGTTTTATCGCCCCCCAGGTCAAGGGTGCGGATGGTGACACTCTTCCCGCCCATTGCTTCAAGAACCCGTTTGTAGGCTTCATACTGCTCTTGTTCAGACGGCAGACTATGTGACCGGAGAAATAGAAACTCGGACCTGAAAAGGCCGATTCCGTCCGCGCCGTGAGCAACCGCCGATTCAGTTTCTTCGGGTACCTCGATATTCGCCATGAGTTTTATCAACTTTCCATCCGTGCTCTCGGCGGGAAGGTCGTTTAAGGTGAGCAGTTCCAGTTCGCGTTCATGGTAGGCTTTTAATGTATTTTGATAGTGCCGTTTTGTTTGGGCATCCGGTCTTACGATGACGACCCCTGTGTTGCCGTCAACAATGATATCGTCACCGGTTCTTGCTATCTGTGTTATTTCAGAAAGCCCTAGGACAGCCGGAATTTCAAAAGCGCGGGCAAGTATAGCTGTGTGAGAGGTTTTTCCGCCTGCATCGGTTGCGATACCTTTTACCTTTCCTTTATAAAGGCCAAGAGCGTCGGATGGAAGAAGGTTGCGTGTAACCAGAATCACCTCTTCGTCCAAATCCGCAAGCGATATTCGTTCTCTAAAAAGCAAATGATTCAGTACACGTTTCGATACATCATGAATATCGAGGGTTCTCTCCTTTAGGTACACGTCGTCTGAAGACTCCAATCTTTCTATCAGGCCTTCAATTTCCCGATACAGTATCCACTCAACATTCTTTAGATGCATTTCGAGATTTTTTTCAATATTTTTAGTAAAATCCGGGTCTTCCAGCATGAGCATATGAGCATCAAGAAAACGGCTTTTGTCTTCCGCGACACCGTTTGTGCTATCATCTTTTAGTGCTTGCAGCTCTTTTCTTGCTCGTTCGGTAGCTTCAAAGAAACGCCTTTTTTCGGTTTTCACCTCGGTCTTTGTAATAGCGTATTGGGGAACTTTGATGTTTTCATCGAGATAGTAGAAGACTATCCCAATTGCTATGCCCGGCGATGCGGAGATTCCAGTGAGCTTTTGCATTGTATCCTTGTCCTGCTCCTCTTCTCCTATTATATGGCACAGAGTTCCATCGGTATAGCACCGATGGGGCATGTAGTGTTCAGGTTGGTGTGCCGGGATAGGAGAAACGAAAATAACTATATTCGGTTTTGAATCCACTGTCAAATAATGTTCAGTTCATGCCGAAATAGATAACATGGGAAGAAAGAAATCCTCTATCGGCTGTTTATTTTGGACGGCCCTCGTTTTACTTGTTCTCGTTGTCTTCCTCTTTAACAGGAGTACCATTGAGTCCGTGATCGAAAAGACAGGTCTCCTGACTTATCTTAAGCGCGATAAGCAGCCGGATACCGACATTGTTGTAAAACGGACAGACGAACCTTCAAAAACACCGGAAACAGCGCCGGATGATCTTCCCGAATCACCTCAATTAGTACCTGCGGATGAATCTCAGGACGTGCAAACCACACCTGATATAGAACCTGAAACCATAGTCGTCACAGACGGCAGCACAGACGATGAATCAACTTCATCACTTCCGGAACCTAGCCGGAAACTGCGGCGCTCCCGCGTATTTTTTGTAAAAGTAGACGAAGCAGGGAAAGTGAATCTTACAAGCGTCGTACGTCCGGTGTATTACATCGACTCACCGCTTACAGACACGCTTCATTCGCTTTTAGGCGGCCTTTCCGCGGATGACGCGCGCGGCGGGCTGCTCTCGCTTGTACCTGAAGGTACCGAGCTACGCGGGATTACAATTCGAGATGAAACTGCATATATCGATTTTAACGAGTCCTTCCGGTTCAATGCCTTTGGTGGAGAGGGGTATACATCACAGCTCAAACAGATTGTTTTTACGGCTACGGAGTTCCAAAACGTAAAATCGGTACAGTTCCTTGTAAACGGAGAGAGAATCTCATACTTGGGCCCGGAAAGCCCGTATATCGGTGACCCTCTTTCACGAGAATCGCTCTGATTCTCTTAACGCCGTTTCTACCATCCAGGGAAATCCATCCGGTTTAGACGCATCCGGTCTGCTTATCAGCAAGAAAAACTCGCGATTTCCTTTGCGCCCGGCTATCGGTGACGGCACAACCGCGTGAACCTGAACATTTTCAAGGGTAAGTTTTTTACAAAGTTCAAGGAGAGCCCTCCGGATATCCGCGGTATTTCTCAAAACCCCATCGAATTTCTTATCATGCTTTGGCCATTCAAATTGCGGTTTTGCCAGTGCCAGCGCTCTCTTTTCAAAGGTCAGATCAAGAATTTTGGAGGCCGTAGACCGCAAGGACCGAAACGAGATATCGGCTACCGCCACATCAGGTGCAGGCTGTAACTCTGTGACGGTCATAATATTTGTCTTTTCAAAAACCGAGACTCTTGCATCTATCCGCAGAGAGTACGCAAGCTGATTGGTTCCCACATCCACAGCGTGGACATGTCTGGCTCCATGCTGCAGAAGACAATCCGTAAAACCACCGGTGGATGAACCGGCATCAAGAATGACCTTGTCCTTTACCTGGAAACCGGTTTGCTCCAACGCATACTCAAGCTTATCGCCGCCGCGCGAGACATATCGCTTTTCGGCAAACTCTATAGATGAATCCTCACTTACAGGAACCTTTGGGTCCCGCAAGCACTCGCCGTTGACCACTACTTCCCCGCAAAGTATGCGAGAATAGAGCATTTTCTGAGATTGTTCCGGGAACCTGCTTGCAAGGACATGAAGCAAGGCGCGTTTCTTCAAAACCCGGGGTACTCCGCAATCCGGCTGATACTCTGAGTCTTACCGTTTTTTGAAATATCTACGGCTACGCCTCGAATCACTCCAGGCATCTCAAGTACTTCCATTTTCAAGGGCATCTGTGTGAGCGAACGTCGGATTGAGATCTCCGGATCAACGCCTATAACGCTCCCGGTCGGCCCGGTCATCCCGAGATCGGTGATAAAGGCGGTACCTTCGGGTAATATCCTCTCATCCGCGGTCTGGATATGTGTATGTGTGCCGACAACCGCATTAACTTTGCCGTCGAGATAGAGCGCGAGCGCTTCTTTTTCCGCGGTGCTCTCGGCATGAAAATCTACTATGATGCCGTCGGCCGCATCCGATTGCGTGCGGATGATGCTTGATGCGGTATCGAACGGACTATCCAGATCATACATTTCGACACGGCCTTGCAGGTTGATTACGCACATTCGAAAGTCTTTTTTTGTTATCACGCAAAACCCGTTGCCGGGCACGTCCCCCGGGTAATTAGCCGGTCTGATTAGCTTCTCCGTGGAATCGAGATATTTATAGATTTCTTTTTTCTGCCAGATATGGTTGCCGCTGGTTATGACATCGACACCGATCGCGAATATCTGATCGGCCAAATCCGGCGTAATACCAAAACCACCCGCCGCGTTCTCGCCGTTTACTATTACAAAATCAGCGTTGTATTTCCTTATAAGCGATTTCAGACCAATAAAGAGGGCTCTGCATCCCGGTTGACCAACAATGTCACCCAGGATCAGAGCCGTGATTTTATCAGCCAATGTTTCTTCCGCTATCGAGCATATTCAACTATTCGAGTTTCCCTAATGATTGTAACCTTTATACGGCCGGGATAACGCAATTCGTTCTCAATACGCTGAGCAATATCCTTTGCAAGCTCCTTTGCATCGTTATCATTCACCTTCCCGTTATCCACCATTATTCGCAATTCTCTGCCCGCTTGAATCGCAAAACTTTTCTCAACACCGTCAAAGCTCTCGGCTATTCGCTCAAGGTTCTCCAAGCGCTTTATATAGTTGTCAAGAGTTTCTCTCCGTGCTCCGGGTCTAGATGCGGAAATCGCGTCAGCGGTTTGGACGATGACCGACTCAAGACAGGTAGGTTCCACATCCCCGTGGTGCGACGCTATTGCATTTATCACCCTTTCGTCTTCACCAAGCTTCCGGGCAAATTCCATCCCCAATTCTATATGGTTCTTATCGCCGTTGGTTTCAATGCCCTTTCCAATATCGTGGAACACAGCGCCCCGTTTGGCGATTTCCCGGTCGGCTCCGGTTTGAGCGGCAAGCATTCCCGAGAGAATAGCCACTTCCTTGGTATGAAGCAGAACATTTTGACCATAACTGGTCCTGAAGTGAAGCCTTCCAAGCGCCCGGATACCTTCTTGGGTGATGTTGTGGATCCCGAGATCAAAGAGCAGCTTTTCACCCTCATCTTGAACGATCTGGTGCACTTCTTTTGTGACTTTTTGCACAATTTCTTCGATTCTTGCCGGATGGATTCTTCCGTCGGCAATAAGCCGTTCGAGTGAAATCTTCGCAATCTCCTTGCGTACCGGATCAAAACACGAAATAACAACCGCTTCCGGTGTATCATCGATAATGATATCCACACCTGTCAAGGTTTCGAGTGTTCTGATGTTTCGCCCTTCCCTACCGATTATTCTGCCTTTCATTTCATCGTTTGGCAGGCTTACGGACGTCACCGTAATTTCCGACGTTATGTCGGTGGCAAGACGCTGTATCGTTGAGATCAGGATTTCTCTTGCTTTTTTCTCAGCGGTAACCTGTGCTTCTTGTTCTATCTTGTTTATGATTACCTGAGCATCATGCTTCGCTTCATTTTCCAGTGACTGAATAATTAAGTTTTTTGCCTCGTCTGCGCTGATCCCCGCGATTCTTTCTAATTCACTTCGCCATCGTTCTTCTTCATGCTGAAGTGTTTCTTCCCGTTCTGCCAGCTTTCCCTCGCGGTCGCCAATCGACTTTTGCTGACGCTCGATCTCTGTCGATTTTCTCTCTAGATTCTCTTCTTTCTGAATGAGTCTCCTATCGAGTCTCTGCAGCTCGCTTCGCCGTTCTCTAAATTCTTTTTCCTGCTGATTCCGCTCTTGAAGCAACGTATCCTTTGCTTCAATCAGCAGTTCTTTTTTTAAAGCTTCGGCTTCCTTAATTGCATCTTGAGTTACTCTTTCAGCCCTCTGCTCAACAGAAGAGAGTTGAAATCTGGCATAAAGCCATCTTATTAACCAACCTAGAAGAATACCCGCGAGGGGAAGTACAATGTACATTACTATTGTCATAACCTTCCCCTAGATAATCCAATTTGAAATATTACAGAAATTTGTATCGATCTGTCAACTAATGTATACAGCCATAGGCGGTACTTTTATGTCGTCAGAACTTAAATATATTACTTAAATTAGAGATAATGTCCGGATTAGATTCTTTTATGCCAAGAAATATATATGCAGCTTCACCTCTGAATACTATAGGCATATAAAAACTGCTGTTGAAATATCTCGTACTCTCCTCTTTGAAAACCGTATCGAGAGCCTTTATACCTGTGGTATTTGTCTTCACAAAAAGAAAGTACCGTCTACTGAAAATTGACTCGTATGCCGACGAAGAGTAGCTGATTGACGTATCACTGGTATCCGTGCTCTCAAGACCAATTCCGTGTTCAATACACATACCTTCTTCACGATTAACCAGAATCGCCGCGGTGAGCGCGTTGAAAATACGAGAGACTTTGGTAAGCGCACGTAACTCCTTCAACGAGGTGCCGCTGCAGCCTTCTATATATTCATCGAAATTGATTCCGTCCGCGGTTAAGAGCAATTTGCCTGTCTTCCTACGTGTTTCATCTTTGGCTTGATTGTCCAAGTTGTCGGGAAAAAAATCTATTGGGACATCCTGATCCGCCAAATCTTTAGAGAATAACGCGTCTATCCCGGTTATCTCGTCATCGGCAATCACGTCGTCTACAAGTTCACCAAGCTGCAAATCGCCGACAGACTGATCCGGTCCGGTATCAAGAGCTTTCTCACTGACCTGGAAAACGCCCTCTTTGAACTCAACCGGGCCGACGTAATCCTGAAGTTCCTGCACCAGCTTTTCAACTGTGTATAGCTGGATCTCTCCTCGACTTTCAAGCTCCGACAATATTCCCGCCAGCGGATCGTCCCTGCCTGGTTCTTCGACAACAATTCCACTTGGATTCGACGGAATTTGTTCAGCGTCTTCATCCTCTACAACAGGGAGATTCTGTGCAGATCCGCTATATTTGAAAGCCGGGGAGAACATCGAATAACTGATGGGTATCTGCTCAAGCGACAGTTCACGATATTGTCTTTCGTAAACGGTTTCCAGTTCCTCAAGATCCTCATAAAACTCATCAGGCAGCCGGCTGATATCAATAGATATTCCTTCATCTTCCGCAAGCTCGATTTCGCCTATTGCGTGTGAGGTAACGGGTTCCGGAATATCCTCAGACAGCGGCGCAACTTCGGATAGATATACCAGGTTGCTGTCAACGCTTATTACTATTTCCTCATCTTCGGAAAGAGGTTCTACCTCGGTTATAGCTAAACGCTGACCATCGGAAATTTCTAATGGAGATACCTCTGAAACAGCCTCAGCTACTTTCTCGATCTCGGCCAGTTCGGGTTCATCATCCGGAGACTCAAGCTCATCGAGTTCAAGCACTTCTTCGGCTTCATCGCTTGCCTGATCGCTTTCATATTCAGCTTCCGCATCAATTAAAACTACTTCCTGATCCTCGTCAACAGCTTCACTCTCTTCCTCAGGCTCGAGATAAACATCA
>Ga0272441_10008320_pt1 | contig 16465 bp, 15 predicted proteins | sample SSMProp6N_FD_193582 | JGI IMG/M metagenome (GOLD analysis project Ga0272441, IMG submission 193582) | Marine sediment archaeal communities from Little Sippewissett salt marsh, Falmouth, MA, United States - SSM-Prop-6N | ecosystem: Environmental > Aquatic > Marine > Wetlands > Sediment ... | reverse complement strand
TCCTCCACCCCCCCTGGGGGGGGGCGGGCGGGCAGGCCTCCGACGTGGAGCGCCATGCAAAAGAGATCCTGCAGTGGCGGGACAAACTCAACGAGATTCTGGCGGAAAGGACCGGGCAACCCCTGGAGCGTATTGCCACAGACTCGGATCGGGACTTCTTTATGTCCGCCGAAGAGGCCCGAGAATACGGATTGATCGACGAAGTGCTGATGCCCACCAAAGAGGAAGACATAGAGGACGACGAAGACTAGGTTCCTTCTTCCCCTCGGAGCCAGGAAGGACTGACCCTTCGGTCCTCACAAAGCGAGCGACCCCGACTATGAAAAAACGATCTTCCCGTTCGGAACTCCGGTGCTCTTTCTGTGGAAAAGGCGCAGACCAGGTCGACAAAATCGTTACCGGACCTTCTGTACACATCTGTAGCGAGTGCGTGAAACTCTGCAACGAGGTTCTCCTTGAGGACGTTCGGCAGAAGCCGGTTCCCCTTCACAGGGATTTGCCCAAGCCTGCAGAGCTTAAGACCCGGCTCGACGAGTATGTGATCGGCCAGAACGCAGCCAAGCGGTCCCTCTCTGTGGCGGTCTACAACCACTACAAACGCATCCGTTCCAAGGTCTCCCCCAACGACGTGGAGCTCGAAAAGAGCAACATTCTTCTCATAGGCCCCACAGGAACCGGGAAGACCCTGCTTGCGCAGACGCTTGCGCGCATCCTCCAGGTCCCCTTCTCCATTGCCGACGCTACTACCCTTACGGAAGCGGGCTATGTGGGCGAAGACGTGGAGAATATTCTGGTTCGCCTGCTCCAGGCGGCCGACTACGACGTCGCTCAGGCCGAAATGGGCATCCTCTACCTGGATGAAATCGACAAGATCTCCAGAAAATCCGCCAACCCGTCTATTACCCGTGATGTATCGGGCGAAGGGGTTCAGCAGGGATTGCTCAAAATCCTGGAAGGTACGGTGGCCAGCATTCCCCCAAAGGGAGGCCGCAAGCATCCGGAGCAGCCCCTCATCCAGGTCAACACCAGGAACATCCTGTTTATATGCGGCGGCGCCTTTGATAGCCTGGAAGATATTATCAACACCCGTATTGGCCGGAAAAATCTGGGGTTTGGGGCGCAAAACGAACAGCAGGAAGGCATGAGCATCGGCCAGATTTTCGCACAGGCGGAACCTGAGGATCTGATAAAATACGGTCTGATTCCCGAACTGGTAGGACGCCTCCCGGTGGCCTGTTCCCTGGACGACCTGAGTGAAGACTCCCTGTTTCAGATCCTCACCGAGCCTAAGAATGCCGTCACCAAACAGTATCAGAAGCTCTTTGAAATGGACGGCGTCAAACTCACCTTCGAAGATGCGGCGCTGAGACGAGTGGTTAAAATGACGGTGAAAAAGGGCACAGGCGCCCGTGGCCTCCGGTCCGTGCTGGAAAATATCATGCTTGATCTGATGTACGATGTGCCGTCCGACAACCAGATCAAGGAAATCGTCCTCACCGAAGATATGGTGCTCAACCGGGGCAAACCCCGGATGCACATCCAGAGCAAGAAGCGCGCTTGACGCCCGTCACATTGTCCCCGTTTGACAGGAAACCGGGGCCGGCAGAAGTGCCCCGGTTTCTCTATGCCGTAAAATAGGTGTAGCTTGATGGAAATCGACGCCGCGGAATTTGTGATCAGCGTTGGGCATCCGAGCCAAATCCTGGCCGATGGCCTTCCGGAAGTGGCCTTTGTCGGCCGGTCCAACGTGGGAAAATCCTCCCTGCTCAATGTCCTGCTCAACAGGAAGAACCTGGCCAAGACCAGCAACACCCCCGGTAAGACCCGTAGCCTCAACTACTACCGGGTCAACAGCGCCCTCTACCTGGTCGATTTTCCCGGTTATGGATATGCCAGGCGGACCTACGGCGAACAGAAACGATGGGCCGGCATCATCGACGGCTATCTCAACAACCAGGCGACCCTGCGAGGCATCGTACACCTCCTGGACGCCCGGCACGATCCGACCGCTCAGGATCTCGAAATGATCCGATGGATGCAATACGCCCAGAAACCTTTCCTTGCGGTCCTCACAAAGGTGGACAAACTCTCCGGCAGCCAGTTGAAGCCCCGGCTGGACCGGACCGGGGCGATCCTCAGGGAGTTTGAAGACCTCCGTTTCCTGCCCTTTTCCGCAAAATCGGGCAGGGGCAAAAAGGAACTTTGGAAATGGATTCAGGAAACGATATGATGGACGAATACCGAATTCGGAATGCAGATGAAATCCCCACCCCTGCCCTGGTGATTTACAGGAAATTCATCCAGGAAAACATCCGTGCCATCGGCCGGATGCTTGGCGGGTATGAGCGGCTTCGTCCCCACGTTAAAACCCACAAAATGTCCCGCGTTGCCCGCATGGAAATGGACGCAGGCATCCGAAAATTCAAATGCGCCACGCCCAAGGAAGCCGCCATGCTCGCAGCCATAGGCGCGGCGGACATCCTCATTTCTTACCACATCGTCGGGCCTGCGATTGCCCGCGTCGTCGGCCTCAGGAAGACCTGCCCGGCAGTGGACTTGAAGGTTATTGCCGACGATATGGGCGCCCTCCGCGCCCTGTCGGATGCCTGTGTCCGTGCCGACACCACGCTGGGCGTCCAGATTGACCTCAACACCGGGATGAGCCGAACCGGTTGCCTGCCGGGAGAACCTGCTCTGCAGATGGCCCGCGTCATTACGGACCTGCCGGGGCTGACCTTTGAGGGCCTGCACGTCTACGATGGACACGCCGGGAATATCGACCCGGAAGTCCGCAGACGCATTGCGGCGGAATCCATCCAAAAGGCCGTGGAAACCCGCCGCCTGATCGAAGGGTGCGGACTGAAAGTCAACGCCCTGGTCGCATCGGGATCCCCCGGCTTTGAGGTCACCGCTCAGGTGCCCGAAGTGGATGAAGTCTCTCCCGGCACATGGATCTTCTGGGATGTCAGTTACGAGGAGCAAATGCCCGGCCGGTTCCGCTGGGCCGCCCTCGTCCTCTCGCGCGTGATCAGCACGCCTGGCCCGGATCGCATCACCCTGGATGCGGGCAGCAAAGCCATTGCCCCGGACACGCAGGTCCCTCACTTCCGGGCGCTCGGGATTCCGGAAAATCTGGAATTCGTCCGCCGCAACGAGGAACACCAGGCCCTCCGGATTCCGGAAGCGATGCCCCGTCCGGCCGTGGGCGATCTCTTTTACCTTGTCCCACGGCACGCCTGCACCACGGTCAACCTCTGGGATGAGGCCTGCGTCATAGACGAAAACGGCGATTTCGTCGAAACCTGGCCCGTGGACGCGCGTGGGCATTAAAGTGAAAAACGCAAAATGGAAAAAGTCCTCATCAGCGATGCGTTAGGCGACGGCTGGCAGGACGTCTTCGCAGAGGCGTCCAATGTGCATGTAGACGTCAAAACCGGCCTTTCTCAGGACGACCTGTGCCGCATCATCGGCGATTACGCCGGCCTGATCGTCCGCAGCGCGACCCGGCTCACCCGTCCGGTCATCGAGGCGGGGCATCGGCTTCGCGTCATCGGACGTGCGGGCGCCGGTGTGGACAACATCGACATCCAGGCAGCCACCCGGCAGGGCATTGTCGTACTCAACGCCCCCGGCGCCAACACCATCTCTACCGCCGAACACACCCTGGCCATGCTGCTGGCCCTCTCCCGGAACATCCCACAGGCCACGGCTTCGGTCAAAGCCGGGGCCTGGGATCGAAAGCGCTACACCGGCGTGGAACTCCAGGGAAAGGTGTTGGGCATCATCGGCGTCGGCCGCATCGGGCAGCAGGTAGCCCACCGCGCCCGCGCGTTCGGGATGTCCGTGCTGGGCTACGATCCCTTTCTCTCGGACGAGATGGCCGCACAAAACCACATCCGGCTGGCCTCCCTGGACGAGATTTACGCCGAAGCCGATTATATCTCCCTCCACTCGCCGCTTACAGAAAGCACCCGGTGCCTTATATCCCACGCCGCCCTGGAAAAATGCAAGCCGGGCGTGCGCATCCTCAACTGCGCCAGGGGTGGCCTGGTGGACGAAGACGCCCTCCTCAAGGCCATCGAATCGGGCAAAGCGGCCGGCGCAGCCCTCGACGTCTACGCCCAGGAACCGCCCCCGCCCGATCATCCCCTCCTGCGCAGGGAGGAGGTGATTTGCACGCCTCATCTGGGCGCCTCCACCTGGGAAGCTCAGGAAAAGGTGGCCCGCCAGGTGGCCCGAGACGTCGTCGATGTGCTCTCGGACCGTCCGGTCCAGAGCGCTGTCAACATGCCCTCAATCGATCCGTCCATCTTCGAAGCCATCCGTCCCTATCTGCTCCTTGCAGAGAAGGTCGGCGCCCTCCATGCGCAGTTGAGCCGGGGGCATTTGCGGCGGATGGCCATTGAATACCACGGCGAAATTCTCAATTACGCCACATCGCCAATGACGGCTTCCGTCCTCAAGGGGGCCATTGCCAACCTCACCGACGAACCGGTGACCTACGTCAACGCCACGCTCTTTGCGCAGAAACGGGGCGTGCAAATTGATGAAACGCGCAGCAGCGAGCATCTGGATTACGCCAATTTGATCACCGTCGAATTCACCACATCGGAAGGCACCACCGCCATCTCAGCCACCGTGTTCGGCAGACAGGATCCCCGCCTCATCCGCATAGACCGTTTTGAGGTCAAGGCCAAACTGGAGGGGGACATGTTCTTCTGCTGCAACCGGGACGTGCCCGGTGTGGTCGGCTGGATGGGGACGTTGCTGGCCAAAGAGGGCATCAACATTGCCGACATGGCCCTGGGCCGCGAGAGCCGGGGCGGGCGGGCGATTATGGTGCTCAGTCTGGATGCGCCGGTTCCGGACCAGGTGTTCTCTAAAATCGCCGGTGCCCCGCATGTTTTTTGGGTCAAACAGGCGAAACTTCCAGGACTTCCGGAAGACAAACGAGCGTCGGTCGAGAAAATTAAAAAACGCCCCTCTGTCTTCCACAGCCTGTCTTCTGACAGCCTCTGAAAAGGAGAAACAAGATGTCCGTTCGGGTCGTTCTTGGTGCGCAGTGGGGAGACGAGGGGAAGGCCAAAGTGGTGGACTATTTGACAGCCCAGGCCGATGTGGTGGTACGCTTTCAGGGGGGGGCCAACGCCGGCCATACGATCAAGGCCGGAGACCTGGAGTTTATTTTCCACCTCATCCCGGCGGGCATCGTTCACCAGGACAAATCCTGCGTTATCGGAAACGGTGTGGTCCTGGACCCGGCGGCCCTGTTCAAAGAGATTGAGGACCTGGACGCGCGCGGTATTTCCGTGGCAGGCCGGCTGTTCATCGGCCAGAATACCCACCTGGTGATGCCCTATCACAAACGCCTGGAACAGGCCAACGAAGAAAGAATCGGCGCGGGCGCCATTGGCACCACATTGCGGGGCATCGGCCCGGCATACGTCGATAAGATCAACCGGTCCACCGGCATCCGGGTGGGCGATTTGCTCGACGCGGAAGTGCTTCCGGAAAAGATCCGGGCCAATATCCGGGAAAAGAATGAAATCCTGACCAGGATCTATGGCGTCGAGGGGCTTGAAGAGGCCCCCGTCATCGAACACCACATGGCCCTTGGCGAACGCCTGGCCCCCTTTGTCACCGACACCTCTGTTTACCTGAACGAGGCCATCGACAACGGCAAGAACATCCTCTTTGAGGGCTCGCAGGGGGCGCTGCTGGACATCGATCACGGCACCTATCCCTACGTCACGTCTTCCAACACCACCGCAGGCGGGGCCTGCACGGGATCGGGCGTGGGACCTACGAAAATTGACGAAGTCATCGGCGTGGTCAAGGCCTACACCACCCGCGTGGGCAACGGCCCGTTTCCCACGGAGCTGAATGACGAGGTCGGTCAGCGCATTCGCGACATCGGACATGAATATGGCGCAACCACCGGACGTCCGAGGCGCTGCGGATGGCTGGACGCCGTCATCGTCCGGATGGCCGCACGGGTCAACGGCCTTTCCAGCATGGCCGTCACGCGTCTCGACATCCTGGACGAGTTGGAATCGCTCAACATCTGCACACACTACATCAGCAAAGGCAAACGGCTCGACCACTTCCCCGGCAACCTCAAGATCCTGGAAGGTTGCGAACCCGTCTATGAGACATGTCCCGGCTGGCAGACCCCCACCAGCGGCGTCCGTCGATGGGACGATTTGCCCGACAACGCCAAACGCTACCTGGATCGTATCAGCGAACTCACCCGCACCCCCATCTCCCTGGTCTCCGTAGGTCCGGATCGGGAGGAAACCATCGTCATCGAGTGAGCGCCAGCGATGCCCACAACCGTCACCTTTCTCGGCACATCCACCGTCACGCCGGAAGCCGGGCACGATACGGCCAGCTTTCTCATCAACCGGCGCATCCTGGTAGACACCGGCTGGTATTCGGCCGTTAAGATGCTCGATTGCGGCGTCTCTCCACTGGATATCACCCACCTCATCATCACCCACTGCCACCACGACCACTACATTGGCCTGCCGCACCTTTTGTTCTACCTGCGGATGCGCAGGCGAGACCGACCCGACCGGCCGCCGCTGAAGATCATCGGCCCGGCCGAGGACATCCAGCGTGTGGTCGATCTGGCCCGAGCCTTCCTGCAGGTGGAACGCTTTCCGGACGTGGAACTCGTGCCGGAAGTCATGCCGCTTGCGCCCGGCGATGGCCTGGAAACCGACGCCTTCCGGCTGGAAACCTGCGGCACAGCCCACGCCGTGCAGGGCCTCTGTTACCGGTTCACGGACACGGAGGCCGGCGTTGCGTTCGGGTTTACGGGAGATACGGCCTACCATCCGCCCATTGCCGAACACCTGAAGGGATGCCGGATGATCGTCCACGAGGCCTCGCACGGCGACAAACGGTTGGAGAACGCCCGTGAGACCGGACACGCCAGCGCCTGGGACGCCGCCAAGATTGCGACCCGAGCCGGCGCCGAAAGGCTGGCCCTGGTCCACATGCCTCAAGAAGCGGCCCCCCGCGCGGTGGCGGCGGCCAGGGAGGTTTTCCCAGGCGCATTCTGGCCCCAGGACGGGGAAACCGTAACCCTCTGACACGGCCAGGAACGTCGCTCGTCTGGCAAAAGACAAATTGTATGTGAGCACATAAATGGGTCGGGTGCTTTGCCCCTTACCCCCATTCCCAGAAGTGGCAAATAACGGAGGAACGGCGCGAATGAGCACGACCGCATGGAATAAAGACGACGTGCTGGCCAGGGTCAAGGACGGCGGCAGCCTGATTGGCGAAGACCTCTCAGGGATAGACCTTTCCGGCGAGCGCCTCTCGGGCGTGGATTTCTCCCGCGCCGTTCTGAACGATGCATGTCTGAAGGGCGCCAACCTGACCGAGGCCAAGCTCCACCAGACCAAATTGCAGAAGGCGGACCTCAGCGGTGCGGTCCTGCGCAGGGCCTATCTCGTGGCGGCCGACCTCCTCGGCGCAGTCCTGGACGGTGCGGTCCTGGAGGAGGCCTTCCTTTCGGGAGCGATCCTGGGCGGCGCCAGCTTCAAAGGCGCTGTCCTCAAACGGGCGCGTCTGGGTGTCGTCCAAATCGCCTTTCCCAATCCCTCGGGCAGGGCCACCAGCCTTCGGGATGCCGATCTGGAGGGCGCCGTCGTGAACGCCACGGATTTCACGGGAGTGGATCTGCGGGGGGCAAATTTAAAACAGGCCTATCTCTATGAGGCCAAACTCCGTGGCGCCATTGTAGACAAGGCGCAATTCAAGGACGCCATTACCAGGGCGGAATCCTTCTGAAAGAGAGACGACAGACCACGGAAAAGATCAGAATCCGTTCTTCTGTTTTGTCGTCCGTCAACACGCTTCCCGCCCGAACTGCGAGGAGCCCTGAAAATCAGAATCCAGGAATCGAATCCAGAATATGCCTTCCCATACAACCGACACCCTGAGCAGGCCACTCAAAGACCTGCGTATCTCGGTGACCGACAGGTGCAACTTCCGGTGTCCCTACTGCATGCCTGCCGATGCCATAGCGCATGAGCGCTTCCTTCCCAAAGACGACATCCTGACCTTTGAGGAGATCGTTCGAACCGTCCGGCTCTTTGTCGAACTGGGTGTGACCAAGCTAAGAATCACGGGTGGTGAACCCCTCCTGAGGCGAGAAATCGAAACCCTTACCGAGCGGCTCTCCCGCATTCAGGGCATAAAGGACCGGGCCCTCACCACCAACGGGTTGCTCCTGGGCGAAAAGGCCCACGCGCTCAAGGCGGCCGGGCTGAACAGGATCACCGTCAGCCTGGATGCGCTGGACGATCCGACCTTCCACAAGATGACCGGCCGGAATTATCCGGTCGCGCGGGTGCTTGACGGCATCCAGAAGGCGGAAGACGCCGGATTGCATCCGGTCAAAATCAACACCGTGGTGCAAAGAGACGTCAACGAGCATGCGATACTGGACCTGGCCAGGCGGTTTCACGGCACGGGCCACATCGTGCGCTTTATCGAATATATGGATGCGGGCAGCCGCAACCGGTGGCAACCGCACCAGGTGGTGCCTGCAGAGGAAATCCTTCGGAGCATCCACGCCGAGATGCCCCTGCAGCCTACCGACCCGAACTACACCGGCGAGGTCGCACGGCGTTACAGCTACTGTGACGGCGGCGGAGAGATCGGCATCATCGCCTCCATCACCCACCCCTTTTGCGGAGACTGCACCCGCGCAAGGCTCTCAACCGACGGAAAAATCTACACTTGCCTCTTTTCAGCCCATGGCGCGGATCTCAAGGTCCCCCTGAGGAGCGGGGCCACGGATGACGACCTCAGGGAACGCATCCAGGCCGTTTGGACGCGCAGATCCGATCGCTACTCCGAACTCAGGGCCCAGGGCGCGCCGCAATCCATGTCGGCTCCCAGGATTGAAATGTACAAGATTGGCGGGTAAGATCAGGGCCGGTGGAAATAAAGTGAACTCTTGGCCTTTGAATCCTTGACAAGCCAGTGGAAATTTTTATATTTCCGGGGGAATCCGATACCCGAGGAAAATCGACAGGCGAATTCTCCAAACCCGAACGTAGATCCGGGACCATTCGAAGGAAAGGGGTGAGATCATGGCTTATATCATCGCCGAACCGTGCATCGATGTGATGGACAAAGCCTGTGTGGAGGTTTGCCCGGTAGATTGCATCTACGAAGCGGATGCGACCAATCTATCGGAAGAAGAGCGGAAAAACATGCTCTACATCCACCCGGAAGAGTGCATCGACTGCGGCGCCTGCGAGCCCGAGTGTCCGGTAGAGGCGATTTTCGCAGAGGAAGACGTGCCCGAGGAATGGAAGGAATTCATCGAAATCAACGCCAAAGCATTTGAATAAGCGCATCGCCCTCCCGGTCTCGTTTTGAGACTTCGGGATGACAAAAGTCAAAATGCCAGGACGGTCGTGCTGTTCTGGCATTTTTTGTGTCGCGCCAACGGGGATACCGCACGGATAGCGCGGCATCACCAAACCTTAAGAGAAGGAGCACGCACCATGGGTGCAGCACTGGATTATGGCGTACAGAGCTTTTGCTTCCGCAACTTCAAAGACAATGCCGACGTCGCACAGAAAGTCCGTGAAATAGGACTGGACAAAATCGAGGTCTGCCAGGTGCATGCGGACTTCAAGCAGCCCGATGCCTGGAAGGCCATTGTCAAAACCTATCAGGACGCCGGGGTGTCCGTCGTATCCATTGGCGTGCAGACCTTTACCGGCGATCCCTCGGAAAAGGACTTCTTCGAATGCGCGGCGGCTGCCGGGGCAAAGCACATCTCATGTCACTTCCAGATCGACACCTACGTCAAGGCCATCCCCATGGTCCGGGCTTGGAGCCGGGAATACGGCATCCGGGTGGGCATCCACTGCCACGGCGGGTATTCCTTTGGCGGGCAGCCTGCGGTCGTCAAGCACCTCATCGGCCTGGGCGAACCCGAGATTGGCCTCTGCCTGGACACGGCCTGGGCGCTCCAGATTGGCCCCCGGCAGGGCAACCCCGTACAGTGGGCCAAAAACTTTGCCGGCCGGGTCTACGGCGTCCATTACAAAGACTTCGTCTTCGACAAAGACGGCATGTGGCACGACACCATCGTAGGCGAAGGCACCCTGGACCTGAAAGCCCTTGTGGCCGAACTCGACGCCGGCGGCTTTGACGGCATGGCCGTCATCGAATACGAGGCCGATCCGGAAAACCCCGTACCTGCGCTGAAGGCGTGTGTGGACACCATGCGCGCCCTGGCGGGATAGGCTGGCAATCCTCAGGGACACATTTCGGTGCGTCCCTGAGGGCACCATGACACAATGCCTCAACCCGGGAGGACCACCATGGTCGATCTCACAGGCAAAGTCGCCCTCGTCACCGGTTCGTCGCGCGGCATCGGCCAGGGGTGTGCGCTCGAAATGGCCAGGGTAGGCGCAAACGTCACGGTCAACTATCGCAGCCACGACGAGGAGGCGGAGGCCGTCGCCGAGGAAATTCGAGAGATGGGCCGACAGGCCCTGGTTGTGCAGGCCGATGTCTCCGACCGCACGGCCGTGGCGAAGCTGGTGGAAGCGACCGTCGAGCGTTTCGGCCGCCTGGACATCCTGGTCTCCAACGCCTACTACAGCGTGCGCGAGCCCTTCCTGGACATGTCTGTCGAAGGCGCCCGGGGCACCCTGGACGTCACCTTTTGGGGGGGCTTTCACGCCGCCCAGATCGCCGCCCGGCAGATGGTGGCACAGGGCGGTGGCGGCAGCATTCTCTTCATCACCTCGGTACATGCCTTCATCCCGTTCGGCAACCACCTCGCCTATAACACATCCAAAGCCGGCACAAATCACATGGCGGCCACCATCGCAGGCGAACTCGCGGGCCACCACATTCGCGTCAACGTCATCGAACCCGGCTGGATCGACACCCCTGGAGAGAGAAAATACACCACGGAGGCACAACTCCAGGAAGAGGGCAAAAAACTCCCCTGGGGGCGCCTGGGCAGGCCCGATGAAATCGGCAAGGCCGCCGCCTTCCTCTGCTCGGACGCCGCCTCCTACATCACCGGCGCCGTCCTCCGCGTGGACGGCGGCTTCTGGCTGCCGGTCCGGAGACAAACCTGATACATCGCTGTTCTTTTGAAAGAAACACGGGTGGCCCTCAAGGACCGCCCGTGTTTCTTTTCCGTATTTGTACCTTTTTGTGAGACCACCGCACCTCGTCCTCCCTTCGAAGCAATCTGTGCGGCACCCTGTGCTACGGCCCTGCACGGCCGTACCCGGAGCACGCCGTCCGGACCTTCTGCAGGACCAAATTCTCAACAATCATGCATTGGGCCTTTGTATCTCCGCACGCGTGTTCCCGCCCGTACCGCCGGCCACCTGGATCTCGCACAGGATTTTGCCCTTCCCGGGTGCGGACACGAACCACTCCAGGTCCCGGCTGCCTGTCACCCCGGCCAAATGGCCCGCATCGACATGGCCCTGCGCCGAAAGAAGGGTCACACCTGCCTCCGGCGCAAACGTCACGCGCACGGGCCGTAACCGGTTTAGAGATCGCCCCCGGTTCGACACGTGGGTCGGGAACGTCCCCCGGTTGGCCACGCGCGCCCTGACCCGGTAGACATCGCCCCCCACGGCATCTGCACGCACATCCTCCAGCGTCACGCAGGGATGCTTGCGGGCATGCGCCAGCGTGAATCGGTAGGTCCGCTTGCACACCCTGGCCAGATCGGGCAGCGTCCGGTTGGCCAGGTGCCGGAACAACAGTCCGCCAATCTCCACCCGGCCGAGTTGCGGGTGGACGAACCGCTTCCAGGACCGGAAGAGCGGGTCGCGGGGCTTCTGCCGGTCCCACCACGCCATCAGCCGGCGCATCTGCGCCTCTTCCTCCTCCTCGTTCCCCACCGCGAACTGCGCCTCCGTCGAGATCCCGGCGCTTTCCTTAATTGTCCCCAACTCGAACTCGAACACGAAAAGCCCCAGATGCTGGTACCCAAAATTGTGGAAATGCCCGCGCAGGTTGATATCCCGGCTGCGCACCCCGTGGTATTTCACAACCGGGACCACCGGGAATCCCGTCTCCTTCGCCCCGATCCGCGCCAGATCCTCCATCGTCCGGTCATCCGCCTGATCCAGGTCGCCCAACGCCCCCGTGGACGGCGGGCGCAGCATGGCCGCAGGCCCGGTGTGGTAGCCCAGCACGCCGAACAAATTCGGCCGGCCGTGGACGAACTCCGCTATGTGGCGCATCTCTACCTCGCTGAACGGAAAATCCCCCGCGCCGTACTGCTCGGGTTCCGGCCGCCAGTCATACGACCAGTTCCGGTTCCAGTCGAACCCTCGCCCCCCCAGCCGGATGCGGTCCGAGCCATCCCAGGCGTGGATACTCCCCTCGGGCAGCACGCGATAGAAAGGCCCTTTGGAATCCGCCCGACGCCGGATGAGCAGCCGGCGGTCCTTGGGGTCTGTGACGAACGGCCCGTCCGGGTGCGCCTGCCGCATGGACAGAATCAGTCCGTTGCCGTCCACATCCTCCTGATAAAGCGCGTTGGGCAGCCGTTCCGTCCAGTCCGTGCGGCTTCGGATGCGTCCCGACGTCGTCACCACATATTCCGCCCCATCCGGATTGATTCGGGGCACAAGGTAAAAGACCACCCGCTGCAGGAGGTCCGACTTCGGATGGTCGGCCAGGAACTGGCGCGCCGAATAAAGCGCCGCGTGCGTACCGGCCAGCTCCCCGGCGTGAATGTTGCCGTGGATCAAATACGCCGGCTTGTCCTCCGCCGCCCCGGTCGTAAAATCCGTGACCGTCAGCAGATGGATCTCCCGCCCTTCCCGCGAGCGCCCTATGGACGACAGCCGGCAGAGGTCCGGACGCGCCGCGCTCAGCTTCTCCAGAAACTCGGCGATCTCTGTGTGAGTAAAAAAATGGCGGAACGGCAGCGTGGGAATGCGTTGTGCTTTGGCCATCGGACGCCTCCTTATATTTTCCCAGTTAAAACCGACAATGGACGGGAACCAGAGCCAAGATACATGCTTCCGCTGACAGAAATCAACCGCTTTCCGCACAGAATAACGAACTTTCTCTCCACCACCCTTGATATGCCTTCATTTTCTGCCTATATTGGAGGTTTGGCAGTAGACCCTATAGCGCGCCAGAGATAGAGGGCCGATCCGTTCTGATACGGGTCGGCTTTTTTTATCCGGTTCTTCCACATTTATCTGGATATATCCTGCCGTCTATGGTATTTTATGGCCTTTTGTGCCTGCTGAAAGGCCGCCAATTCCTGTATTCGTTAACCATAGGAGTCCCGTATGTCAGCGCGTAAAGCAGATACGCTCCGCATCATGACCCTCAACATCTGGAATTACAACCCGCCCTGGACGCGTCGACGGGAGCTGATCGCCCGCGCCGTTCGGGACGCCGACCCCGACATCATTGGTTTCCAGGAAATCCGGCACGACGGCGCCCTGGACGAGGCGGGGCGTAACCAGGCGCAGCAGCTTGCCGGTCTCTTGCCCGAATATCGCTACATCTTCCAGCCCGCGCAGCGCGACCCCGAACACGACCGCTGGGAGGGGCTGGCCGTCTTCTCTCGCCTGCCCTTCATCTCATCCAGCCACATCGACCTCTCGCGCGATGCCGGAGACGACCGCGACAACCACCAGCGTATTGTCCTCCACGCAGAGATCGACACCCCGGCCGGGTCGATTCACTTCTTTGACACCCACCTCTCCCTCAGCCGCAGGGGACGCAGCCGGACCGTCCGGGAAATTGCCGCCTTCACGCATCGCTATGCCGGTCCCCTGCCCGGTATCCTGGTCGGCGACCTGAACGAAATCCCGGCCGGAGAGCCTATCCGGCACCTCACCGAAGACGCCGGATTCACCGATGCCTGGGCGCATTTGCATCCGGACGACTCCGGCGTAACCTACACCACAGCGAACGCCTACGTGAAGGGAAAGCGGCCGGAAGGTGGCGGACGACGCATCGACTACATCCTCGTCCGGCCCCCGGCAGATGGCCAATCCCGCCTTCGGACCATCCGGCGCGTGGCCGACCGTCCGGCGGAAGACGGGCACTTCCCCAGTGACCACTTCGGCCTGCTGGCGGAGATACATATCGAGGCTTGAGATCAACCGCAAGCGGGCGATCACAAGGATCGCCCCTACGAGCAATCTCCCGAATCCTTAGAAAATCAAACCGATCAGAAAAGGACAGGCGATGAACCCGATTGTCGTCTCCACGTGGGCGTTTGGCCTCAAGGCCAATGTGCCTGCCTGGAAGACCTTGAACGCGGGCGGTTGCGCCCTGGATGCGGTTGTGGAAGGCGTGGCCGTTGCGGAACGCGATCCCGAAGTCAAAAGCGTGGGCTACGGCGGCTACCCGAATGCCGAAGGCATGGTGGAGGTGGATGCCGCAGTTATGGACGGCCGCAGCCTGGGTTACGGCGCCGTAGCGGGCCTCAGAAATATCGACACGCCCACTGCGGTGGCCCGGCGGGTGATGGAAAAAACCGACCACGTCCTGCTTGTTGAGGGTGGCGCGCTGGCGTTCGCGCGCTCGGAAGGCTTTCAGGAACGGAATTTGCTCACAGATCATGCCCGAAACGCCTGGGAAACCTGGAAGGCGGAAAAGGCCGGCAGGCCCAAAGACGCCCACGACACCATCGGCATGCTCGCCCTGGACGCGTCCGGCAACCTGGCTGCCGCCTGCACCACCAGCGGCATTGCCTTCAAGCTGCCCGGACGCGTGGGGGATTCCCCCATCATCGGCTGCGGCCTTTACGCAGACAATGAGGTCGGCGCCGCTGCGGCCACCGGCCACGGGGAAGAGATTGACCGCATCTGCGGTTCTTTTTACGTGGTAGAACAGATGCGACGGGGATGCACGCCCCAGCAGGCGTGCGAAGCGGCCGTCCAGCGCCTCATCGCACGCGTTCCCGCCTCCCGGCGCCATCAGATGGCCTTTATTGCCCTCGGGCGCAACGGCGACAGCGGTGGCGCCGCGGCACGAAAAGGGTTCTCCTATGCCGTCACAAACGGCGTCGAAAATCAATGTCACACAGGCAAGCACTTTGTAGAAGAATAATCGGAGAAGCGGAGAACTTATCGCTTTTGCTCTGGACGCTCGACCCTTGACCCTCGACTGTTCTTCCCATTCTCCGGCTCTCAAACGATCTCCCGTCCGCTTCATTTTCCATTTCTGGTATCCAGCGATTTTCACTATTTTTTTGCTATGCCCTTACTGACCTGGTTCAGATCCATATCGGGGGAGGATCCCACCAGGACCTCCGAAGTTCCTGCAAAGGAACTCCGACACAGAAGGCCCGGATGCCTCTCTGCGGGGCTGCTTATTCTCATGCTCTGTACTTCCGTGCATGCGGATGAGCCGGTCCACGCGCCTTCCGGGGACTCCGCCCGCGTGCTGGAGACCTTTGACGCGTATTCGAATCAGGTCGGTGAATTTCCCAATACCTGGGGCGCGCAGTCGGGCTGGCGACGCGCCAAAGAAGAGGACATCTATTATGCCCTCGAATCGGAAGACGGCAACATTTTCCTCAGGGCGCAGACCACAGGAAAGGCCGTCAACGCCGCCACGGGGGCAAATGTGAACCTCCGTATCTACAACCGCTTCCGCTGGCGCTGGCGGGCCTTCAGCCTGCCGGTGGGCGGCAACGAAGAGGACAAGAAACTCAGCGACAGCGGCGCGGCCGTCCGCCTGGTGTTCCACGGCGGAATCATTCCCAAAATGCTCACCTACGTCTGGAGCGCAACCCTTCCCGCAGGCACGGAAACCGTCAGCCCCAACACCGACAAGGTCAAAATCATCGTCCTGGAAAGCGGATCGTCCAAACTGGGCGAATGGGTGTGGGAAGAGGTGGATGCCTACGGTGACTACAAGCGCCTCTACGGTGGTGAGCCACGTCTGGTGAAATACGTTGCCGTCATCACCGACTCCGACAACACCAACACATTTGTGATGGCCGACTACGACGATTTCAGCTTTGTCAAAGCCCCGCCGGATACCCTGGAAATGGTGCCGGATTTCCTGGAGACACAGCCATGAAACAGCCAACAGTAATCGGACAACACATCCAGGGGGATGTGGCAACGAGGGCATCCCGCGCCATGGGCAACCAGAGAGGCAGGCGCGCGATGGGTGATAGTCCCGTAGGATTGAGAGCCAAGCCGCTTCTAACGGCCATCTGGAGACGAATGAAGATGCGACCCTTACGCCAGTGGATCATCTCCGGTATTCCTCAAATGGCGCGTGGCTGTCTTCTGGCTGTGGTGGCCGCAACGGCATCGCCCGCAACCGCGCAGAACGTATCCGTCACCGACTACAAAGTCCCTGTCAGCCGGGCGGACAACCTTCGTATAGACGCCCTCAGCCTCAACTACGTGACGGAGGGCAACGAAGAAATTGTCAAATCCGGCAACCTGGGTGTCGTCTA